>Ga0067045_1032300_pt1 | contig 10486 bp, 10 predicted proteins | sample TerdegcTABiofilm_FD_59184 | JGI IMG/M metagenome (GOLD analysis project Ga0067045, IMG submission 59184) | Combined Assembly of (Gp0054472, Gp0054536) Wastewater bioreactor microbial communities from Singapore -Terephthalate degrading... | reverse complement strand
GGCGCGCGGTGAGCAGGTGTACGCGCGTTGTGCCGCCTGCCACGCCATAGAGGGTAATCGCACCGGCCCCCAGCACTGCGGGCTGTTTGGGCGCCGTGCTGGCACCGCTCCCGGGTACAACGCCTATTCCAAAGCTATGCGAGAGAGCCAGTGGGTCTGGGATGAGAAGTCGCTCAACGTTTTCTTGAAGGACCCCATGACAGCCTTACCAGGAACCTCCATGGGCTATGCCGGCGTGAAAGATGCAGCCGAGCGGTCGGACCTGATCGCCTGGCTGAAGGAGGCTTCGCATCCCGGCGCTGCGTGCAAGCCAATTCCTTAGCGCTGTCGCGGGCGCGAGGGTCGATCTGGCATTCAGTCGCGCTGCTGGGATGCCGGAATCTATGGACGGTTGGGAGTAAAGATATGAAATATGCAGGTTGTTGGACACGCCGCTCGTCGGTATGGCGTCTTGCAATAGCGATCGGTGTGACCGCAGCGGCTGTCGTCGCTTGCGGAGGGGGCGCTGCGGTCGATGACCCAGATGCCGCCCATGCGGCGCTGGTCGCACAGGGGCGGAACATCTTCCGATATGACACATTTGGCGATGAGGCTCAATGGACCGATGCGCTCGGACTGCACGAGGTCATCGCGGCAGCGGTCGATCCCGTGACTGCCTTGTCCGTTGGGCTCAAGGTGGATGCAGAGGCGCTTCCCGCTGCCGTGGTGGCAGGCATCCAAGACGGCAGCGTGGACCTTAAGGATCCAGCAACCACGGTGGCGCTGCTCAAGCTCGATGCGGTGGTCGGTGTCCGAGGGACCGTGGAGACGGTCAACGGGGTGGACAAGCTCGTTCGTGTCGGCATCACCTGCGCCCTTTGCCATTCGACAGTGGACAACTCCTTCGCCAAGGGCATTGGCAAGCGCCTGGACGGCTGGCCCAACCGCGATCTCAATCCGGGGGCGATCATCGCCTTGTCTCCGGCCGTGGATGCTGCAACAAAGGCCGCACTCAATTCCTGGGGACCAGGCAAGTTTGACCCGCGCCACAACATCGATGGTCTGAGCAAACCTGTCGTCATTCCGCCTGCCTATGGCTTGGAGGGTATCCACCGGATCACGTTTACCGGCGATGGCGAGGACATCGCCTACTGGAACCGCTATGTTGCCGTGGCCGAAATGGGCGGGCTTGGAGCGGTTTCGGAGCCGCGTCTGAATCTGAGCGTCGTCCATGGCCGAGAGGACCTGGTGAGCTCCAAACTGCCTGCGCTGCAGGCCTATCAGCTCACGCTTCAGGCGCCGCCTGCACCTGCGGGCAGTTTTGACACAGCCGCCGCAAAGCGGGGCCAGGCCGTTTTCAAGGGGACCGGAAAATGCGTGACCTGTCATAGCGGCAGTACTTTCACGGATGCGAACTCACGCCTGCATCCACCAGCCGACTCCATGGCGGAACCCGAGAGCCCCAGCTACGCCTCTCGCTCCGCTACCCGCCAGTACCGCACCACGCCTTTGAAGGGGGCTTGGCAGCACGCCCCCTATTTTCACGACGGCTCAGCCGCCACGCTGGACGATGTGGCGAAGACCTACAACACTCGGTTGGGCTTAGGGCTCAGCGCGCAGGATGTGGCGGATCTGGCTCAGTACTTGAAATCGCTGTGACAGCGTGGAGAAAGTTCGAATGAATGCACCTGAAAAAAATATGCTCCTGCCCGATGTTCAGAGCAGTGCGGAGACTCGGGGTCTCGAGATTGGCGCCGTAGGTATCCAAGGCCTGCGCTATCCCGTCAAGGTACGCAGCCGTGATCGGGTCGCCGACACCGTTGCGCAGTGGGCCATGACCGTGGCATTACCTGCTGAGGTCAAGGGTACGCACATGTCACGGTTTGTCGAATTGCTGCAGGCACAGTCGGGTGCTCTGGATGCAGCGGGTTTCTGTGGGTTACTTCGAGAGATGCTGGGTAGGCTGAATGCGCAGTCCGGGTCCATCGAAATGTGTTTCCCGTGGTTTGTGGAAAAAACCGCGCCTGTCTCATGTGTGCGCAGTTTGCTCGACCACGACGTTCAGTGGCGTGCAAGTGTGTTTGCTGAAGGTCTGTATGCCTTGTGGCTGAAGGTGGTCGTTCCCGTGACAAGTCTGTGCCCTTGCTCTCGGGATATATCGGTGTATGGGGCACACAACCAGCGCTCGCACATTTCCATAGAAGTCGAGGTCTTAGAGCCGATCGAGGTTGAGGATCTGATCGCCATTGCAGAAAGCAGCAGTTCCTGCGAGGTTTATGGGTTACTCAAGCGTGTGGATGAAAAATTCGTCACAGAGCGTGCATATGAGAACCCCAAATTTGTAGAGGACATAGTGCGCGATGTTGCTGAGGCGCTCAATGGCGAGCATCGCGTGGGCGCGTATGTTGTCAAGGTGGAGAATTTCGAATCGATCCACAACCACAGCGCCTTTGCATGCATTGCCCGCCCTGCGCGGGGAGCTTCCTGAACGAGTACCTCAACGACCTAATCGCTCCATAGAGGAGCAGGCGAAATTGGGTCGGAGAGGAGTGATCTCAACTTCGATACCGACATTGACGTAGTGCTCGGTATACCGTACTCATTGATCGGAGGGACGCAGCACGATTGTAGGCACCTCTTTTAGGAATAGCCAGGTGTACGACGAGACGCCAACAGCGTGAACTCGGCCAGCCGCGGCAACTGTCGGCAACAGCTGCAAAGCGGGGGAATCAGCGCGGTATCTGATTCGTCCACATACTTTGAGTATCAACAGAAGTATCCGATGGTCAAGATGGGATCGGACCTAGCAACCGTCATCAACAACGCCTACCTGCTATCTGCATCTGTCGAGGGCCACTCGCTGCGGTGGCTTACAGCCTCATCATCAACGGCGAGCGAGGGCCGTACACTGCCTCAAACTGCGCCAGCAGTGCGCGTGCCGTGGCGAGGTTGGTGGCATATGTGACATTGTGCACATCGCATGCACGTATCAGGGCGTTGATATCGGGCTCGTGCGGCTGGGGTGTCATGGGGTCGCGAAGGAAAATGAGAGCGTCCAGTTCTCTCTGGGCCAAGCGTGCGCCGATCTGCAAATCCCCTCCCAAGGGACCGCTTAGCATGCACTCCACCGTCAGTCCTACTTCTTTTTGCAAGCGCTCGCCCGTAGTGCCAGTGGCGCATAAGTGGCTCCGCCCCAGCAGCTTTGCGAACTCTCGGGCGATAGCCACCATACAGTTCTTTTTGCTGTCGTGGGCTATGAGGGCTAGGCGTATTTGCATGTTCGAACCTACTGCACCAACAGCGCACGAAGACCGATTGAAAGTAGACTTCATTCTGAATGTGGCTTAGGTCATAGGAAGTTTCAACCGGATGGATCGCGACTTTTGCGGCAAAGCGCAGGTCGTCACCCTTTCAGGTATTTTGTCCAGAGTCGGGCTGTGTCCAATGGCTCGACATCCTGATGAGGTGCGAGCGCTGACGCATGGCTTGGGTGTGGCACTCCTGAGCCATGCGCCACCGATTCAGTGAAACCCACCTGGAACACGGCCACCGCCTGCACCAATTCCTTCGACTGGGTGCTCAGGCCGCTGGCAGTAGCAGCAATCTGTTCCACCAGTGCGGCGTTTTGCTGAGTCACATGGTCCATCTGGGCGATGGCCTCGCTAATCTGGGCCACGCCTGAGCGCTGCTCGGCGCTGGCGCTGCTGATCTCGCCCACCAGACCCGTGACCTGGTGTATGGCCTGCACCACTTCCTGCATGGTGACGCCAGCCTTGTCCACCAGATCTGAGCCCTGCGCCACGCGCTCCACGCTGGCAGAGATCAGGCCCTTGATCTCGCGGGCGGCCTCGGCGCTGCGTCCGGCCAGGGCGCGTACCTCGCTGGCCACCACGGCAAAGCCGCGCCCCTGCTCGCCTGCCCGTGCCGCCTCTACAGCGGCGTTTAGGGCAAGGATGTTGGTCTGGAAGGCAATGCCGTCGATCACACCGATGATGTCAGCAATCTTCTGGCTGGAGGTGTTGATGTCGCGCATGGTCTCCACCACCTGCCCGACCACGGCGCCGCCGCGTTCGGCCACGGCACTGGCGTCGCGCGCCAGCGTGCTGGCCTGCTGGGCGTTGTCGGCGTTGTGCGTCACCGCATCGCGCAGCTCCTGCATGGAGGCCGAGGTTTGCTGCAGCGCACCGGCCTGCGCCTCGGTGCGGTTGGACAGGTCCATGTTGCCTTGTGCGATCTCAGTGCTGCCGCCCAGCACGTTCTGCGCCCCCTGGCGCACATGCGTAACTACGCGTGCCAGCGCGCCCTGCATGTCCCTCAGGGCCAGCAGCAACTGCGCCACCTCGTTGCGGCCTTGCGCTTCGATAGGCTCTTGCAGCCTGCCTGCAGCCACCGAACGGGCCACGCGCACCGCCTGGCGCAAGGGCACGGTTATGGAGCGGATGATCCACCAGGCCAGCACTGCACCCACCGCAAGAACCACTAGACTGGTGGCGATCAGCATACTGCGCACAGCGCTGGCCGCGCTTTCATTGGTTTGCGTGGCCTGCTTGAATTGCTGCCTCTGTTGCAACAACAGAGCATCCATGGCAGAAAAGTACCGGAGCTGCGCCGGGTGCATCTTGTCGATGAGGATATCCTTGGCTTCGAATATCTGACCAAAACTGGCCAGATCGACCGCTTCACGTTGCAGCGGCTCAAAGATCTTGCGTGCTGCCTGCACTTCGAGCAATGCGGCCTGCGCTGCACTATCGCCGGATAGAAGTTTTTCGAGTTCGCTATAGCGGGTGTTGATATCCAATTGAAGACGTTTGACGGCCTCCGCCTGCATTGCGATGGCGTCCGCATCTCGCATCAAAATCATATTTCGCACACTGGAAGCAATGGTTTGCACATCCTCCTTGATAGCACTACCCACCACCATGCGTGGCATTTGCACATCAGCCATATCACTGGCCGAAGCGGATATTCCCGACACCTTGGCCACCACCATAACTACCATGGAAACGATCAAAACCCCCAAGAAGGAAAACCCTCCTACCAGCAGCGATGAAACACGAAAATGGTTGCGAAAAAGCGTCATTTTTTCCTCTGGATCAAATAGCTATCAGCGATATTTTTTTCTAACGATCCTTGCTTGCTCCAATAATTGATCAACGTCTGCACCGTACTTCTCACGTGCCTTCATATAAACCACTTCGGAAGCCGAACGAAATGCAGCAGTATTGGGTGAGTGCTGAATGCGCGCTCCCAGCTTTTCCATCTGCTTTAACTGAATATCATCATTTCCCACTACATGAATGCGGCTGAAACTTGCAGTCCGAGTCGCAGCCTCGGTAACAGCTCGTTGGTCTTCTGTGCTCATTTTTTGCCATGTTTTTTCACTCATGGCCAATGGCAGTGGGCTGTAGACATGGTTGGTCAGCGTCACATGAGGGGCGACCTCGTAGAACTTGTTTGAGTAGATGGTGTCCACCGGGTTTTCCTGCCCGCTGACGGCACCTTGCTGAATGGCCAGATAGACCTCCGGCAGGGGCATGATCTGAATGTTGAAACCCATGGCTTCCAGCGTCCAACGCATCATCTCGTTGGGGAAGGTGCGAAGCTTTTTCCCCTTGGCGTCTTCTGGGGAATTCAGCGGCTCATTGGTGGTCATACTGCGAAAGCCGGCCTCCCAGGTTGCAAGAAAGCGAAAGCCTTTGGCGGGGGCCTTGGCAAACTGAGCTTGCATCCATGGACTTTCGTCGTAGAGCTTCCAGCCCTGGGCATAGTTATCGACCAGGAAAGGCAGCATGGATAGATTCAAAGTGGGAACTAGAGGCGCGTACGAGCCTGTGGAAGAAACGGTGAAGTCCAGATCTCCCCCTATAAGGCGTTCAACGGACTTGGGGTCACTGCCAGCCTTGCCGCAGCAAAGCACTTCAACTGTGTACCGCCCCTGCGTCAATTGCTCGACGGCGCGCGCAAAAAAATTGGCTGCAGCATCTCGTGCGCCTGCAGCCTGGTCGGTATGGCCAAATCGCAACACCGTCTGTGCGTTCGAGATCATGCATGCGGTCAAGAGAAAGCTGCATATGACGCCATTTTTCAGGAGGTAGTTCATAATTCCCAGCTCTTACCAGTTTGTACGAAATCGCGCACACAAGAATTCCACCGCCGCCGAATACAAGGCTGATGCCGTTCGCCCGCTCAATAGGTAAATCCGTGCGGTTTCTTCCAATTCTTCCAGCACGGCACTGGCCGATTCCGGACTCTCGCTCCACACCACCGGCCCCAGTCGCTCCAGCACCACCGCGCGTGTGGCAGCACGGCCCGCCATTGAGCCCACGGCCACCGCCACGCTGGCGTCGCCTGGTACTGCGTAGGGCACCAGCGGAACCTGTCCCGCTTTCATCACAAAGTAAGGGGTAATAGGCGGCAGCACTGCTTGCTGGGACCACACATCGGCCAGCGTCAGCGCGACCACATAGGTGCTGTGCGTGCGGTGCGGCTTGGTAGATATGGCGGTGCAGGTGCAGCGTCTTGCTGGGTGGCTCGCCAGACAGGTGCGTGTCGTTGGCGTCCACATGGGCCAGTTGCTCGGGCTCCAAGTTGCCCAGGCAGGCATCGGTGGGGGTGATGAAAAAGCCGCCGTCGTCCAGCCGCACGCTGATGTTGCCCGCCGTGGCGTGCACGTAGCCGCGCTGGTACAGGCTTTTTCCCACGGCGCAGATGCGTGCGCGCAGCTGGGCATGCGCGCTACCTGTCATGCCAGTTCTCCGCTGGCCTGCGCAGAGAGCGCTTTTTGGAAGAAATCCACAGCGCCGAAGTTGCCGGATTTGAGGGCGATCCACAGGCCGGAATCGGCGTCCTGGCACCAGGGCACGCCTGGGTCAATCTGGGCACCAACCCGCAGCCGCTGCATATTCAGCGCCTGCACGCATGCGCCCGAAGTTTCCCCTCCCGCCACTACCAGGCGCTGCACGCCCGCCGCGACCAGTTTGCACGCCACGGTGGCCAGGGTTTGTTCCACCAGTGCCCCTGCTTGCTCTACCCCTAGTTGGGCCTGGACGGCGCGCACCGTGTGGGGCTCTGTCGTGGCATAGACCAGTACCGGACTGCGGTCCAAGCGGGGCAAGGCCCAGTCCATCGCTTGCTGCGCCAGGTCAAGGCCCTGGGCCAGTTGCAAGGCGTCAATGGCATATGCTACGCCGCCAGAGGCGATAAAGGCGGCAACCTGGGCGTTGGTGGCCGCCGAGCCACTGCCGGAAATGATGGCACTACGCCCGCTGGTTGACGGCCATGTGGGTCTGTGCCTGCTGTGGGTGAAACCCATGGCCGCCGGAAGTTCGGCGCCCAGGCCTGACCCAGCCACCACCAGCGGCAAGGCTTGCGCGACCACGGCTTGCGCCAGCACGCCGAGATCCCGAGGGCCAATGCTGTCCACGACCAACAGCGACTGTTGTTGGGCCAAGGCACGCTGTGCAGCTGCAACAACCGCTGGCGCGCCGCCCTGCACGGTTGGCCAGTCGATCAAGCCCACGCCACGCGCGTGGCACTGAGCGGCCAGCACGCGCACCAAGCTGGCGTCCGTCATGGGAGTGAGCGGGTGCTGGCGCATGGAGCTGTCCGACAGCAGCTGTTGCTGCACGAACAGATGCCCCATGTACACCGTGCGGCCGTTCTCGGGAAAGGCCGGGGTTACCGGCACCCAGAGGGCATGCAAGGCCTCGGCCAGTGCCTCGGCCACCGGGCCAATATTGCCGCGCGGGGTGGAGTCGAATGTGGAGCAGACCTTGAAGTACACCATTGAAGCCCCCTGTGCCTGCAACCACACGCAGGCTGCCAGCGATGCATCCACTGCTTCCTGCACCGGGGCTGTGCGGGACTTCAGCGCGATTACAACGGCGTCGGCGTCCTCCATAGCCACATCGTCGGCCGGTACGCCCAAGGTTTGCACCACGCGCATGCCCGCGCGCACCAGGTTGTTGGCCAGGTCGGTGGCCCCGGTAAAGTCGTCGGCAATGCAGCCCAGTCGCAGGGTCATGGTGCCACCCGCTTCCAGTGCTGCACTGTCTTGGCGGCCACCCAGGCCTGGGTTTCCCGGTTCATGGTCTGAAAGTGCACGCTGTCCAGATGCGCCTGCACCGCTGCATCATCGACGTACACCTCGTACAGAAGAAAGCGGGTGGGGTCCGCCGGGTCGCGGCATACATCGAACTGCAGGCAGCCGGGTTCATCGGTAACTGAGCATTGAGCGTTGTGCACGATGGCCTGTGCAAAGGCTTCGGCCTTGTCGGAGCGCAAGGTGAATTCCACAACCAAGATGTTCATGGTGGTCTTTCAGTTCAGAGATTGAATGAAGCGCGGCAACCAGGTCGAAATGCTGGGCACGTAAGTCACCAGCAGCACCACGACAAAGGTCGCGGCCATCAGCGGCCAGAGGTGGCGCGTGATTTCACCAATGCCCACCTTGGCCAGCTTGGCGGCAACGAACAAGGTGCCGCCCACCGGCGGGGTGTAGAGCGCAATGGCCAAGTTGGCGGTCATGACCACGCCGATGTGCACCATGTCCATCTGGAAGTTCTGCGCTAAAGGCAGGAACAGCGGCGCTGCCAGTAGCATGGCGGGCAGTGGCTCAATGAAAATGCCCAACAGTAACAGGCATACATTGAACAGGAGCAGGAACATCCACGGTTCTGTCGCCACAAGACGCACCCATTCCGACATCTGCATCGCCACCTGTTCGATGGTGATGAGCCAAGCCAGGGCACCGGTGGCACCAATGACCAGCATGACCGTGGCGCTGGTGATGAAAGCATTCAGCAGTAACTGGGGAATTTGGCGCCAGGACAAGTCCCCGTAATACAGCAGCGATACACCCAGACCGTAGACCACAGCAATCGCGGCAGACTCGGACGGCGTAAAGATACCGGTCCAGATACCGCCGATGATGATGACAGGCATGAGCAAGGCCGGGCCGGCATCGCGTGTGGCCTGCCACAGTTGGGACACGCTGGCGCGCTCTTCGCCGTTGTCGCAACCACTCTTCTTGCCGTACCACATGCAAACCGCCATCAACGCAATGGCGGTTGCCAAGGCGGGCAGCAGACCGGCCATGGACAGGCTGCGCATGGACACGCCAGAAATGAAGGCGTAGATGAGAAAGGGAATGGACAGTGGCATGAGCAAGGCAATGGTCCCCGCCACTGCCAGCAAGGCTGCGGCAAACCCGCGAGGGTAGCCGCGTGCCACCATGGCCGGTATCACCAAGGAACCGATGGCCGCGGTGTCCGCAATGGCCGAGCCCGACACGCCACCAAACATGGTGCAGCTCATGACCGTCACCACGCCAAGCCCACCGGGCAGCCAACCAAAAAGTACACGGGCAAACGCCACAATGCGCGCACCCACACCGCCATGGGCCAGCAACTCGCCCGCAAAGATGAAGAGCGGCACGGCCAACAAAATGAAGGGCTCCACACCCCCGATGAAGGAGAGAAACACCGACTCCAGCGGATGGCCCAGGCCCATGAAGTGGATGATGCCAACGGTGGTGGCCAGCAATGCAATCAGCAGCGGCACCCCGGCCAGCGCGATGCAGAAGAAAACGCCAAACAGCGTCAGTGCGAGCATGGTCAGATCTCCTCGGTAGTGCTGTAGCGTTGACTGCGGGGAATGCCGCGCAGGATTTGAAAAAAGTCGAAGGCCACAAACACAGCCATCAGCGTGCATCCCACGGCCATGCCCATGTACTGTATGGACATGGGCCAGCCCAGCACGGTGAGTTCATTGCCCCAACTCGCATCCACCAGTCGCCAGCCATACAGGGCGGAGACGCCCAGCACAGCCAGCGACAGCAGCTGCACGCTGGCATCGGCCCAGCGGCGACCGGAGTCGCCCAGCTTGTCGATGAACTCGGTAATGGTCATGTGGGCACCGCGCTGTGCGGCGCAGGCACCGCCCAGAAAGGTCACCCACACCATGAGCAGTTCACCCAGCTCGGTCACCCAGGCCAGGTCTTTGTCCACGGTGTGCAGCGCGACGTTGAAGAACACCAGCAGGGCCATGAAGCCTCCGGTGGCGATCACGGCCCAGTCCACCGTGCGCCCCAGCAGACGCAGCGGCCACGGCATGGGGGCCACGGGCGTCAGCAAGGGGCTTTGAACCATGGGCTCGCTCATTTCACGCTCTTACGCACGGCTTCGGCGTCTTTCAGCAAGGAGTCCACATCGGCACCGTATTTATCACGGGCCTTGGTGTACACCGGCTGCACAGCGGTGCGGAAGGCGGCCACATCGGGCTTGGCGTTGATCTTTGCGCCTTTGCTCGCCATTGACTTGAGCGCTGCTTCGTCGTCATTGGAAATGGCTTGCCGACTGAACTTGGCGGCGATCTTGGCGGCCTCGGTCACTGCCTTTTGATCCTCGGGGCTCATTTTTTGCCATGTTTTTTCACTCATGGCCAATGGCAGTGGGCTGTAGACATGGTTGGTCAGCGTCACATGAGGGGCGACCTCGTAGAACTTGTT
>Ga0067045_1032297_pt1 | contig 10487 bp, 9 predicted proteins | sample TerdegcTABiofilm_FD_59184 | JGI IMG/M metagenome (GOLD analysis project Ga0067045, IMG submission 59184) | Combined Assembly of (Gp0054472, Gp0054536) Wastewater bioreactor microbial communities from Singapore -Terephthalate degrading... | reverse complement strand
GCCTTGACCGCCACCTTGAGCACCCTCATGTCGCAGGCGCTCGGATCGAGCGCCAGCATGCGCCGGAAGAAGACCAGCGCGATTGCAGGATTCCGCGTCCAGGCATAGTGCTCGATGGTCACGCGGCGGCAAAAACGAGCGGAACAGGTCCGCAGCGTCCGCCGGAGCGGGTCATCCGGCGACAACGAGGCCATCGCCTTCCGGTGCGACGCGATCATATCGAGGTCCTGCTTGTAGCGCATCGTCACGGTCTTCGAGGACTCGTGCAGGCGGTAGAGCGACAACAGCCGGTCCATCCCTCGTATTCTGTGGCCAAGGAGCATCGCTCGCAGCCAGTAGTCGTGGTCGAAGGCATGCTGAAACGTGTTGTCGAACTCTCCGACGGAGCGGCAGACCTCCATGCGGACGAACAGCGAGGGCTGCGGCACAGGGTTATCGGCGATGAAGTCCTCGATGCGTAGATCGCCCGGGTAGGCGCATTCGCTCAGCGGCGTGCCGTCGGCTGCAATGTACTGGCAGCGCCCGAGCAGCATGGTCAGCGATGGATCGGCGGCGAACGCCTCCCCGACGGCGAGCAGCGTGCCCGGCGTATAGACGTCATCGGAGTTCAGGAAACCGAACAAATCGCCCGTCGCGCGCCGCAGGCCCTTGTTCAGCGCGTCCGTCTGCCCCCTGTCCTTCTCGCTCACCCACCAGGCGAGATGTTTCTCATACTTGCGAATGATGTCCACCGAGCCGTCCGTGCTGCCGCCGTCCACGATCATGTACTCGAGGTTCGGGTAGCCCTGCTCGAGCACAGACAGGATCGTCTCTTCCAGGTACTGCGCCTGGTTGTAGGATGGAGTGACGATGGTGAACTTGGGAAGCATTACTCCTCCTTTACGGGAAGTCCTAGGAGGCGCCGGAAACGTCGGTCCGCGGCGGCCGGTATTCGCTGCCACTTGAGCCGCGGACGAAGAAGAGCCCACTGATCAGACAGTCGAATGATCGCGGACCTCCACGGAGCGAGGATGGGCCGCATCTGAACAAACGCTTGTTCGCGGAAGTATGTCATCGGAGCTGTGTACACATCCGTACTAACAGACCAGGGCTTCTTCAGCGGCCAGTGGAGCACGCCTGCCGGCTCATCGGACGGCAACGGTCCGTTGGGGCCGATCGGAAACCGCCGGGCAAGCTCCTCCACAGCATGGTCTAGGGCAAAGGTCTGGAAGGAGAACCCCTCCGCACGAAGGATCCCGGCATCCTGAAGCGACCATATCAAGCAGTTTAGCGCCCCTTGTTCTCCTGGGAAAAAGAGAGCAGGGTGCTCGCGAGCTAGCTGCCTGCAGCGCTTGTATGAGGCTATGGGCACCACACCTCTCGTCACAAACATAGCACCCGTATTCGCGAAATCGCCGCGGTGACAGGTCCAGTCAAACTCCGGGATGACCCGACACGCAATGTCGGTCCGTACGAACCACCTATCAATCTCCTCCCGAGTACACTCGCGGCCCGGCCTGTCCATGATGAGGGCCCACTGATCACCCACCTCATCAGATGCTCGTGACCGGAGGTCGCCCCACAGTACAGCATCAGCATCCAAGTAGAGAAACCGATCAAACGGTGACTCCCAAAACGACACCATCTTCGTCCAGCCAAAGCCGAAACTGTCAGCGCGCAGCCACGGATCCGTCGTATTAGCACGATGAAGGACATGCGCGCCGTAGGTGCGGCGGACGGATGGAAGGTCCCCTGGGCCATCCCAGACCACGCAAATGGGAACATCGCCAAGGAAGTGCCTAACGCTCTCAATGGCTCCGAGACCGAACCGCAAGTCCCCCGGGTAAGCGGCAATGCACACTCCGAACTCACTCGACATCCCCTGCCCACCGCTCATTCGCTGCTGATCCTTAGCAAGCACCTCGCCCATCAGCGCACCCCGACAACGTAATGAGCGGTACGAGAAGCGGCCGAACCAATGACGATCTCCGCCGCGCATGGCTCTGCGCGCCCATCGGTCCCCATGACTACCGGGCTGCAATGTAGAGCACACCGCGCCTGAGCCACAGCCACGTATTCAAGGTTCGGGTAGCCCTGCTCGAGCACAGACAGGATCGTCTCTTCCAGGTACTGCGCCTGGTTGTAGGATGGAGTGACGATGGTGAACCTGGGAAGCATGGTCAGCGCCCCTCCTCAACGCCTTCACGGGCGGCGGCGATGAAGGCGCGTGCAAAGGCCTGGGTGCGCTCGATCAGTTGCGCGCGAGCGCGCTCCTCCAGCATCAGGTCCGGCCCGGGCCCACGCTCCTCCCACACCTGCGCCATCTTCGTCGACAGGTCCTGAGCGTCGTTCACGTTGAAGTATACACCGCCCGGCGGGTCTTGCTCCAGGTGCACGGCGATGTCGGAGGCTAGCACCCCCTTGCCCAGCGACTTGGCTTCTTCGATGCCAGTGTTCCATCCCTCGAAACGTGACGGCTGCAAGAGCGAAACCGCTTGCCGCATCAGGGCTGGAACGTGCCCTCTCGGCACCAGACCGATGACAATCATGCGATCACGGAGGCCAGCTGCGGCTATGGCGCAGAGCAGCTCCCCGAAGAACGTCGGATTGCGTCCGTCGTGAGGGTTGCCGGTGCAGACCACCACGACGCCGGCTGAGCGCGCCGGATCCAGCGTCAGCGCCTCGAGCACCAGATGGTGGTTCTTGTGCGCCCAGAACTGGTTCGGAATGTAGAAGAAGCGCTCTGGCAGGTGATACTCCGCGCAGACCCAGCCCGGGTCCCGTTCATAGATGCCTTCGGGCACGGGAGACACGAACCGGACCACACGGGCCTTGTGCGCGAACTGCGGAAACAGCCTTTGGAGATCCTTCTTCACAGTCTCGCTGCTCATAACAATCCGTGCGGCACGCTCGCCGACGGCCTGCGCCGAGCTCGCCACGGCATGGACGCCAACACGATCGTACGCTTCGGGCACATGGGCGTATTGAAAGTCCGGTATCCACCCGAGCAAAGGGACGCGGTGCACGTCGGTGAAGACCTGCGTGCCAAACACGACGTCGGCGCCGAATCTCAGCAGGGCAGCCTCGGTCGCCGACAGCGTCGGTACCGGCACATTGAGGCTTCGATGCAGGCGGTTCAGAGCCCTCTGGCCGAGGGGTATGCCCACGCTGCCCTCCGGGACCGGTATGGCCTCGTCTGCGAGGTCTCCGGCGATTCGGTCGGCATTGGCGGCATCCCAGGTCAGCACGCCGGTCCTGGGACGTTCCTCAGGCGGAAGCGCCGCGAAAGCCCTCCGAACCAGGCGCAGGTACTCAACCCCGCCCGTCCAGTGGCCCGATACCGGCCCGAAGGCGATCCGCAGCGGAGTGGAGAGTGTCATGGAGCGCTTCGTGGCTTAACCCATAGGAACGAGTACAGTCTGCCAGGCGTCTGATCGAAGCCAGACATACGTCGCACATACCAGGCGAACACCGCCGGAACTCTCAGAGCGGCCTCGGCCAGATACCTCCCGGTCTTGCGGCTCAGATAACCTACGGCTGCGGCCCGCACTTCGGTGTCGCTCTTGGGGTAGTAGTTGATCACCGTGTCGAAGGGACCCAGCATCTGTGTGAGCACAAGACCCGACATGCGTCCCGCTTCGAGGTACTCATCGAGCCGATAGGCATGTTCGCCCCCATAGAGCCGATGGAGCGGATGATGCTCGAGAAACGCTCGGAGCTGTTCCTCGTCGTCGGCTACGTGTTCGCGGACCGCAAGCAGCCGTCCGTCCGGTTTGAGTACACGCTGGCACTCGCGCAAGCCGGCCGTCAGGTCGGTCACATGGTGCAGGGTCTGGCGCGCATACACCACGTCAAACGACCCATCCCGGAACGGGAGCCGCTGGGCGAAGCCGCAGCAACACCGGAGACAGCCGAGCCGGAGCGATGCGCTCATTGCTCGCACTGCACGAAGCCCCACGGTCGCCGACTCATCCGGATCGAGCGCGACCACTTCATGGCCAAGGCGGGCGAAGGCCGCTGCTGCGATCCCATTTCCGGCGCCAAGGTCCAGGATGCGAGCGCTGGCAGGAAGTCTGTCTGCCCCGAGCAGTCGGCATGTTGCCCGAAACTCCTCGCTCGCGCCATAGCGCGCCGCCTCGGCAACCACATCCTCACCGAGATACGACTCGCGGACGACCTGTGCCATGGAGGGCTGAGCGCGAAGCCACCAAACGGCAGATTCCCAGGACCTCGCCTCGGCTGGCTGCGGCCCCTCATAACAGTCACGCATATCGAGCAACGATGTCCACCAGTTCGCGCATCCGATCACGCCAGTTATGCTCGGTGAGAGTCCTGCTCTGCCCGGCCGCGGCAATGGTCACGCGCTCGTCCTCATGCGACAGGTAGTGTGCCACAAGCTCTAAGCATTCCTCTTCCGAGCGGTAGGCAACGACCTCCTTGCCGACATCGAAGTAGTCCGTGAGGTTGGGCTTCCAGTCCGTCACCAGCAGCGCCCCGACGCCCGTTGCCTCGAAAAGACGCAGGTTGTTGGCATATGGCCCCACGTCGCCGTGGTGATTCAGCGTGATCTTCGACGATGCCAGCACCTCGTACATAGCGCGGCCCCATGCCGGGCCCTTTACAGACAGTCGTACGTGGCTGTCCTCGGCGAGCGCTTCCGGCATGGAGGTCCAAATCGAAACCGGAGCGTTCGCGGCGACTCGGCGGAGCCACACAGCGCGGCTGGAATGGGCCCCCTGAAACGATCCGACGAAACTCACCTCGATGGAGCGGCGGCGCTCCCCAATGCTTCGCAGGACCCGGGGTTCGAAACCGAGGCGATGAAACTCGGCGCGAAGGCCTAGCTCCCTGAAACGCTCAAGAGTCGGAGGAAACGACGAGATCGCCAGGTCATACACCGACCAGTCGTGGTCGCCAGGCGGCACCGTTGCCGCATGTTGGACCATCAAGAGCCTGACTCGGGGCCGGGCCATGTGCATGATGGTATCCCCGATCGTGAACGCATTCTGGTTGAGAAGCACGTCGGGCCGGTAGTGCTCGATCTGCGCCTTCAGGACAGTCTCGTACCAGGATGAGTCGGGCACAGTGAACCGCCATGGGACGAGCCCACGTCGGAGCCGCCACTGAGGTCGGACAGAGGGGTGCAACGAGAGCCCGTGTTCTCTTGCCCACGCGCGCTGCAGCGGCTCGTTATTGGCAAACAAATCCCAGGCCTCGTGGCCGAGAGCGCGAAGGTTATGCGAGTAGAAGTCCGCGACGCTGAACAGCGAGTCGTATCGCGCCTGGATCTGCTCGGCGTATGACGCCTCAGCGAGGCCGGGGTTGCGCGAATACAGGTCAGCGAGGAACTCGGGGTAGTCGGTGTTGACGATGAGGAATCTCATGGGCAGCGTGCCTGTGCGCTACTAGCGCCCGCAGGTCTCGAGCTGCCCCCAGGTAAGTCCCAGGCGCTCAAGCCGATAGCTTGCATGCTCCCAGATGTAGTTCTGCACATACGGGAAACGGCTGCGGTCCCTCGACAGAGCGCCGCGAATAACGTCGAGGCCGAAGCCGACGGCGATGCGAACACACTTCATGAATAGGCCGAGGCGCCCGGCTTGAGGTCGGGCATCGTCGGTCCGGCACCGGAAGCCGTAGAGACCCCCGAGGAAGCGCCGACGGATGATCCACCACACGCTCATCTTCTCGGGTCGCACCAGATGGTACACGAGCAACGCCGGGTCATAGTAGACGCAATCCCCACCGACATGTTCGCGCAGAGCCTGCTGCAGCGCGGTTTCCTCGCCATACGCCATCGTCATACCGGTCATGCCTAGAGCGGGATCAAAGCCGCCGACCATCGCGAGACAGTCCTTTCGGATTACCATGTTCATGCCTGACAGCGTTACGTCCCCTGGCAATGGTCCTGCTGCCTTGGCGAACTCCACCGATCCGTAGTCATCCAGAAACCATCTGGGTTTGGGTGTCATGTAGAAGGCACGGGCCGGCCCGCCGAACATCACCGGCCGAATACGAGACGCGATGCCCAGCGCGATGCTCACCCACTCACTCGGCAGCTTGCAGTCGTCATCCACGTAGGCGACATACTCACCACGTGCCTCGTGCCATCCGCGATTGCGAGCATGCGACAGGCCCACGGCTTCCTCGCGGATGCAGCGCAGGCCCGGAACCCGCCCCTCGAACGACGCCACGACTCCAGCAATGTCCCTCGGCGACGCGTTGTCAATGACCAGCACTTCATAGGCGTCGCGCGGCGCGTCCTGCTGAGCCACGGTTTCGAGCACCTGAGCGACGAGGTCCGGACGGTCGTAGGTGCAGATCACGAGGGATAGCGGCAGATCAGCGCTTGCCGACACGCTCCAGGCCTTTCTCAATCCACTCGGCAGTCTCGCGGACCATCCGGTCGGGGCTGAACGCCGCTGCAATCCGCTCACGCCCGGCCTCCCCCATGGAGCGGGCGACGGTGCGGTCGGAGGCAAGCCGTACAAAGGCATCGGCCATGGCTTCAGCGTCTTCTGGCGGTGTGAGCAGCGCACAGCCGACCTCCCCAACAGCCTCGCGAATGCCGGGTATATCGGTGGCTACCACAGGAAGCCCAGCCGCCATACCCTCAAGGATGCCGTTGGGAACGCCTTCCCATTGCGAACTGAATGCGCAGCAGTCGCTTGCCCCGAAGAGCCCTGCGACGTCGCCCACGGGGCCGAGGAATCGGACTGTCCTGCCAAGATCGAGGTCAAATGCCTGGGCCTTCAGAGCCTGGCCCGTGTTCTCCGGTCGTCCGGCAAGGACCAAGACCATCGGCCGGCCGGAGCCCCCGACCTTGTCCTGCACCAGTCTCCACGCATTGAGAAGCGTGGCATGATCTTTGTAACTGTGGAGATTGGCTACCATCGTTGCCACAAAGGCGTCATCGTCCAGTCCCAGTCTGGTCCTCCACGCGGCGCGCCCAAGCTCCGGGATCGGCGGCTCTACCCCGTTCAGGATCACGCGGATGCGATCCTTGGGGGCGCCCAGCGTGTCCGTGACGAACTCCGCGCCGTGTGTCGAGTTCGAAGCGAACCATGGGGTCTGGCGCACCGCCCATCGCTCCCAGCGGGGCTCCACACGCTGCCGGCCCTCGTCCCGCTGGTTCCACATGCACAGGCGCGCTCCCGTAAGCTTCCAGATCAGCCCGCACGCGACATTCGGGTGCATGGTGTACGGCAGAAGTATGAACGGGTCCAGCTTGCGCAACTGGCGCGCGAGCCCAAGGAGCATGTGCATCCGCCTTATTCGCCCCGGCCTCCACGCGAATGGCGTGATCTTCCAGGGGACTCCTGACCGGTCGCACAGCTCGGCCGCGGAACCCGGCCTGCCGAACGCCGTGACCATGACGTGCGCTCCACGATCCAAGAGGTAACGCGCTAGTAGGATCGCTTGCCGTTCGGCGCCCCCGAGGAGCAGGCCGTTGAGAACGATCACGATGCGACGAGAAACGAGCGTCTCCGCACGACTGCCACCTTCGGTCAAGGTTGCCTCACGACTACGGCGAGCCCCTCGCACGGCTTCGGGCGAAAGAGCTTGTCAGCTCCGGCTTCCAGGAGGGCCGCCTGTACGCGCTCCTGCTCGTCCGCGAGCGCAAGGATCGTTCCGCCGCCGCCGGCGCCGGCAAGCTTGGCGCCGTAGGCTCCGGCGGCGCGCGCAGCCTCGATGAGATGTTCGTTGGCCGGACCAGAGCCGCCGAGATCGGCCACAATCCGGTGGTTTTCGTTCATAAGCGCTCCCAGCGTCTTCCAGTCGGCGTCCAGCAGCGCCTTCTTTCCCCGGCGGGCGAGGTCTGCAATGGCCGCATACCCGTCAATGACCGCCCGATCACCTTCCAGCCAGCGTTCGCGCGGCGACTTGTGCACGTCACCCGAGTGGTGCTGTACGCCCGTGTGAGCCGCCACGAGCGGGACACGCGGAGCGTGGGGTGCAAGAGACTCCACCACTGCCAGAGGCTCATCGTCGCGCTGCTCCAGACTGGCCTTGCCGCCGAAATCCATGAAGTTCAGGCCGCCGAACACCGCCATGTGCTGATCCTGAAAGCCGCAGAGCACCCCAAGCGTCCGGTATTCAACCTTGCGCGCCGTCTCGGCCAGCTTCCACGGATGCATGCCCCACTCGAACCACCGATCCAGCGCCCCCACCGCGGCCACGATGAGCGATGCCGACCCGCCCATGCCAGCCTGAACCGGCACATTCGTGCTCAGCTCCATGCGAAGCCCGGCATGAGGCCCAAGACCGAAGTGGCGTGCGATGGCCCGTCCGATATCCAGCGCATCGTCGCAGGGCGCAAGGTCGCCGTCGGTCGCGACCTCTAGCTCGGAGTCGCCGCAAGCGATAACCAGCCCGTCGCCAGGCAGCAGGACGCATCGTGCGCGCTCCTCCGTCGTCACGCTGATCACCGCCCCGCCGTACATGTCCGTCGGGTTACCGATGATCCCCACGCGCCCGGGGGCGGATGCTGTGATGATTTCCAAGGTCTAGATGTCCCTCGTGGTAGCCAGACCGAACGCACGGCGCAGGCGCTCACGCACGGAGTATGGCACAACCATACGCAGAGCCGCACGGAGCCCCGATCCGATGCGACTCTCGCCGGCGCGCTTCACGGCCGACGCGATTAGATATCGGTAGAGCGCCGGGCCCCGGTTCGCCCAGGCAAGCCGCCCGAGTTCTGCTGGTTTCTCAACCCATTTGCAGTACCGGTCTATCGCGACGCAGCCATAGCGAAAGTTGACAGGCTTGCTCGTGTCGGGCAGGTATCGCGCTACCACGCGGCGCATCGCAAGGTGCCCGTCTCGCATGCGGTGGGCATTGGACGTCAAACTCGTCGGGCTGAACCGGACGAGCGCCATGGCCTCAGGCCCGCCGACGAAGGCATACTGCACGCCGTGTGCCGCCAGACGAATCCACAGCTCCCAGTCCTCGGAAGCAGGCAACCTCGGGTTCAAGACGCCGAACCGTCGGAGGATGGACATCCGCACAACCGGACAGCAGCTGTGGAATGGGGGCGCGCCGAGGCACCGTTCAAGCCACGTACCAGGCTGTCGAGACCGCTCCTCGATCCACGGAGCGTCGCCACCCCCAGGAACACGCTTGAACCACCGAAGATCAGGCTGTTCTGTCGTGAAGCACCGCGCGTCGCCGTAGACCACCCCAGTCTCTGGGTGCTCGTCAAGGAATTGAACATGCGCCTCGATCTTCCGCGGCTCCAGCCTGTCATCCGCGTCCAGGAATTGGACGTACTCGCCGCCCGCAACACGCAGACCCGCGTTCCGGGCGGCCGCCGGCCCGCTGTTAGCAATCTGCACGAGGCGGACACTGCTTCCGAAGCCGCGGGCGATCTCCTCGGTATTGTCCGTAGAACCATCGTCCACGACGATGATCTCCAGCGGACGGTACGACTGTGCCAGTACGGAGTATATCGCGTCCGCGAGAAATCGCCCCTGGTTGAAACAGGGGATGATGACCGTAACAAGCTTGCCGCTCGTGAGCGCTGAGCGCGATGTTTCCGAGGAGTTCATGCCGGCTCCACAGGGGCACGCATGAACGTGGCGGACTCAACTAGCCGAAGCCCGTGGAGATGGCGCCACAGTCTCAGCAGGGCACGGCAGGGAAACGCCACGGGTGCACGACGTCCAACACAGCCCACGAGTGTGCGCATCCCGAAGTGACAGCGAGGAGAGATAAGGTCCGATGCGTGCATCAGATCCGTGAGCTCCAGCGCCTTGTTAGGCGCTCCCATCTCAGCCAGTTCCTGAGCCATACGCGCGGCGTATCCGCCGAGTGACCGACGTCTCGTCTCCGATAACTGGCCCGCGTTGCGCATCAGTCTCGCAGCGTGCGTACGCACCGCTCCCTTGGCGAAGCACTTCGCCGGCTCTCGCCACATCCCCCCGATCGACGGTCGCGTGGGAGAGGGGAGTCGTACGTGGTAGTCCACAATGGCGTGCTTGGTATAACATGGCGACCGCAGAAGGCACCGAATAAACAGGTCCCACTCCTGGGCAATGGGTAGGGCGTCATCGAAGCCGCCAAGTGAGAGGAATGCGTCGCGCCGCCAGACCGGGCCGGTCGTTGACCAGGGATTGTCAGCTCGTGCGAACCTGTCGAGGTCGTCTTCCGACGTGAGTACGTTATGATACCGGCCGACGTCACCTGGCTGGTTGGCGAACAGCTCCCCCATGAAGACGGCGAAGTCGAGCTCGGGGTTCTCTTCCATGACCTTGATGCGGCCTTCAAGGCAGTGTGGGGCGAGGAGGTCGTCGGAGTCAAGGAAGATGATGAACTCGCCGTGGGACGCCTCGACGCCCTGGTTGCGGCAGACGTTCGCGCCAGCGACGTTGCCCTGGCGGCGCCTGTAGCGGATGCGTGGCTCCCAGCGGCAGAACCGCTCCATCATTGCGTCGGTTCCGTCCGTCGAACCGTCATCGACGACCACGGCTTCCCAGTGCGGATAGGTCTGGTCGCAGATCGAGTCTAGCGTC
>Ga0067045_1004450_pt1 | contig 10488 bp, 10 predicted proteins | sample TerdegcTABiofilm_FD_59184 | JGI IMG/M metagenome (GOLD analysis project Ga0067045, IMG submission 59184) | Combined Assembly of (Gp0054472, Gp0054536) Wastewater bioreactor microbial communities from Singapore -Terephthalate degrading... | reverse complement strand
AAAGGCTTAGAAAAAACCATACAACAGAAGCGCGTAACATACGACCTGGAACGACAGATGGAAGGTGCAACACTTCTTAAATGTTCGGAATTTGGTCAGGCAGTTGCCGATAACATGTAAATTACACAGGTGTTTTCCAGATATTTATAGCAGGATCATCGTTACACTTTTTACAGAAGGCTTTGGTATTGCCATGCCCACATCCGTAGCACCAGATATCAAATACGCGGCATTCTTTGCATAACGCTTTGCCACACCCATCACAGCGGACAACCGCTTCTTTTGCATGGCAAACCTCACATAGTACACCCGATACAGTTTCCATATACTTTCCAGCGCACGTATAGTGATGCTATCGTTTTTCTGGATAGCCCGTTATATCACGTATATCCTGATACAAAGGTTGCAACCTGTCGTACAATCTTTTATAAACTTTCTTATATAGCTTATCATAGATAGCAACATCTTTGGGATTGGGGTAGAACACCTTACCAACCCGTGTCATGGCACTAACAGCAGTTTTAAAATCAGGATACATCTTCAAACCCACTGCAGCATCAATTGCAGCACCAAGTGCTGATGTTTCAAACGTATGTGGCCTTTCTGCTGGAAGGTTAAAAATATCAGCTGTCAGCTGCATGGCTACATCGCTCTGGGCACCACCACCTGAAACGCGCAATTTTTCAATAGGCACCTTGTTACGCTTTTGTGTGCGTTCTGCACCTTCACGCAATGCATACGCTAATCCCTCAAGTATTGCACGGTAAATATGCACACGAGTGTGGACATCACCAAATCCAATGATGGCGCCTTTTGCCTCAGGACCAGGAATCTTAACACCGGGTGACCAGTATGGCTGCAATGTCAGCCCCATTGAACCAGGTGGTACTTCCTTTACCAGCCTGTCAAACAGTGCTTCAGGTTTTATGCCCATCTTTTTAGCCTGAAGTTCTTCACGTGCACCAAACTCCTTTACAAACCAGCTCAGCATCCAGAAGCCTCTGTACACCATTACCTCTGTATTATAGGATCCTGGTACTGCACTGGGATATGGAGGAAAGAACGGAATGATTTCAACATATTGAGTATTGGTTGTTTCTACCGTTGCAGTGGTGCCATAGCTCAAACAGGCTATGTTCGGTGTTAAACAGCCCGAACCCAACACTTCACATGCTTTATCAGCTGCACCAGCAATAAGGGGCAAACCCTGTGGTATTCCCGTTTCGTTAGAAGCTTTTTTGGTTATATAGCCTAACACTTCAGTAGGTTTCACCAGCCGCACCAGAGTATCCCTGCTCATGGGAAAAAGTTTCCACTTTAAATCAGAAGCAGGTGCCCAATCCTGTGTTTTATAATCGAAGGGAATAAATGCAACCTGGCAACCCGTTGAATCAACAAAATCACCGGTTAATCTGTATGTAAAAAATCCTGATAACAATAAAAACTTATATGTCTTTTCCCATATTTCTGGCTGGTACTGACGTATCCAGTTTGCTTCAGCCTCCGTGATAAAATACTCTACCGCATCAAGCATATTTACAAGTCTTAATCCCGCTTTTATATACCATGGCAATTTAACAATCGACTTATCAGCACGGCGCTGATCAAGCCACACAATAGCAGGCCTCAGTGGCTTGCCGTTTTTATCCACATTAATCACCGTATCACGTTGTGTGGTCAACGTAACGCCCCGGATAGCGTCCTTTTTTACCTTCCCTTTTGCAAAAAGTTTTTTTGTAGTGGTGCACAACGTTTTCCAGTAATATTCAGGGTCCTGTTCAGCCCAGCCAGGATAATTACTGAAATACGGTTCTATTGGAGTTTTTACTATATCAACAACATTTCCCTGTAAATTAAAGACTATTGCTCTTATGGACTGTGTTCCGGCATCAATTGATAAAATAAGATCTGAATTTTTTGCCATAGTTTTCACCTGTTATACAAATGATTATTTTGTGCATTCCTATCGCTTTTAAAGAATGTACACATTATTATTCATAATGTCGTTGTATTACGTATAGTGATATTTTATCAACATAAAATTATAAGAATTTGTTCTAAAAATCACTTTTTAAGTACCAACGTTTTCCCCTCTGTAACAAGTTCATCTATTTTTTGTTTATGGATTTCATCAAGAAAACTTTGAAATATATTACGTGCGCCTTTACTACGGGAACCATACACTACAATACTATTGACATACGGAATACTGGTAATATATTCTACAAAGTCATTAATTAATTTTTCTTCATATGGCGTAAGTTTACTCATTGCAACAATCATTCCTGTTTACCTGATAAAACAGGTATCACCCTGTCTATGCAAAGTCAAGATAATAAAAATTAATATTGCCAGATTTGCCCATGCTATAGTGTACTGTATATAATTACACGAGGTGCAGTATGTTTACGCTTATTGAGACAAAACCGGTAGCAGACGATCATTATCTGCTGACGTTACATTGTGATGCTAAAGAGAGTATCCCGGGACAATTTATTAACATAAAAGTAAATACATCTACTGATCCGCTCATACGCCGGCCATTTTCCATTTTTGACCATGACCAAACTACCATGCACATTGTCATCCGTGTGGTTGGCAAAGGCACAGAAAGGATAGTTGCCCTGCATCCTGGCCCCGTAGATTGTATTGGACCATTTGGCAAAGGGTTTTCAGTAGTTACTGGCAAAAAGGCTTTACTGGTTGGTGGTGGTGTGGGAAATGCACCACTGTATTATTTAGCAAAAATGCTACATAGAGTTAATACTCAGGTTACCTATATCTATGGTTCGCGTTCAGCATCTCACATTTTTTTGCTAGATAGGTATCAGGAACTATCGCACACATGTATTGTAACAACGGATGATGGAAGCTTGGGTATTAAGGGCAATCCTATTGATGTGGCAAAAGACATTGTGGCAAAACACAAGTTTGATATTGTGTACACCTGCGGCCCTGAAATTATGATGAAACGCCTTTCCCGGGAACTATCGCACATACCCATTGAAGCTTCACTTGAACGATACTTTGGCTGCGGCGTTGGCCTTTGCTCAGGATGCGCTGTGGCAACCATCAATGGCTACAGACGCGCCTGCATTGATGGCCCTGTGTTTGATGCCCGCACAGTTCTGTGGGATACCCCATAAGCTACTTGAACAGGGGCGATAGTTGTTTGAAACGTTCTGTCCCTGCCTTTTCCAGAATCATAAATGATATTGTTTCCGTGGGATAGACTATTGCACCTGCCTGCCTGAGTGCATGTATTGCCATTTCCCACTCGTGAGTGCGTCGCGAACACACCGCATCTGATGCAATGATGACATTATAATTTTCTTTAAGCAGTGACAGAGCCGTGGTGAGTACACATATATGTGTTTCAATGCCGCACAAAATGATATTGGTGCGTTTTATCCTGGTAACCTGCTCTCGAATGGTATTATCTTTCATGCAATCAAAAGCCAGCTTATCAAATGCAACCACTCCCTCCAGACGATCCATCAACTCCTTGATTGTGGGTCCCAGTCCCTTGCGGTATTGTTCGGTAAGGATTATGGGAAGGCTATACTGCTTGGCCAGCTCAATGAGAATGCCTACATTCTTTGCCACTTTTTTTCGCATCTCATATTCCATTGAGTTAAACAAACTATCCTGCACATCAATAATAAACAGTGCAGTATTGTCAGGTGTAATATAAAATTTTGTGATATCCATAGTAATCACCGTATCATATTATCTATAGAATCAAGAATAGTATCATCCTTTTTCTTCATCTTCTTTAATATCTGCTCTTTCTGTTTTTCGGATACATTGATATGAGGTATTTTTGTTGTGGGCAATGTAGAACCAGTTGCACATTTAGTACATTCTTCCTGTGGCTCAGTCCCCGGGATGAAAAGCTCATCAATAACCTTTTTGCAAGAATATGATGGCAAAAGCCCTGATTCTGCACACACTTTCACCGTGGTGATATTGCCATATACCCCAAAGTCCAGTACCGGCTCCTTCTGTAATGCACAGCTCATATACTGTCCCCACACTGGTGCTACCACAGCACCACCCGATTGTCCCGGACCAAGCGACAATCCTTTGCCATCATATCCCATCCATATACCGGTAACAAGCTGCGGTGTAAAACCAACAAACCACGCATCACGATAGTTACTGGTAGTACCGGTTTTCCCTGCAGCAGGCCTCCCAATGGCTGCACCACGCCCCGTGCCGGATGAAATGACCGACTGCATAAGGCTTATCACTATACGTGCTGCATCGGGCGGTACTATCTGAATGGTTCCATCTTTTTCCTGCTGTGCAAGTTCAGCCATTATTTCTTCTTCAGGGTTATAGATGATATTACCTGCTTTGTCCTGTACATACCGTATTGAGTACGGTATAACATTTTTCCCGTTATTGGCAATAATAGCATACGCACGGGATAACTCAAAGGGACTTACTTCAAAAGATCCCAGCGCAATAGAAAAATTGCGCGGGACCCTCCCCTTCAACTCATTGCGTGATATTTTTAACAACTTTGCAAAATAATTGAGTACCGTATCAATACCCAGACCATCGGCAATACGTACCGAAACCACATTGATAGACAGCGCCAGCGCACGGCGTAATGTAACCAGGCCGTAATATTCGCCTTCATAGTTTTCCGGTATCCAGTCGCCACCCTCCAGGTCTAAATACAGAATGGGTGAATCCATAATGGTTGTGGCAGCGGTGAATTTCTTTGAATCAATTGCCGCAGTATATAAAAGCGGCTTTATGGCCGAGCCTGCCTGCCGTTTTGATTGCATGACGCGGTTAAGCTGATTGGTGCTGGTAAAATCGCTTCCGCCAACCATTGCCTCAATGTAGCCATTGGTTGGGTTTATTGAAATGAGGCAACCTTCCACATTCATAAATTCTTTCTGGTCCCAGCTTTCTTCAAAATATTGCTGCAGTATATCCTCAACCGTGTCAAGACCTGCAATGAGGTTTAATGCCTGCAATTCCCATAAAAGCCCGTCCTTCATATACCGATTAAACTTTCGTTTTTCAGCTGACCCACTGCTTTTTATTGCTGGCAAACCAAATAACATATTCAATAAATTTACTTCATCGGCAAAGCGGTTTGTCACATACTCATCATTATCAAATGCCAGACCACGCGAAATAACCGTCTGTTTTTCAAGAGCATCTTTTAAAATGTTCTGTGCACACTGTTGTTTATCAACATCCAGTGTGGTGTACACAGTAAGACCATCTTCATATACAGCCTTTTCACCAAACTTTGCTACCAGTTTACGGCGAATGTGCTCGGTAAACCATGGCGCTTTGTTCACACGCGATGACCAGGTTGTCATGGTTGGCGGCAAATCATTGATGTATGCTAAATAATCCGGCCAGAAATCAAGATATGCTTTTTCAGCCTGTGGCACTGTGATAAAGCCCATATCAACCATCTTGGCAAGTGCAACCCTGTGGCGTTCCATAGAAAGACGAGGGTTTTTTAGGGGCGATAGTACATTGGGAGCAGATGGCAGTGTGGCAAGAAGGCTACATTCAGCCAGATTAAGGTCCAACACGTGCTTGCCAAAATAAAATTTTGCTGCCGACTCAACACCATACGTTCCATGCCCCAAAAAAATCTGGTTTAAGTACATCTCCATAATTTCATCTTTGGTATAAAACAACTCAATCATGAGTGAAATAAACGCTTCCTTTACCTTACGGTATAGTGAACGTTCACCAGAAGTAAGCAAAATTTTTGCAAGCTGCTGTGTAATGGTGCTGCCACCCTGTTTAACGCGCCCTGAAACAAGGTTAACAAAAAAAGCCCTTACAATGCCTTTGGGGTTAATGCCAAAATGTTCATAAAATTCATTGTCCTCCATAGCAATAAAGGCCTGCACAACATAAGGAGGAATTCTTTTAAGGGGAACAACCTCACGCTTTTCCCTGAAAAATTCAGCAACCAGTACATTATTTTTATCATAAATCTTTGTAGTCTGATACGGTGTGTAATGGGCAAGTGCCCGTACTTTATAAAAATCTATAACCAGAATAACGATAAATGCTATGACAGCACCTGCTATAATACCAATGATGATAGGCCGTACATTGCCAAAACGCAATTCCAGCGCATACAGGATATCCTCAAAAAAATTAATGATCCGCACAAAAAAATCACCTGCATTAATGTACGATTTTTTGCTAAATTTCCTATTTACCTTATATCGTCGCATGATTTACACACAATACTGCCTGATGGTCATGGTATTAACAAAGTTAAACCTTACAATTCAAGTCAACACATTATTGCAACAATTTTTTTTATTTTCAGGTTACTATCGCCCACCATAAACATTTTCTTGACACAAAACAGCATTTCGTATACATGTTTAAGGAAACAAATTAAAAACAAAAAGTAAAAGAGGCACCTATGATACCATTTACAAAGCTTCATGGCACTGGCAATGATTATGTTTACATAAACGCAATAAAATACCCGGTAAAAAATCCCAGGAAGCTTGCCATTGCAATGAGTGATCGCCATTTTGGTGTTGGTTCTGATGGGTTGATTTTAATTCTACCCTCCAAAAGGGCTGATTTCAAAATGCGCATGTTTAATGCTGACGGTAGCGAAGCAGAGATGTGTGGCAACGGAATCCGTGCGTTTGCCAAGTATGTGTATGATCACAAATTAACTAAGAAAACAAATATTTCAGTTGAAACATTAGCTGGTATTAAATATTTGCAATGCACCGTAAAAAGGGACAAAGTGCATACAGTAACCGTGGATATGGGGGAACCAATTTTACTTCGTGATAAAATCCCCATGATAGGCAACCCTGGCATGGTTATTGAGGAAGAAATACACGTTGATGGCGTTAAATTTCCAATAACTGCTGTTTCAATGGGTAACCCCCATGCCGTTATTTACGTTGAAGATGTCAAAAATTTTCCCGTAGAAAAATATGGACCAATGATAGAGAACCATGAACTGTTTCCTAAACGTACCAACGTTGAATTTGTAGAGATAGTTAATGAAAAAGAAGTAATACAACGTACATGGGAACGCGGTAGTGGCGAAACATTAGCCTGTGGAACCGGAGCATCAGCAGTAACTGTGGCAGGTGTACTTACCAAAAAAACATATCGTAAACTTAACGTTCATCTTTCCGGTGGTGATTTGACAATAGAGTGGAATGAAAAGGATAACCACGTGTATTTGACAGGCCCGGCAGAAGAAGTGTTTGAAGGCGTGTGGCCTGAATAATATCTACCACAGATTCTTTCCATATATACCATGTTCCAGAAGAACAACTCTGGTAATGCCCGGTATATTGCGACTTATTGTTTGTTCCAGTGCCTTATTAAATGCTTTGAATGAATCCGGAATATAGGGCACCTGACCTTCTATTGTACCCAGCTCACAGTCTATGATACAGGTAGTGTCATAAAACCATACATGGCGCACAACAATATCAATAGGCGCTATGGCACGGGTATTTTCAAACTCTGACCCTTCGGCTACAAGCTTAACAAGCCGCCGCACCCTGCTTTCATTATTCCCGGGCAGCGATACTTGCCGTGTTTCTTTCAGAATAGATTTTGCATCTAAATCGGCAACAAAGATGTCTATTGTTTCACGGGTATCCAGTGCAGGCAACGATGGATAAATATCAAAAATATTTTTGTCAGTAAGAACTGATATGGCAGCATAATCAATAATACATAGTATGCTGACTGCTAACAGTACCATGCGGTAGCGCTTTTTGGTGTCTGCTGGCGGACTTACCACAAGTTCAATAAATGCAGTAAAGTAGTGCCTGCATTGCTCTATTACTGCGTTATACAATTGCCAGGTTTTTTCTTTATACTTTTTATATGCGGTTTTCAGTTTGTCAAAAGAACGTTTATGGTTCATACAGTATCATTCCTTCACAGTGTGATATGGAAAATTTATTTTCTACAATACCATTACAGTAATCACTATGCACTGGTAACTATCGCACACATTAATTATTCAATACAGTTTTATTGTATGTATCAATAAAACGCATAATGCCTTCAGTTATACCACGTGCAAGCTTTTTTTGATAATTTTTACTGGTCAGAAAACCTTTTTCTTTTGTATTGGTAATATAGCCAACCTCAACAAGTACTGATGGCATAAGGCAGCCACGCAATACAAAAAAATCAGCCTTTTTGACACCTTTTGATTTAAATTCACTGATATTTCTGTCAAGGCCTTTTTGAATTGCGGATGCAAGCATGGAACTTTCCTTTTGAATTTGCGTGGTCAGCATCAGCGCTTCAATAATATCAACATCGCTGTAGCGCTTTCGCTTTTCAGGCGATTCAAACACAATGACATTGTTTTCAAGTACGGCAGTGGTACGCGCCTCTTCATTTGAAGGATTCTGCGAAAGATAATAGGTTTCAAAACCTGAAATTTTACTCACCACAGCTGCATTGCAATGTATGCTTACAAATATTCCATTGACGCCTTTTTTAAGCAACCTGTTTGCTATCTCAGTACGCTCACCCAGTTCTAAAAATTTATCGGTGGTTCTTGTCATCACCACATCAATACCAGGTAATTTTTTCTGTAGCTCTAATGCAACCTCTCGCGCAATCTGTAATGTTAAAAGCTTTTCTTTAATGCCGCTTTTACCAATTGCTCCAGGGTCTTTTCCACCATGTCCTGCATCCACCACAATAAATCCAATAGCATCTTTTGATACGTGTGGTAATGGCTTTTTTTCTTTTTGTTTTTCCTGTGGTACCACTGCTTCCTTTTTGATAACGATACTGTTGCCCTGTATGACAACAGTATACCCTTCCAGCAGGTTTTCTATCATTGGCAGAGCAATATCTAAAGGAATCAAAACTTCTCCCTGCATGCGTGTAACAGGATACTCACTTCTAAGCAGCATGTCACCTGATAGCGCAACCGACATGCCAACCGTATAGATTGTAAATCGTGGACCACGCATTATCTTCCCGCGCTGTAGCAGTATGTCAAATGACGATTGTACCGGCAGCAGTGTTCGAATATCATATTCAGATATATAAGTATTACCTGAAACAATCTTTACAGGTAGCGCGATACTATCCTGCGAATATATGTCAGAATAAACAGGTATAAAGGCTATATTCAAAAGAAGAATTACACAGCGGGTAATGCGCTTAACAATGTCACGGGATTTCAGCATTGATTTGTTGTAAGGTACTATCGCTTGCCTGTAAAGTAAAATTTGGAATAGATACGCCAGTTACTTATTGATGAAACCACCATGAATAGTACAACTAACAGTAATGATATTTGCTGTAATGTGTAGCCAGCAAACGTATGCAAAGGATTAACAATGAAAATTAAACCACAAAGTCCCATGATAACAACCATACATTTCCCTGCAATACTTGGCCGCACCTGAATATCATGTGCATAAAAAAGATAAAAGCCTGCAATGATATGGGTAATATCACGGATGAGGATGAGGACAATCATCCACAATGGGAATTGCCTGAAATAATAAAGGGTAACAGCCACAATGAGTATGACACATTTATCTGCTACAGGGTCTAAAAACTGTCCTAACCGCGATACCTGATGAAGCAATCGTGCTACCATACCATCAATAAAATCTGAAACTGCAACAACAAGATACAGCGCCACTGCAACCTTACAGTACCAGATATCCCCTGTCATGCGTTCATAGTACAACGCAACAGCAATGGCAGGCGCCAAAAGTACCCGTACTAATGATATCAGATTGGACCACGTTGCAACACGCCCTTCAAGCAAATCCTTAATTCTCATTACCGTTAACCATTCATTGCACTGTATTCCCTCATATAATCATGCCAGAACCGTATAGCGTCAAGCTAAATTCTTTAAAAAGCTTTCTCATTAAAAGTTTATTGACTAAATACAGTGCTTTCTTCATATATCATTACATCCAAACTATTTTTTTTGGGCGATAGTTACTGTAACATAGTTTTAACCCCTAAAGGTTTTACTTTTGTAACAGTACAACCAATGGTGGGAAACTTTGTAGTGGCAACAGTACACTTTGTTAGGGTAACTAACCACTGTCATTTCGACGAACTGTTTTATATCGTCATTTTGACGAACTTTTTATATCGTCATTTCGATGAATTTTTTACATTGTCATTTCGATGAATTTTTTANANTGTCATTTCGACGAACGCAGTGAGGAGAAATCTTACTATAACAATAAAGATTTCTCATCCCGATACAATCGGGATTCGAATTGACATGTAGAATGTATTACAACAAACGTTTTTAACATTGTTATTTTGGTGAACGGTTATACATTGTCATTTCGACGAACGTTCTTTACACTCTGTCATTTCGACAAACTTTTTTATACTGTCATTTCGACGAACGCAGTGAGGAGAAATCTTACTATAACAATAAAGATTTCTCATCCCGATACAATCGGGATTCGAATTGACATGTAGAATGTATTA
>Ga0067045_1032296_pt1 | contig 10489 bp, 8 predicted proteins | sample TerdegcTABiofilm_FD_59184 | JGI IMG/M metagenome (GOLD analysis project Ga0067045, IMG submission 59184) | Combined Assembly of (Gp0054472, Gp0054536) Wastewater bioreactor microbial communities from Singapore -Terephthalate degrading... | reverse complement strand
GCCGCCGCCCGCCCGCTCTCGTTCATGAACGTCTGCGGCTTGACCAGCCACACCTGACGCTGGGCGAGAGGCACCTGGACCAGATACGCGAGCGTCGGCGCATGCACGCTGAAACGAACCCCAGCGCGAGCCGCCAAGAGATCGACCACCAGGAAGCCCGCATTGTGCCGCGTCCGCGCATACCTAGGACCAGGATTCCCCAGCCCGATGACTGCCAGCACGTGCCGCTTACTCTTCTTCGGCCTCTTCTGCGGTGGCCGCTTCCTCGGCCTCGCCTTCGGCCGGCACCGCCGCCTTGGCCTCCTCCTGCTCGACCGTCAGCCGCGGCGCCAGGACGCTCACGATGGCCACCTCGGGATCCGTGACGATGCGCGGTTCCTGGGCCAACAGGTCGGCCACGTGGATCGTGTCGCCGATCTGCAGCGAGCGGATATCCAGCTCGATGGCCGCCGGCATCTGCGAGACCACGCATTCCAGTTGCAGGGTGTTCACGGCATGCTGCAGGGCCCCGCCTCCCGTGCGCACGCCCTCGGGAACGCCCACAGTGTGCACCGGGATGGTGATGACCCGCGTCTCCTGCGGATCGATGCGCAGCAAGTCGAGGTGGAGCACCGCGCCGCTCACCTTGTGGTACTGAACCTCCCGGATGATGGCGTGCGTCGGCGGGCCCGCATCGCCCTCGATCTCCACCCGGAAGAGGACGCTCTGGCCGTTCCGGGCGAGGATGCGCTCCAGAGTCCGCGCTTCTGTCTGGAATGCGTATGGAGGCTGCTGATGTCCGTACAAGATCCCCGGGATCAGGCCCCCCTCCCGGCGCAGCCTGCCGATCGGGCCTTTGCCCCGGGCTGCGCGCGGGTGGATCCGCATCGAGATCTCGTCTCGAGAGAGGAGCCGAAGCGCAACTTCTGGCATGGATGACTCTCCTCGAAAGGTGCTGGACACAGCGTGCGGGTAGCCGACCGAAGCGCTGAACGACCCGGCTTCCGACCGGACGCTCCAGAGCCGCGGGCACGGACGGTGCTTGGCAGCCCGGCAAGGATTCGAACCCTGATAGACGGAACCAAAATCCGTTGTCCTACCAGTTGAACGACCGGGCTGACCGAAGCACCGCAACTAGTCTGCGCGCCGGGCCTGAGTGGCGTTCGCGGCACCGGCGAGGGGATCGACCGCCCAACACAGAAACGACCGGTAGCCCGCTGCCTGAAGCGCCCGATGCGTCGCTGCAGCGGCCATCCGGTCGTCGAATACGCCCACTACGGTCGATCCGCTGCCGGTCATGGTCGAGGCGCGGGCCCCTCGTTCCCTGAACCGGGCCAACAGATCTGCGACGATGGGATAGGCGCGCGTCACCACGGGCTCGAAATCGTTCGCCAGACAGGAAGTGGCGAGAGACTCGTGGTCGGCGCACCCGCCGCTCAGAACCGACGGCAGGAAATTAGCCGCGCCCGTCCCCTCTGTCAAGCCGGCCGCGGCGCTGCTGTCGCCCGAGCCGGCCATGGCCGCCCGCCTCTGGGCCCTCCACGCATCCAGTTCGGCGTAGGCCCAGCTCGTGGCCACTGACACCGGGGGGCTCACCAGGACATACGTATATGCTCGTCGCCATTCCACCTTGTGCAGGCTGTCGCCGCGGCCCGTGGCCAGCGCCGTGCCGCCGGTCACCAGGAAAGGCACATCGGCCCCCAGGCGAGCCCCCAGGCGCCGCAGCTCCTCCCAGCCACACGGAGACCCGCAGCAGCGATTCAGCAGGCGAAGCACAGCGGCCGCGTCCGCGCTGCCACCGCCCAACCCCGCCCCCACCGGAATGCGCTTGACCAGGTGCACCCGCAGGGGCGGAACCGGCGCCACGTGGGCCCGGAACACCGCCAGCGCGCGCCGCACCAGATTGTCCGGGCCGACGCTCAGCGCCGGATCCGAACAAGTCATCAGCTCCGTCGGGGCGCCCCGCAACCACACCTGGTCCCACAAGCTGACCGTCTGCATGCACGTCTCCAGCTCGTGGTACCCGTCCTCGCGCCGCCCCAGCACGCGCAACCCGAGGTTGATCTTGGCCCAGGCGAACTCGCGCTGCCAACCCGTTGACGTTGCTTGACCCTCCATTCTCGATGTCATATCATCACAGCGAGTTCGCGCCCGCTCGTCCCCAGTCTGGCCAGCTGTTGCCAGGTGCAGCAGGTTCCGGCCGACGGAGCCTTCCAAGCTCTCCGCCTGACTCCCATTCGGCCCTTGGTGAGCCCCGGCGTGCACATGAGTGGAACGCACCCATCGCTGGTCCAGCGCCCAGCTGCCAGCAGCGCCGCAGAGAAGTGCTGCCGTCGACAGAATATCCAGGGGGGCGGCCTCCAGCAAGCAGCGGCCTGCCGGGGCGCTGTGGGCACGAGCGAAAGCTCCCACGATGCTGGCCTGGCGGGCTCGGCTACGTTCGGTTTCTGGTCGGCCAGATGCGGCGACTCGTCACCCATGCGGGAGGCAGACAGATGAACACGTCCTCGTTCCTGCGCAACGTGTCCCTGTTCGAAAGCCTCAACCCTGCGGAACTGGACGCGTTGGCCAGCGTTACCGTTTCCCGGAAATTCCCTCGCGACAGCGTCATCATCCTGGCCGAGGAAGAGGGCGACACGCTGTTCATCATTCGCTCCGGCCAGGTGAAAGTGAGCATCGTCAGCGAAGAGGGGCGCGAAGTCATCCTCAGCCTCCTCGGTCCCGGCGCGGTCTTCGGCGAACTGGCCTTGCTCGATGGCAAGCCGCGGTCCGCCAACGTGGTGGCCACGCAGGACACCGACTTGATCATGCTGCGCCGGCCGGATTTCCTGCAGCTGCTGTGCCGCGTGCCGCAGATCGCCACCGCCTTGCTGGCCGAACTGGCGTCGCGCCTGCGGAAGACCGACCGGCAGATCGAGGGATTGGCATTGCTGGATGTCACCAGCCGCATCTCCGAGACGCTGCTGCAGTTGGCCGCCGAGCAGGGCGTGGAGACCCCGGCCGGGGTGATGATTCGCCAGCGCCCCACGCACCAGGAACTGGCCAATATGTCGGGGACCACGCGGGAGACGGTCTCGCGCATCCTCAAACGGCTGGAGGCGCAGGGGTACATCGCGTCCGCGGGCAAGTCGATCACCATTCTGCGCGAAGAGAACTGGAAGCGCTAGGCCCCGGAACCTGACACACCGAGCGAAGGGAAACGCATCGAGGCCATGCACAGGCCCTGGCGCATAGTTGTGCTGTCCCGCGACGCGGCGCTGCTCCAGGCTCTCAAGGAGACCCTGACGGCTGACCGCTACCAAGTCGTCGATGCCGTCGGCAGCGGTGTGCTCAGCGGTCTGCTGCAGCGGGGCGTGGGCCTTCTCGTCCTCGACCTGCGCCTGCCACCGGACGAGTTCGCCAAAGCCGTCGAGACGCTGGCTGGCCGACGGGAATTGCCCGTGCTCCTGCTGGCCGACGGGCAGGACGGAGGCGACCCACAGCCCCTCGACCGCTGGCGGGCGCTGGAGCACTCGCCAGCCGTCGAATGCCTCCTGTCGCGCCACTTCGATCCGGAGCGACTGCGCCACGAAGTCGACGTCCTGCTGCGCAATGGGCGCTTTCTGCAAGGCGGCGAGCTCATCGGCGCCTCGCCGGCCATGCGCCAGCTCCGCGAGCAGATCCTGCGGGTAGCGGCCACTCCCGTGTCCACGGTGCTGCTGATCGGCGAGAGCGGTTCGGGCAAGGACCTGGTCGCTCAGGCCATACACCGGTACAGCAGCCGCGCCGCCGCCCCCTTTGTTCCGATCAACTGCGCCGCGATTCCGGAGAATCTGCTGGAAAGCGAGCTGTTCGGACACGAGCGGGGCGCGTTCACCGATGCCAAGACGCAGCGGCGGGGCCTGTTCGAGCAGGCCGATGGCGGCACCGTGTTTCTCGACGAGATCGGCGAGATGTCTCTGGCCGCGCAGATCCGGCTGCTGCGGGTGCTCGAACAGCGCGAGGTCACGCGGGTCGGAGGCAGTACCCCCATCCCCGTCGACATCCGGGTGATAGCGGCGACGAACAAGGATCTGCAAGAAGCCGTGTCCCGGCGCGAGTTCCGCCTGGACCTGTACCATCGGTTGAAAGTCGTGGATCTGGAGATCCCGCCTCTGCGCGAGCGGACCGAGGACATTCCGCTGCTGATCGACCACTTCGTCGCGCAGTTTGCCGCTGCCAGCGGCGTGCGCTTCCCCGGTTTCAGCCGGGCGGCTCTGGACTTGCTGCTGGAGTACGACTGGCCGGGCAACGTGCGCGAGCTGCGCAACCTGCTGGAGCATCTGGTCTTCTTGGGTCCTCGCCGCCCGGTCGAGCCGTCGGATTTGGTGGCCCACCTGGAACGGCCGCCGATGACCGAACGCTACTTGCCGGTCCCCACGGGGAAGACGCCCGAGCAGAGCGAGCGCGAGCTGATCCTCTTCAGCCTGCTGGAACTGAAGCGCGAAATAGCGGAGGTGCGTCGGTTGCTCGAGGCCCAGGCGGCCCGCAGTGCGGCCCCGGCCCCCCCCATCTACCGGCTGCAGGCGCCCGTCAAGCAGGAGATCGAGCCCGAAGGGGAGACCGCGCAGGCCGTGGAGCCGCTGCGTTCGCTGAAGGAGCTGGAGAAAGAGGCCATCCAGCGGGCCCTGGCGCGGGTGCGGGGCAACCGCAGACAGGCGGCCGCCATCCTGGGCATCAGCGCGCGCACGTTGTACCGCAAGATCGACGAGTACGGCCTCCGTTGAGGGCGCGGGGCGCCGCAACGGGGGCGCTGCGGGGCTCCGTCGCCCGCGAGGCGCGGTCCTTCGCAGCCGGCAGGCATTTTGGGCATTGGCCTGTCGACAGGCCAGCTTGCGGCTCTCCCTGCGCTGCCGTGCTGGTCGGCCTGGCCGCCTCGGGCAGCGCGGGCTGCAGGCCGCTGGGGTGACGCCCTGCGATTGGGTCTGGCGCCGAGCGGCAAGCAGCGTGTCCGCGGCGAGGGCTGCGGCGGACGGGCCTGCGCAAGGACGCCTGCGGGCGCTGGAGGTGCGAGGCCCTCGTGGTCGGCGCCTGCCCGCCGCGCGCTGGGCCGGTACTCGGCCACGCCAGCCGGGTCTGGCTTGGGGATCGGCGGCGCTGCCTCGGGTTCCGCCTGCGCGTGCCTGGGGCCACCGGGAGTCCGAGAGGCTGGCTGCGACCCGGCGAATCCGGGACCTGCAAGGAGACGCGAGCCGATGGGATGCGAACTGCGGGGGTACGACGCGCTGGTGATCGTTGCCGCCAGCGAGCACAGCGCCGATCTGCTGTACGCCACGCGCTTTTGCGCTCCCGATCCAGTGGTGTTCGTGCAGTCTGCGGCACAGACCGTGCTCATGGTGAGCGACCTCGAACTGGACCGGGCCCGGGCACACGCCACCGCGGATCGGGTCGTGGCCAGTTCCCAGTACGAGCGGCGCCTGCGCCAAGCCGGCCAGGAGCCTGCCGCCGAGGCGGTGCTGCTGGCTCTGCTGCGCGACCTCGGGGCGACGAACCTGCTGGTCCCGACAGACTTCCCGTTGCGCACCGCTGACTACCTGCGCGCTGCCGGGCTGCGGGTGGACCCCACCACCGGTCCCCTCTTCCCGCAACGGCAACTGAAGACCCCAGCGGAGGTCGAGGCGATCCGGGCGGCGATCCAGGCCGCGGAGCACGGTCTGGAGGTCGCCGTCGAGGCCATGCGTCGCGCCTCGGTGCGAGGGGGCACGCTGGTGCTGGACGGGGCCCCGCTGACCTCGGAGCGGCTGCGGCGCCACATCCACCACTGCCTGCTCGACCACGATTGCACCGCGGCCCACACCATCGTGGCCGGAGGCGATCAGGCCTGCGATCCCCACGAGGAGGGACACGGACCGTTGCGCGCCGGTGAGGCGGTCATCATCGATGTCTTCCCGCAGTCGCTGGCCACCGGCTATTTCGGCGATATCACGCGGACGCTGGTGCGCGGCTCGGCAGCCCCCGCCTTGCAGCGCCAGTACGCCGCGGTCCGGACGGCCCAGGAGCTGGCGCTGGGGCGCATCGCGGCTGGCGTGGACGGCGCTGAGGTGCATCGCCAGGTGCAGGAATGCCTAGCCCAGGCGGGGTACCAGACCGGCGAGCACGGCGGCCACCTGCAGGGGTTTTTCCACGGCACCGGCCATGGCGTAGGCTTGGAGATCCACGAGGCGCCCCGCCTCGGACTGCGCGGCGACCGACTCCAGGCAGGGCACGCGGTGACCGTCGAGCCGGGGCTGTACTACCGCGGCGTCGGGGGCGTGCGCCTGGAGGATACCGTCATCGTCCGCGAGGGCGGCTGCGAGAACCTGGTCACCTTCCCCAAGAACTTGCAGGTCTAGCGGTGGCCGCAGGCGTGACAGGAGGCGACCCGCTCACCGTCGAGGCGCTGCGCTTTCTCGCCGGACCCGAAGGCCGTGCGTTGCTGGCCCAGGCCACCGCCTCCGGGGCCAGCGCGTGGCGCACGCAGGAATGGTTGCGGACACGCTATCCGGCCTCCTTCTGCCGGGCGGCCGCGGCGCTGCTTGGTCTGCGCGCGGCCGCCCGCGCCAAGCTGGCCCGCGCCGACGCGATGTTCTTCGATCGCAGCGGCGTGGAGATGGCTACCCGCACAGTGGTGGCGCAGCACCGCGCCCGGCGCTTGGCGGGGCTCGGCACGGTGCTCGATCTGTGCTGCGGCATTGGCGGCGATCTGGTGGAGCTGGCCCGCACCTGTCCTGCGATCGGCGTGGACGTGAACCCGCAGCGGGTATGCATGGCCCGGCTCAACAGCGAGGCCCTGGGGGTGCAGCCTCGTGGGTTGGCAGTGGCGGACGTGACGCGCCTGCGACTGCGTGCCGACGTGGCCTACATCGATCCGGCCCGCCGTGACACCGCTGGCCGACGGGCCCGATATGGGACCGAGTACGAGCCATCGTTGGCTTTCGCCATCTCGCTGGCCGGGTCCGTGCCCACGGTCGCCATCAAGACCAGCCCGACGCTGGACGAGGCAGCGGTGCCTGCAGGCTGGGAACTCGAATTCGTGTCAGCCGGTGGCCAGTGTCGCGAATGCACCCTCTACTTCGGGCTCCCGGCCACCGCGCGCCGGCGGGCCACGATCGTCCCCGGAGAGCATTCGCTGGTCCCGACGGCTGGCGGTCGGGTGCCTGTGGGTCCGCCCGGGGAGTACCTGCTCGCGCCCGACCCGGCGGTGGTGCGGGCGCACCTGGTCGACGAGCTGGCGCGGGCGCTGGATGCGTGGAAGCTCGACCCCGAAGTGGCGTACTTGAGCGCTGCCGCGCCGCGGCTGTCGCCCTTCGCGCGCTGCTTCGCAGTGCTGTCCGTGCACCCGTATCAGCCCCAGCGCTTGCGGCGCACCCTGCACCGGGATGGCTGGCGGCCGGTGGAGATCATGAAGCGGCGCTTCCCCATCGCCGTAGAGGAGGTCCAGCGCCAGTTGGGGGCCCGGCGGCAAGGAGAGCCCGTGACCTTGGTGCTGACGCGGTTGAGCGACAGGCCCGTGTGCATCATCTGCCGCCAGGTAGCGGGCGAGCCGCCCGTGCGTTAGATCTAGCTGTCGCTGCCGCAGTGGTCCCCGCTCCTGTAGGGTGTTCGTTCATGAGAGGTCTTCGATTCGTGGCTGGTGGCGCCATCGTCGCTGCCGGCATCGGCTTTCTCGTCATCAGCGGCGTGCAGCAGTCTACTGCCGCCCACACGACGCTGGACACGCTGCTCGTGCCCGCATCGCCAGCGGCCGGCCGGCAGCAGCGCGTGCGGTTGGGCGGCACTCGCGTGGTCCCTGGCTCGATCGTCTGGGGTCCATATCGCTCGCGACCTACGTTCGTCGTCACCGACGGGGTGCGCACGCTCCGGGCCGCGTATGTCGGCAAGGCTTCCCTGCCGGACACCTTCCGCGACGACGCGCCCTTGGTGCTGGAAGGTCGGTACGATGCGGAGGCGCAGGTCTTCTACGCCGAGGTGCTGTACGCCAAGTGTCCATCCAAGTACGAAGGCCGCCGGTATGACCAGCAGCCAACAGCGCAGCGGCCTGCCCACACGCCGGACCAGCACTGAGACGGGCAGGCCCACATGAGCATCTTCGGGGTGGGCGCTGTCGGGCTGGCACTGATCGTCGCCGCCTACTCCGCGGCGGCAGCCATCGCCGGCGGCTGGCGCGGACAGGGGCCGTTGGTGCGCAGTGCCGAAGGGGGCCTGCTGGGCGTGGCCGTGCTCTTGGGGCTCGCGGTGGCCGCGTTGGGTCGCGCCCTGCTGACGCACGACTTCGGCATCGCCTACGTCGCGGAGAACAGCAGCCGCGATACGCCGACGCTGTACCTCATCGCGGCGCTGTGGGGAGGGCAGAGCGGCTCGCTGCTGTTCTGGAGCTGGGTGCACTCGCTGTACGCCGCAGCCGTCGTGCTGTGCTATCGCCGCCGGTTGCGCGCCTTCATGCCTTGGGTGACCGCCGTGCTGGCCAGCACCAGCGTCCTATTGGCGCTGGCGGGCATGTTCGCCGCCGATCCATTCCGGCCCCTGCCCTTCCTAGCCGACGCGGGCAACGGTCTCAGTCCGCTGCTGCTCCACCCGCTCATGGCCATCCATCCGCCGGTGCTGTATCTGGGTCTAGTCGGCATGGTCGTGCCGTTCGCGTTCGCCATCGCCAGGCTGATCGCTGCCCCCGCCAACGATCTGGAGGAGCGGCAGTGGCAGCAGGCCGTGCGCCGGTGGACGCTGGGCGCGTGGATCTTCTTGAGCGCGGGCCTGCTGCTGGGCGCCCAATGGGCCTATGTCGAGTTGGGCTGGGGCGGGTACTGGGGGTGGGATCCCGTGGAGAACGCCTCGCTGATTCCTTGGCTAGCGGCCACCGCCTTGCTGCACACGCTGTCGGTCGAGCGGCACCGAGGCATGCTGGCAAGGTGGAACATGGGGCTGGCGGTGGGGACGTACGCGCTGTGCGTGCTGGGAGCGCTGATCGCCCGGACTGGACTGCTCGCTTCCGTGCATGCCTTCGGCCACTCGCGGGTGGGGCCCTTCTTGCTGGTGCAGCTGAGCCTGCTGGCGGGGCTGGCGGCAGCCCTGCTGGCATGGCGATGGGAAGCCCTGCGCCCCACCGAGCATCTGCAGTCGGTGTGGTCTCGCGACACGGCGCTGGTGCTGGGGAGCTGGGTGACCCTGGGTCTGCTGGCGGCGGTGCTGATCGGCACGATGTTTCCCTTGCTGGCGGAGGCATTCACCGGCACGCCGGTGACGCTCTCTCCGGAGTACTTCGAGCGAGTCGCCGTGCCATTGGGGCTGGTGCTCCTGTTCCTGGCCGGCGCCGGCCCGTTGCTCGACTGGCGAGGCACGGCCGGCGCCGTGCTGCGCCGCCGCCTGAGCGGACCGCTGGCCCTCGCGCTGGCCACCGCCGCGCTTTCTTGGGCGGCCGGCGTCCACAGCGCCTCGGTCGTGGCCACGATGGGCCTGGCCGCGTTCGTGGTGGCTGCGGTCGCGTGGCGCCTGGGATCCGGCCAGCACGCCCGGACGCCCTCCTCCTCGCCACCCGAGGATGCGGCACCACGAACCGGACCGGCCTTCGCCCGCTGCCCGTGGGGAGCCTGCGTGGCGCATCTGGGTGCTGCCGTGCTCTTCGTGGGTTTCGCTGGCGAGCATTTCAGCAGCGAGCAGGAGGTATTCCTCCAGCGCGGGGAGTCGGCCAGCGTTGCAGGGTACACGCTGACCTTCGAGACGATGGCGTCTGGCGAGGATGGCGATCGCGTGCTCAGCGTGGCCGCCGTGTCCCTGCGGCGGGGGCCAGCCATGGGCGCGCGCGGACAGTTCCCCGCGACCGCTGCGCCACCCGACTCGCAGGCCGGCGCCTTCGTGGGCACGCTGCTGCCGGCACGCCACTACTTTCCCCGCACCGAGCAGAGCACCACTGAAGTGGCCATCTACTCGAATCTGTGGGAGGACCTGTACTTGGCGGTGCTCGGGTCTGCGGAGGACAATGCGAGCGCCCGCTTTCTGGTGCTCCGCAAGCCGCTGGTGCGACTGGTCTGGATCGGCAGCGGGCTGTGCATCGCCGGGGCGTTGTGGTCGCTGGGCTGGCGCCGGCGGCGACGCCTGCGTCTGGCTGGTGCACCTGAGTTACGGGGGTTGGCGCCGGCAAGACCGCGGCCCGCGACCGGAGCCGACCAGGACGCACAGGTCTTGCCGAACGCGGCCGCGGAGCGCCTGGTCGCGGAAGCATTGCGACGTCTGGATCGAGCCGCGGCTGACGGCCTCCGCCAGCGCCTCGTGCTCCAGATCGAAACCGAGGTGGCGGCCGTTGGGCGGCGGCAGCGGCAGGCTGGCGCCAGCATGCGCGCTGAGGCGGATCCGCAGGGTGGAGGCCGGCATGGACCCCGGGCCTAGGCTGGGATCGGTTCGCCGGCCGGAGGCTGGCGGTCGGCATCCGCACCGCCAGTGGCTGGCGGCGTCCGGGGCGCACAATGCCCGCCTCGGGGGCGCCGGTCGGCAGGGCAGGACCGCGCTGGCCGCGTGGCTG
>Ga0067045_1032293_pt1 | contig 10494 bp, 8 predicted proteins | sample TerdegcTABiofilm_FD_59184 | JGI IMG/M metagenome (GOLD analysis project Ga0067045, IMG submission 59184) | Combined Assembly of (Gp0054472, Gp0054536) Wastewater bioreactor microbial communities from Singapore -Terephthalate degrading... | reverse complement strand
TACATCCCGCCTACACCGGCAAGTCCCCATCACGAAATGTTAGTGTGGATGAAAGGTGGGGATGCCGAAAAATCAAGATATTCTGTGATACCAAGAGTTTTTTAGCCGGACAAATGTCCTAAATGTAATTCCCCAAAATACAACATTTGAAAATTTTGCTGTTGAAATAACCTGGCTGGCGATTTCAGGAAATAACCAGCCAGTTGATGTTCAACTGTATGACGAGACGCAGTGGTGGCCCTTGGGCAGGATTGAAATTAACAATGAAGATTTTATGCAAACCCGGAGATTCACTTTTGCGGATGGTTTCTACGATAAGTGGAAGGAATCATATAGTATGTATTCAAAGATAGATAACCGGTATATTGATGACAACCAGTTACTTGTTGAAATAATCGGGCGTATTTGTTCTAAAACCTGTAGAAATTACGCAGAAAGATGGCGGCAATCAACTGACTTGGTCCCGGCTAGATGGTTGAACAGGTATCCACCTGACCTAGTAATTAAAAAAATAAAATATCCTGTTTTAGGCATTATTCCCGGAGGCGACCAGTCCAGGCATGTTGAGTATCCCTCGGTAATTAAAATAGATGACAAATATTTCATGTACTACTGCGCCTATGGGGAAGATAACAGGTGGCGGCTCTGTATGGCAACCAGCACCGATTGCGTTAACTGGACCAGGCACGGGTGGATTTTTTCGGATGGAGAACTCCCGGAGGGCTTTCGAGGCAATGTTGCCTTTCCAAATGTAATTAAAGATGCTGCAACTGGCGGTTACTTAATGTATTTTTCCACTGCTTCTGAATTTGGACAGCCTTACGACAGAATTTGCTGGGCTTATTCCGAGGATGGGTGGAAGTGGCAGTTCGGAGGAGTGGCTATTGATGAAAATGGGTTAAAACCGTTGGCACTTGCAAAACCCGGCGGCCAGTATATAATGTTTTTTATTGATCCGGAAAGTGAAAGTACCGAATTAAAAGTATCCTATTCTCAAAACGGCAGAGACTGGGGAAAAGCCAATGTGTTAGTTAATTTTCCTTCAAATTTAAGGGGAATGTATACTGTTTCCGGTATGTTTTTCAATAACAAGTTGTTAATATTTTTAGAAAGCAATACTTCTATAGGCAGGCACGACACCCTGCTTTTTGCAGGGAATGACGAAAATGATTTAAAACCTGTAAAAAACAATCCTGTGATTGTTGACCGGGACTGGGAAAAGAAATGGGATACTATTCGTTACGGTTTTAATATCTTGCAGGATGGACAGAGGTACTTGTTATTCTATAACGGCTTGCCTTATTTAGGTGCAGAAGTGGGGGGCCAAATCGGCCTGGCGGAACTGGACATCAACTTATTGCAAAAATATGTTAAAGAATCCGAATAAAATTCAAGGCAGGTAATTTATATTGCATATTGTTATGCTTACTCCGGATTGTTACATGATTGACCGGCGGATTTTGCTTGAGGCACGCACATTAATTAACTCAGGCCATAAAGTAACGTTGTTGGCGGGGTTTGAATGTTCAAAAGAAGAAGTATATGTAAAAGACGGAATTGAAATTCACCGTTATATGTATGACTGGGATGATGAACGCCTGAAAAAAATCCGGGCAAAATTGCCGAACAACGACAGGTTGAGAATGTTTGTAAACAGGCTGTATATGTACGTTGCCAGAAGATTCTTTGAGGTAACGCCATTCGATCAGTATATCATTAAAAAGGCTTTAGATTTTGATGCCGACATTTATCATGTTCATGACCTACCTTGTCTTAAAGCCGGTTATTTTGCCTCAAAGGTTAGAAATGTTCCATTAATTTATGATGCCCATGAACTGTATTACGCGCAGGATGTACTGCCCCCCTACCTGCAAAAGTTGTATTTTCGTTTAGAAAAGAAATATATTAAGTATCCTGATGTTGTCATTACAGTAAATCCTTTTATAGCGCGCTTAATGGCCGAGAGATACAAAATAAATGAGCCGGAAGTTATAATGAACTGTACTGAAGTTTCAGGTTGCATTGATATTGAGGAAGCAAAAAGAAAAATAAGGAAGAAAGGTAAAATACCCGAAGATTACGCTATAGTACTGTACCAGGGATGGATTTCTTCAGAAAGAAACATAGAGGCAATCATTCGAAGTGTCAAGTATTATCCTGAAAAAGCTTGTCTCGCTATTATTGGATATGGTGAGTATGAGAAAAATCTCCGAGAACTCGCCCAAAAAGAAGGTGTATTCGAAAAAATTTTCTTCCTGGGTGCTGTACCGAGTGAAGAAATATTAAATTTAACTGCTGGCGCTGATTTAGGTGTAATTCCTTATTTACCCATTGATGATAACCATCTTTATTGCTCACCTAATAAATTTTTTGAATATGTATTAGCGGAAATTCCTGTTATAACGGCTGATTTACCATTTTTTAATTTAATGCATAAAAAATATGGGATTCCTATGCTTACCGATGTAAGTAATGAACGGCTTCTTGGAGAGTTTATCAACCAATTATTATCAGAACCTCGGGTTTTAAATGAATTAAAATTAAAATGCAGGCAAGCTGGAAAAGAACTTAATTGGGAGATAGAAGGAAGTAAGTTATTAAAAATTTATAAAAGATTTTTAGAAGCATAGAATTTGTAGCTATTGTTACGATATTAATAACATTTGCAGCTTGACGTTGCAATATTTTGATTGTTGCATTTGCTATTTAATCATGATATTTTACAAGAATGTTTAATTATCAAGGAGTATTTGTATATATGTGTGGAATTACTGGATACATAAAAACAGAAAAAAATTTTTTAGTTAAAGAAAGTTTAAACATTTTATCCCACCGCGGCCCCGATGGTGAAGGCGAGTGGTCGTCCCCTGACGGGGAGGTTTGGCTTGGGCACCGTCGCCTTGCCATTATTGACCCGGAAGGGGGCAGGCAGCCTTTATCCAACGAAGACGACAGCGTATGGGTGACCTTCAACGGCTGTATTTATAACTACCTGGAGATTGCCCAGACATTGCGGCGTAAAGGGCACAGGTTCCGCACGTATACGGATACCGAGGTTATAGTTCATGCCTATGAGGAATACGGTGAAGAATGCTTGAAATACTTCATTGGAATGTTTGCTTTTGCCCTTTGGGATGAAAGAAAGAAGATTTTATTCTGCGCTAGGGACCGCATGGGGGTAAAGCCTTTTTATTACTGGCAGGGCTATAGCGTTTTCATTTTTGCATCGGAAATTAAGGCTTTGCTGGCAACCGGCCTTATCGAAAAAAAGGTTGACCATAAGGCACTTCAGGAATACCTGGTTTTCCAAACTGTGCTGGGTGATAAAACTCTTTTTGACGGTGTTAAAAAGTTGCTCCCGGGGCAATACATGATTGTTGATGAGGATGCAAATGTTGTCGCTCTGAAGCAATATTGGGATTTAAGTTTTGATATTGATTATGACCATACCGAAGAATACTTCGTGGACCGGCTGCGGGTGCTCCTGGACGACGCCGTGAAAATTCGCCTGCGTTCAGATGTGCCTTTAGGGGCCCACCTGTCAGGAGGCCTGGACTCCAGCACGGTTGTCTGCCTGGCGTCGATGCTAAACGCGACAGGGGACAGGCTGAAAACCTTTACCGGTGCTTTTAATGAGGGGGAAAAATTTGACGAGACCCGTTATGCGCGGATAGTCGCTGAAAAAGCAGGTGCTGATTGCCTTGAGATTTACCCCACGGCAGATGATTTCGTTGAAACTCTTCCGAAAATTATATATTACATGGACGAGCCTTGTGCCGGGCCGGGGGTATTTCCTCAATTCATGGTATCCCGCCTGGCTTCGGAGCATGTAAAGGTGGTTCTTGGCGGGCAAGGCGGCGACGAGATATTTGCAGGCTATGCTCGTTACCTGGTCGGTTATCTTGAAGAATGCCTGAGAGGGGCCATAGAAGAAACCGATAAAAGAGCGGAGTACGCGGCTACCCTGGCGTCGATTATACCAAGTTTGCCGATGTTGCGGCAGTACGTGCCCATGCTCAGGTATTTCTGGGCTGAAGGGTTGTTTGAGCCGCAGGACCGCAGGTACTTCAGGTTGATGGATCGCTCCGGGGGAGTGAGGGATATCTATAGCCCCGATGTGTTCAGCAACGGGGTAGAGGTGTTTGAGGAATTTCAGAAAATATTCCACGGTTCGAACGCAGCTTCTTTCCTGAACCGGATGCTTTACTTCGATTTAAAAGTCCACCTGCCTGCATTGCTGCACGTCGAAGACAGGACAAGCATGGCCTGGGGCCTTGAATCGCGGGTTCCCTTGCTGGACCACCGGATTGCGGAGCTGATGGCCTCCATCCCGCCCGCCGTTAAGTTCAAGGGCGGACAGCCCAAATACCTTTTCCGGAAGGCGATCAAGAACCTTGTTCCTGATGAGGTCTTTAACCGCAAGGACAAAATGGGCTTTCCGGTGCCCCTGCACTTGTGGTTTAAGGGCCCCCTGGGCAATTTTGTCCGGGAAATCCTGCAGGACGGGAGAGCCAGGGAACGCGGTATATTTAACATCGCTGCCCTGGAAGCTGCAATAGAGAAGGAAAAAGATTTTGGAAGAGTCATCTGGGGGGCGCTGTGCCTGGAGCTCTGGTTTAAGACTTTTATAGATAAATAACTGGTTGAAATATTGTTTTTGTAAGGAGCAATAAACTTGTGCGGTTTTGTCGGGATATTCAACCTGAATGGGGAGCCAGTAAGGGAAAAACTGCTGGTGAAGATGCGTGATGCCATGGTTCACCGGGGACCGGACGACGAGGGAATTTTTATCTCCGGGCCAGTGGGGCTTGGTTTCAGGCGTTTGAGTATTATAGACTTGTCGACGGGACATCAACCGATGTCTAACGACGGTGGTACTGCATGGATAGTCTTCAACGGGGAGATCTATAATTACCTGGAACTGCGTGAGTCTCTTAAAAAGGCTGGCAGGACTTTCCGGACCGAGAGCGACACGGAGGTAATTCTGCACCTTTATGAATTATACGGGGAGCACTGTGTAAACTTTTTAAACGGGATGTTCAGTTTTGTCATCTGGGATGGAGAAAAAAAAGAGGTTTTTGCCGCCAGGGATAGGATAGGGATAAAACCTTTTTATTATTACCTGGATAGCCGGAGGCTGATCGTTGCGTCGGAAATCAAAGCAATACTGGAAGATCCCGGTGTAAAGCGTGAACCATGCTATCCGGCCATTCTGGATTACCTGAATTTCATGTATGTCCTTGGGGATAAAACTTTTTTCAAGGGCATAAAGAAGCTGCTGCCCGGCTTTACCTTGCGAATGAGCCGGGAGGGAAGGCTGGAGATAAAGCAGTACTGGGATCTAAGGTTTAACTGGGAAGTTATTAGCGACGAAAAAGTTGCGGCTGAACTGTTGCTGGAAACTTTGCAGGATTCCGTCCGCATCCACCTGCGCAGCGACGTTCCGCTGGGCTGTCATTTGAGCGGCGGAGTCGATTCCAGTGTTGTAACGTGCCTGGCCGCCGGCTTTTATATAGCAGAAAATAAACTAAATACATTTTCCGGGAAATTTGATGAAGATCCTTTTTACGATGAAACCGGCTATGCAAAGCTGGTGGCGGCATATGCGGGTTCGGAGTATCATGAGGTGACCCCGTCTGTAGATTCTTTCCCGGAGGTTATGGAGCATCTAATCTGGGTTATGGATGAACCTGCGGCGGGTCCCGGTATATATCCGCAGTATTATGTATGCAAACTGGCCGGCCGGTATGTAAAAGTGGTTCTCGGCGGCCAGGGCGGTGATGAATTGTTTGGGGGCTACCCCAGATATTTCCTAACGGCCGGTTTGGTAAATAGTACCGGACCTGGCTATATAACACCGCAGGTCGGTGATAGCGCGGGAAAATTCAGCAAAGTGAACTTTCTTCTAGGGTATCTTAAAAGACGTGGTTTCAAGCGGACAGCCCAAAAAGCGATCCAGTACCTGAAAATAAGGTCGGGGGATTACAGGGAAAAGTGGAGGCGCTTCAGCACTTCCATGGAACTTGATCGTTCATTGATCGGGCCTCTTCTTTCAACTGCCCTCAACTCATATGATCCTGGTTCCGAATTCTTTGTTTATTTAGATAAAGATAATGCCTGTGATATCTTTGATAAACTTCTTTATCATGATATCAAATGCTATCTTCCCGCGCTTCTGCAGGTGGAGGACCGGACAAGCATGTCGGTTTCCATTGAGTCCCGCGTTCCCATGCTGGACTACAGGGTGGTAGAGCTTGCAGCCAGTATTCCTTCATTCATAAAAGTTAAAATGGGCGAGCCGAAGTATATCTTAAAACAGGCTGTTCGTGGAGTTGTTCCCGGGGAAATACTTGAAAGAAAAGATAAAAAAGGATTTCCCACGCCTATTAACTATTGGTTTAAAAATGAGTTATATTTTTATTTGAAAAACAAATTGCTGGACAAAAGGGCTTCAGGACGGGGGATATTTAATCCTGAAATTGTGCGGAAAATGATTGACAGCAGGGATGACAACAGTTGGGAACTCTGGACGTTACTTAATGTTGAGCTGTGGTTTAGGAAATTTATTGATTAGCAGCAGGCCGGTTCGCACTGGCACCGGGAGGTGCGGGTTTGGGGAAAAACTGCTCAGATATCTGCATGCTGGTTTGTAATAGTGTAACCCACGACCCAAGGGTAAGAAAAGAAGCTGAGGTGCTGGCTGCTTCTGGTTATTCGGTGCTTGTGCTCGGCTTTAAACTTGATTTTAAAGAACCTGCAGAAGAGGTTTTTCCACCCGGATACAGGGTTTGCCGTACAGATGTTTCCAGGATGACCGCCTTTTTTAAAGGCCTGGTTGCTCGCCTGTCTCAAGGAGCACCTGGTAAGATTAAAGGAGCAGCAATAGTTTTTTTAAAACTTCTCTTAAAAACTTATCAAATGGCAAGGTTTGTATTAAAGGCGATAACTATAAAGGCCGGTGTATACCACGCCCACGATCTGGATGCCTTGCCGGCGGCTTATTTAGCAGGCCTTCGTTTTGGGGGGAAGCTTATTTATGACTCCCATGAACTTTACACGGAGCAGCGGGAGGACACCCCAAGGGTTATTAAGATTATATTGCAGGGGATTGAACGCTTTTTAATTAAGAAAGCAGACGGAGTAATTACTGTAAATAATTCTATTGCCAGGGAGTTGTCTGGAAGGTACTCAGTGCCGGTGCCTCTGGTCCTGAGGAACTTTATGAAATGTATGCCCTTGGAAAAAACCGTGACTTCTGATACGGTTTACCCCGGGGAAATAAAGGTTTTGTATCATGGAGGCTTTTTAAGAGGCCGCGGCCTTGAGGAAGTTATAAGAAGCGTAGTTTACTGGGATGAAAATATTAAGCTCTACTTAAGAGGATTTGGCCCCACCGAAGGGGAGTTAAGGCAAATGGTTTCCGATTTGGGTCTTGATAACCGGATTTTTTTTCTGGATCCGGTTCCCATGAAAAGTCTGATTGCCGATGCTGCTTTTGCAGATATTGGAATTATGCCTTATAAACCTGCTTGTTTGAATAATTTATACAGCATGCCCAACAAGCTGTTTGAATACATGATGGCCGGGCTGGCGGTGGCCGCCAGCGACCTGCCTGAAATACGCGGCCTGAATGAGGGGATAGGTTTCGGGCTGCTGTTCAACCCTGACTCCCTGGAGTCCATTGCCGGAGCAGTAAACGGCCTGGCACGGGACAGGGATTTCCTGCAAAAATGCCGCAAAAACGCCAGGGACTGGAGCATTACTGCCGGGAACTGGGAAGCGGAGTCTTGCAAACTCGTTAATTACTACAGGGATATTTTTGATTCTGAGCAAAAATTTCCTCGGAGGAACTGATGAAATACAGGGATAATCCCAAAATCATTTGGTTTGTTCACCCTTACAGCGTGCCACCGGAATACCCGGCGAGCACCCGGCATTATTACTTGGGCACCGAACTTGCCGGGAAGGGCTGGAATGTTTGTATATGGCAATCGGCCTTCATACACCCGCTAAAACGCTACCATTCAGGTTGCGGCAGAAAATTGTTGGTGAAGGAAAAAAGGGAGCAGTTGCATCTGTACTGGTTGTGGGGGCCGCCGTACCGGACCAACAACTGGCGGCGTTTGTTAAATATGCTGATATGGTCATTTTTGTTTATACCGGTTTCGTTTTTTCAGAAAAAACCCCGTTTAATTATTGGTTCATCTCCTCACATTTTCGGAGCCCTTGCCGGGCTGATTGCCAGCAAGATTTTCAGGGCTCCTTTCATATTAGAAGTCCGTGACTTGTGGCCGGACACACTTAAGGACATGGGGGCTTTACGTCCAGGCCTGCTATCCAGCCTTCTCTATGGAATTGAAAAATGTTTATATGGGAATAGCAATAAAATAATCGCTTTAACCGAAGGGATCAGGCAAAAGATTATAGCTAAAGGTGTTGGGCCTTCAAAAGTAGTCTTTATCCCAAATGGCATATATTTGAACGCTGCAAATAACGCTAAAACACCTGTTAAATATGAAAAAGTAAGGAAAAAATTAGGCCTTGAAAATAAATTTGTCTGTATTTACGCCGGAGCACACGGCCCGGCAAACGCTTTAGACGTGCTGATAGATGCGGCCTTTAGGTTAAAAGAAGAGCGGGACATAGTCTTTTTACTTGTGGGAGAGGGCCAGGAAAAGCCTCGCTTAAAAGAAAAAGCAAGGCAGTTTGGTCTTGATAATATTATTTTTCACGGGCCTGTTCCGCGTTCGGATATAAGTGTTTTTATCAGAGAGTCCGATTTATGTATCCTCACCCTTAAAGACATACCAGTTTTTAATACAGCATTGCCGAATAAGCTGTTTGACTATATGTATGAGAATAAGCCCATTCTGTGCGCGACCAGGGGAGAAGCAGCCTATATGGTGCAAAAAGAGGGCCTAGGGATTGTTGTTTCTCCTGAAAACCCTGGAGAGATGGCTGAGGCCATATTGAGTATAAAGAATAACCCAGAGTTCCTGAGGTCCTGCGGTAAAAACGGGCGTTCAATTGTAGAAAACAAATACTCTTTTGAAAAGCTGTCAGGGGATTTGGAAAAGGTTTTGGCAAGTGTTTTAAAGGAACATTGAATTTAACTTAACAATTAATCCTCTTTTCCCGCTGGGAGGGCCTGCCCCTGACCGTAATCGAAGCCATGCTGGCCGGCAAAGGGCTTTGAAATTGTTTAACATTAAAAAAATGGTTGAGAAGTATCAGGAATTATACCTGTCATGAACTGCGGCATAGGTTTTAATCTGCTGCCTGATGGGCCATGTTGCAATATGCCGCAATATTGGGAGGCAGCAAGTATTGCGCATGAGACCCTTTGTGTTGTCAAGGTTGACTAAAGGCCGGCCGGCCTGTTATACTTAGTGTAATACAAGACATGGGGATGATGCAAATGGCTTCTGGTAATTCCAAAGTCACAGCCGTAAGGCTGCCTCCGGGGATAGTCAAGAAAATCGACGCCCTGGTGGGCAAAGGGAACCGCTCCCGGTTTATTGCTGCAGCTATTGAAAGAGAACTAAAGCGCAGGGCCCGTCTTGCCTATATCGAGGGTGCGGAGGGCTTTTTTGACGACGATTTAGACGCCCTGGCCTTTGTTAACCGCCTGAGGGCTTCAGACGAAAGGATTAAATGATGACTCCGGAAAGTGACAGAGCCGGATTTTTACTGGACACGGACTTTTTGATTGATTTAAACCGGGGCAGGCGGAATGGTCTTAGGGCAAGGGCAGAAAAGCTGCTCCTTGAAATTAACCAGGAGGATCTCTTTGTTTCCAGCGTTGCGGTTGCGGAATTTATAACGGGAATACCGCGCCCGGTGCGGGAGCAGGCGAAAAAAATGCTGCGGGAGCTTTACTTTTACCTTGCCCCCAGCTTCGAAGAAGCGGTTTTGGCCGGCTCTTTGAGGCAGGAATGGCTTTTAAGGGGATACACCCTGTCTATTGCAGACGTTATCAATGCTGCTTTGGCCATTTCCAGGAACCTGGTGCTGGTTACCAGAAACCTCTCTCATTACCCCTTTGAACAGATGGTTATTAAAGGCTGGTAAATAGCCTCCAGTCCAAACCGGTTTAAAAAAGGAAAATGCCGCAATATGGCGAAATGACATAGTAAATTTTTAACTTACCGGTGCGGAGAATAATTATGTTTGTTCAGAGAAATAAGGGCCTGTTTTTGCCGGCGCTCGTTCTGACCGACCTGGCCCTGGTCAATTTTGGCTATATCCTGGCTTTTTTCATTAAGTTCGGCTGGAACATCCCGCGGGAAAACCTCACCGCCTACCTTTCCACCTGGCCGTGGCTCACCGTGTCCGCCCTGGCGCTTTTCTATTTTTACAGGCTGTACAGCGGCTACCGGTGGCGCTGGGCGGAGGTTTTTGCCTCCTTGATTTGCGTTGTATTCTTTCAGGCCATGTCTGCCATGGCGCTTTCCTTCCTGCTGCGCGGCTTTTCCTTCCCCCGTTCGGTCCTGC
>Ga0067045_1032291_pt1 | contig 10496 bp, 7 predicted proteins | sample TerdegcTABiofilm_FD_59184 | JGI IMG/M metagenome (GOLD analysis project Ga0067045, IMG submission 59184) | Combined Assembly of (Gp0054472, Gp0054536) Wastewater bioreactor microbial communities from Singapore -Terephthalate degrading... | reverse complement strand
GGAAGGCACCGAATCTCCCGCCACTTCCATAAGCCGCAGGGTTTTCGCTGCAAGAGGATTGAATACGGCGTGGGTGGGATGAGAAATATTAAATTTGGTTTCTCCTATGGCGGCGATGAGTCTCCTGGTCATATCTTTGGCGGAGTCGATGATGGTCTGCAGTTCCTTTTCCGATGTCAGGTTCACCTCGTGGATGGAGGAACCGGCGATAATATCATGAAAATGATTCAACAAAAGGGATTTCCAGAGTTTTTCCAGAAATTCCCGGTGTTCCCCGGTGATGGAAATCCCCGCCAGCATTTCCGCCATGACGAAGGCTTTCTCCAGGGCGTTGAGGGAACTCTCCGCCTTTCGGTTAAGAGATTTGATTCTGCCTCTGGAAGTCAGGGTTCCCCGATGATATTCCAGATATAGTTCTCCCTTGTGAATGGGCAGTTTATCCTTCTTATCCTCGATTTTTCTGAAGAATTCCACGGGACTGCCCGGCATGGCGTTGGGAAGACCCGGCAGGCGATAGAGGAAGGGGAGTCGTTCGCACATTTCTCTGGTGGGACCCTCTCCGCCGTCGCCGTATCCGTAAGCCAGAAGAACTTGATCCGAAACCTTTTTGCCGGAGAAATTCTCCCATGTCTCCTGAATCTCTTTGGGAGTTAAACTTGCGCTGCAGGTGGTATAGCCCAGGGGACTTTCGGAGGGGGTTACCAGAAAATGGGCAATTATTTCACTGCCGTCGATGCCTTTCCAGAGGAACAGATCATGGGGAAACCGGGTGAACTGGTTCCAGGACATCTTGGAGGTTACAAAATAGGGGACACCGGACTTTTTCAGGATCTGGGGCAGGTTGCCGTTGAATCCGAAGGTATCGGGAAGCCACGCCGTCAGGGAATCGCAACGGAATTTATCTTTAAAATATTTCTTACCGTAATAGATCTGCCTTATCAGGGCTTCTCCTCCGGGGATGTTGCAATCGGGTTCCACCCACATGGCTCCGTCGGGAATCCATTGCCCTTTTTCCTGGAATTTCTCAATTTTATGAAAAGTCTCCGGTTCCGTCTTCTCGATGAACTCATAAAGCAGGGGTTGACTCTGGAGGAATAGGTATCGGGGGTAGTCCTCCATCAGTTTCACCGCCGTAGCAAAAGTCTGTTGAACCTTGCGCCGGGTCTCATCCACAGGCCACAACCATGCACAATCGAGATGGGAATGTCCCACGCACAACACCGTCGGTTGTTGAATCCCCTTGCGCATATCCTGGGGTAATTCAAAATTTTCAAAGGTTTTTTCCACGGAGCGGTAATAATCTCTTCCTCCCGGTTGAGTCCAGGGGATTTGCCGCAGGGTCTCTTCCAGGAACTTCATCACCGACAAGGATTCCGGGCGGCAGGGATCCAGCAGTTTCAGCAATTCCAGCATGGTATTCAATTTCTGATGAAGAGCAAAGGAGGGATAATGAATCTTTGCCAGCCTAAAATGGGAAATCCGTCGGTTCTTATGTTTGGGCTTGAAATAAACCCGCAGGGTCAGTTCCGTTTCCTTTTTCTGATTCTGGTTGTCCTGGAAATCCCTGGCAGGTCTTGTATATTCCCTGCGTACTCCCGGCCGGTTATATTTCTGGGCATAATTGAACTTTCTGAAGGTATTCTCCCGGCTTTCGGTTTCAGGGGGAAGAAAGACCCATTTGTGTCGGCCGTCGATGCCCTGATACGGTTTCCCGTCCAGATAGACCAGTCCTTCCACCGATTCCCGCTGACCCGTTTCCAGGTCGTCGTCGCAGAACCAGAGGTCCAGGATAACCCGCTCATTTTCTCCCCGGTAGGGGATCTGAATCCGCCTGCGGAACCAGTCCAGTTCCTCGATGGGAGAGGGCGGCAGAGTATAGGTTTCTATGGGAACCCATCCTCCCAGGGGAATGGCTCCGGAGGTCATGATCTCCGTGGATGTTCTTTTATGCTGTACGGGAAAGAGAGATTCTTTATATGTAAAAATATACTTCTCCGTTTCCCTGACCATTTTTTCTATCCATTCCAGTTTGAGGCTAAAATCCGTGCTTTCCCATTCAGATTTTTTCATGTTTGCTCCTAATTATTATTTTTTATATAGTTCCTGATCGACAGTGAAAGGATATTAACTTTTATTTATGTTGATTTAATATTTTATTTTTTTCGTAATTGAGGACCGCCTGTGGTTTTTCGTTTTTCCATAACTTCACCTCAAAAAGAAGAGATCATCGTATCTTATGTTGATGGAGTCTCCTATCTGGGGGTTAAAGTTCATTACGGCTTTGAGAGAATCCTCTATAAGGGGACTCTGGGAAGAGAGGGGAAGAGTGAGATTGACATAACAACCTCCCGGTTTTACCACGTCAAAATCGATGCTGATAAAATATTTTTTGTCCTGGAATTGCCGGGATGCCCATTTGTAGATCCTGTCGGAAACAATGGTGCGGCGAAGATTTTTCTCCATATCTTCGGGGTTCCATTGAAAGTGACACTGGGGGCAGAGGGTGGGCTGATGGGGAACACCGCAGGCGGGGCAGGGATATACGGCTTTGATGTCGCCGTCGGTCTTGCGAAATTTGCTTATATCCACCACTTTTTTTGAGAATCGATCCACGCAGTGCTGGCAGATGAAGGCATTATTTCCCCGAAACAGGGGAACATCCTTTTTGAAGTTACCGCAAAAGGAGCAGATTTCCAACGCCTCCGTTACCTCCTCGTGGTGGAAATTGGTTGCGGCAAAGAGGGGACACTCTCTTTACGCCGGGAGTCAGGATATTACATCCACTGCAATATCGGGATTCATGCTCAGCAGGCTCTCTTTGAAGGAATCTTTTTTATCGATGTCGGGCAGATGTACCTCGCCTCCGTCCTGCAGGAGAAGTTTGATGGAATAGACAATTTCCTCTCCGTCTTCCTTATAGACTTTAAGCATCAATTTTTTGATTTTTTTGATTTCTATTTCTCCACCGTCTTTTTTGAAGGCGGAGAAATTGTTATAGGAAAGGAGATTATCTTTTAACTCCACGTAGGACAAACGTCCCTGTCGATAGAAGCCGATGCCCAGAAAAATAAGAAAGGGGATGATGAGCAGCATGGCCGTTATTTGGGTTTCCAGATAGCAGGGGATCAACAGCAGGGCGCAAAAAAACCAGGTAAAACCTCCATACAGGAATTTATTCATCTTAAAAAGGGTATCCCGTTTTCCTTCGTTTATTTGTTCTGTCGTTTTTTCCGGGTCTGTTTTTTTCTTGTTATTTTTCATGGTTGTTTTCTCTGTTCCGGCACTGTTATGGGATTTTATCATTTTTCTCTCCTGTTCCGGTTTTGATTGCCGCAGGCGGTTTGAGGTTCAGTTCATTCTCCTGTTGCGGCTGTAATCCGGGTGATCCAACGCCAGGGGTTCACCGGATATATTTTCCGGAATTTCGCTGTTTTCCTCGAAGAGATCACATATTTTCTCGAAAAAATAAAAATCGTCCCGGCAAGGGGTCAGTCGAGCTTCCAGCACCCAGTCCAGGGGGGTATTTTTATAGAAATGACACCTCAGAACAAATATTCCTTCCAGAGCCTTTACCAGCATAAAGGAGAAATAGTCGGAATCATCGGTTATGGAGGTGCGCAGGGTTTTACATCGGAGTATATGGAAAACCATTCCCCGGCATGTAACCCCGTAGTAAAGATCCGGTCGGGTTACAAATTCCTTTACCACCTGTTTTATGGGGTGTATTTCCACGGGAAAGCCGTCGGGTAGTAAATACTCCATTGCTTCGCCGTTATTATCATAATATTTCATGTTTGTTCCGGTTCCGTAATTACCATTTTTACAGGCTTTAAATTGGGGGATTCCACCAAAAAGGGAATATTCCTTTCTACCGTTCCGCTTTCCTTGCCGGTTACTGATGAAATGTCCGGACTGATTCCGTGAGGGGATTTTGTATCGAAACCGTATCCCTTTATTTTATTATCTATTCCAGTTCGGGGACAAACTCTTCGGTGAACCGTTCCAGTATGGCGAGTTCTTTATTTTCCAGGGCATCGGGGTTGACGGGGACCACCAGCATGGTTTCGTTGGTCATGACGGTTTCGATTAGGTCGTTGAAATACATTATGGCTCTGGAGAAGCCGTTAACGGTGATCAGGTATTCCAGTCCGTCGAAGATGATAATGCTCTTCTGGCTTTCACTGACGAATTTATTTATAAGATCCAGCAGTCCTCCCAGGTCGGTTACCGATACGGCGGTCTCTTCGGTCTCGCTTTTGGAGAGCCATATAATAGGAGTTTTTTCAAGATTGTAAAGTTTCTGTATCCGCTTGGGGTAGGTGCGGGAGATACAGAGGCCGAAGACTCCGTGAGAAACAAAGTCCTTGAATATCTCGTAACTCTTCACGGGATGTTTTTCTTTAATGAGATATGTACAGCCCGTATCCAGGTTGAACTTCTGTTCCGTATCGCTGGATTCTTCCAACTGGGGTTCAATGACCAGACGCTTTTTCAGGATGTCCACTTCGTCTTCCAGCTGCCGGGCGTGTTCCTTGAGCTTTTCGTGGGCTTTCCTGAGTTTTTCCTCCAGGATCTTTCTGTCGGTGATGTCGTTCCAGGTGAGGAATACCTCCCCGATCTGGGGAAAGACCGCCAGGGTGGCGTTGATATATTTTCTCTTGCCGTCGGCGGTGGTGATCCAGAATGCCAGTTCCGAGGGGGATGCGTCCTCTTCGCCGTTTTCCTCGATTTTCGCCTGATGATAGGCTCTCACCCTGTCCCGGTCTTCCTGGGCCACGATGTCCAGATAGCACATGTTTTCCAGGTTCTGGGGGGAATATCCGGTGATACTGACCATCTGTTTATTGGGCTTCAGGAATCTTTTCGTCTCGATGTTTATGGTTACGAATCCGGCATTGGCATTTTCGTAAAGGTTCTGGTATTTTTCCTCGGACTCTTTCAGCTGTTTTTCCATCCGTTTGAGAGTACGGGATAGACGGAGTTTATCTAGGGAGCGGGTTATTACATCGGGCAGGGAGGTCAGGTAGTCCTTATCCTTGACCACATAGTCATAGGCCCCTAGCTTCATGGCACGGACGGCGATCTTCTCATTACCCAGGCCGGTTACCATGACCACCGGAATATCGTTATTGATCCTGGTCAGCGATTCCAGAAATAAAAGACCGTCGGTATCGGGCAGATCGTAGTCCAATACCATCAGATCCAGCGACTGGTTCTGAAGAGTTTCCCTGGCTTCGGCGGCGGTTTTCGCTGTAATGACTTCCTTTACCATAGAGATTCTCTCGATGGTGCGCTTCTCGAAGGACTGATGATCGGGGTTGTCTTCTACCAGTAATATCGAATATTTTTCTGTATCTTCCGTATTCATGAGCATTTCTGTGGTATAATCCTGTCGCTTTCCGTTGGGTATCCCGGGCAATACATCTTACATTGGTTATATTACCAACAGGTATGGAGTTTACTTTTATTTTAGTCATAACGGAATTTTCGCAACTATAACTAATAAAAGGGTTTCTGAAAAAAATCAGCCTATAAAGCGGCTGAATCTATTTATATCCGTCAAAATCTGCATGCCGGAATCAGAAAGAGTGAATTTACTTCATGATTTAACATTAGGCTTTAGTACATAATAGGTTTACTCCGTACATCTATTATCACTGAACCTTTTTCTTCTATTGAAATCAATTCTTTTTTTTCGGTCTGTTTTTTCTTGTGGGGGAACAGGAGATTAACGGTGGTGTATTGCTGTTTTTTCCTATCGGAGTCGATTTCTTTCAGGAAAGATTCCACATCTTCTCCTCCCCGGAACCAGGCGGTGATCATGCAGGGGGTGGTTTGGGCGTAATACTTTATATCGTCGGATAACGGAGACAGGGGGTTGGTGATAAAAAGAATGGTGTCTCCCCGGCGATAACTCAGCAGATATCGGCTGTAAACCGTTTCAGGACGGATTTCCGCCTCGGCATCGGCAAACCGGATCCTGACGGGGGATCTGACATAAATAATCCCGCTTTCTTTTAATGACAATTCCCGGGAAATATCCAGTATGACACGAGGACGGAATTCACCCAAATCTGCTATAATATTATTTTTACCGCTTCCCTCTCCCGACAGAACCAGTATATCCGGCGGGGAGACGCCTTTTTTCAGCATATATTGACAGATATTCCACTTTATTTCGCCCGAATACCGGTTTTGTGGGGAATCGTCCCGGATAAACAGCAGACTATTGTTCCTTTTTTCTATCAGACATGCCTTGTAGTACCTGGTATTGAAGAAGACTATTTTATTTTTTTCCTTTAGGATGGAGGCTTCTCTCAGCAGAAAAAACGAGAGAGAAAACAGGATTACCGTATAAAGAACTTTTCTATACTTTTCCAGCCATTCCCCCCGGTACGAAAACAGAACCACTATCGAATAGTATATTATAATAAAAGTCATGCCGGGAGACGGGAGTTTTATCGAGGAAAAAGGCCAATTCCCCAGCACCGTTACCGTGTCTATGGAGAACTTCAGAGGAATCTGCAGGAGAGACAGGGCAAATTTTCCCAGAGAGGGGTCTATTATTGATAAGAGACTCCCCATAAACCCTCCCGGCACTATGACCGTCGCCAGAGGAATCAGAGGAATATTGGCGGCAATCGAGACCAGGGACATATTATTAAAATAATAGGTTATAATGGGAAACACCAGTACCTGGGCGCAAAGGGTTATAAGTATGGTATCCGTCAGATATTCTTTTGCCTTATTAAAATAAAAAATAAATCTTTTTTTTATTTTAATTTTCAATTCTTTCCCGCCGGAATCCCCTGTCGTTGTGGGATTCGATACGGGCGTTCCTGTCCGGTCATTAGGTATTGAAGAGGTATCCGGTTCTGTATCAGAGGAGAGAGAGGGGTTTTCTTTATTCGCAGGTTGAGTCCGTGTATTTCCAATTTCGCCGGTGGACACGGGTATGGCGGGTTTTTCCCCTCTTTGCGGCTCTTTTGGCTTTTCTCCCTTCAGCAGGGGGAAGATGGTTACAATTCCCCATACCGCCATAAAACTCATCTGAAATCCCGGAGAGAAGAGATCCCAGGGATCGATTAACAGCCCCAGAATGCCCGCTATGAACAGGGAATTAAGAATGTCGTATTCCGCTCCCGCCGCTTTTATTATGAGGAAGATGAGACCCATGATTCCCGCTCTTATGATGGAGGGGGTTCCTCCTACCAGAAGGATATAAAATATCAGGGGGAATATGGTAATTATATACCGCAACTGTTTCTTTATACCGAAAAAACCCAGAATAAAATAAAAAAATCCCAGAATGATGGATACATTGAACCCCGATGCGGCTATTATATGGAGGGTTCCGGTTTTTCTGTAGGAGGTTTGAATCTCTTCCGACAGTTCACTGCTGTTGCCTAAAACCATACCGGTAAGAAGAGCGCCCGTATCGGGAGGGAGAGCCTGTTTTATGCACCGGCGGATCCTGTCCCGGCTGTCATAAACAAAACCGGGCCACAAATCTTCATGACCTGCCTTTTCAATCTTTTGCGGATACAGCACGTAAACCACCCCCGAAATCCCCTGCCGCCGCAGGTATTTCCGGTAGTCGAACTCCCATTCATTGAGAGGTTTTTCGGGGGTTATTACCATGCCCGACAGTTTCAACATATCTCCAGCTTTAATCTCGTCGGGCTTTAAAATTTCTTCCTCGGTCTCTCCGGTTGGGGCAGTTCTAATCCCGTCTCCTATCGACAGACTTTTAGTCCCTTCTTTTCCTTTCTCAGTGGCTTTATTCTTGCTCTCCTTTGGTTTTTCCGTCCAGCGGTCGAGAGAGGTTCTGACCAGAATCCGGCAGTTTTCCGACATATTCCCCTTTCCCGCCATCCATTGCGGCTGCAACTCCCAGCTGATGCGGTTCCCTTTGATTTCAGGCGGTGCGACCACTTTGCCGTATAAATAAACCCACTGGTCTTCCCCGGCGGGGAACATACTTTGCTCAAAGAGAGTTTCCTTCCATCCCAAAGCCAGCATTCCAAGAGAGAAAAAACCTATTACGACGGAAATGATTCTTAGAAAAGTATTATTGAAATAAAAAGAAACCGTCAGGCACAAAACCGATATGAAAACCAGAATACCCGGTATAACCGCTCCGATATTATATTTATCCCCCGCCAGAATTCCCAACACCAACAATACCCCCATGATACCGGTCCAAAAGGAGGCTTTCATGAACAATCCCCTCCTGTAATCGCCCTTTTGTTACTACTTTTGACCTTTAATACGAAACTCCCAGTATCAGTTCGATGCTGTGGATCAGTTCCTGGGGCTCGAAGGGCTTGGGAATATAATAATTGGCTCCTCCTTTTAATCCTTCCAGAATATCCCGGTCGCTGGAACGGGCTGATACTATGATCACCGGCAGTTCCTCGGTTCTGGCTTCATTGCGGATCTCCTCCAGGATACTGAAACCGTCCACCTCGGGGATCATCAGATCCAGAATAACCAGATCGTAATTGTTTTTCTTGATCTTTTCCAGAGCGATAGCCCCGTCTTCCGCCTCGTCAATGGCTATATCCTCTTTCCGGATGATAATGCTTATAACCTTGCGGATCCTCTCCTCGTCTTCTACCAGAAGAATCTTTTTCTTGCCAGCGTTTTGAACCATTGGATAAAACCTCCGTAATTTCTTGAATCTTGCCCGTTACATTTTATTTTTTCGATTTAGTTCCCGGAGTCTCTGGGTTGATTCTTCATTTATTCTTTCGCTATTGGCCTCTTCCTTCTTTTATGAAAAAAAACCTTTCCCCGCTAAAAGGGGTGAGGGGACGTCTTAAAGAATAAATAAGAAATGAGATGATTTTGGACAAAACCACCTTTTATTGGTTTTTTTATCAGATTTGCCATAGATTATACAACCCCTCTGTCAGGGGTAAGATTATAGAATGAGGTGATCCGGTGGAACTGGAAAATTTAGTGGATAAAATAGCCCGCGAAGTTATGGAAAACCTGAAAGACAAAACCCGATGGACTCCCGGAGATACGAGAACCACCCCGACTCCGTCTTCTCCTTCTTTTAAGGAATCCTCAACTCCCGCTTCATCCTTCGGAATGAAAAAAATTCTCCTCCTGGTGGGTTCCGAAGTGACGGAAAATCAGACCATACAGGAATCCGTCTCCTTTATCAGAAAGAAAAATCTGGACATTACCCTGTCTCTTCCTTCTTCCCGGCTGGGCGGAGACTTCGGCTCCAATACCATAAGATGCTCCCATATAAGAGATTGTGTTTCGGCGATAAAATCATCGGATATAGTGGCGATACTGACTGCCGACATAGTAACTCTTTCCCGCCTGGCAAACCTGACAGGAGACCGGTTGGATATTGAGGGAGTCATCCTGGCTCTGGAAATGAAAAAGGAAGTCTGGGCTATCATGCCTAAAAAAGAATATCCCCCGGCTCTCAACAGAAAAATAAAATCCTTTACCGACGAAATTCAGAGTATGGGAATTCAGCTGATTTCCGATCTGGACGTTTACGTTCCTCTTCCTGGCCCTTCTTCTTCAGCGTCTTCCTTTGCCTCTCCCAAAACCTGTTCCGGAACGTCTAACGGTGAATGCGGCGGCTGCGGACAATGCACCACTCTTGCCACCGATAAGGTACAAAAAGTTGTGGAACTGGGAGCGGATCGGATCTCTTCGGGCCCCGGTTCCATCGCCCCCAAGGATATCGCCGGTATGATCGATCATACCCTCCTCAAACCCGACGCCACCAGAGAACAGATCCTCAAACTTTGCGAGGAAGCCCGTAAATACAGTTTCGCCTCCTGCTGCGTAAATCCCGGACAGGTCAAACTGGTAGCGGAATGCCTTAAAGGATCGCCGGTTAAAACCTGCACCGTTATCGGATTTCCTCTGGGCGCCACCACCAGCATGGTCAAGGCCATGGAAACCAGAGACGCCATAGCCGACGGGGCTGATGAGATCGATATGGTTATCAATGTGGGAGCCTTAAAATCCGGCGACTACGACCTGGTTCGGAGAGATATAGAAGCCGTTGTGCAGGCTGCCAAGGGCAAAATAGTGAAGGTTATTCTCGAAACAGCGCTACTCAACGACGACGAAAAGATCAAAGGCTGTCAATTAGCCAAACAGGCGGGAGCCGATTTCGTCAAGACATCCACCGGCTTCGGACCCGGAGGGGCAACGGCTAAAGATATCGCCCTCATGCGCAAAACAGTGGGCAAATATATGGGCGTCAAGGCATCGGGAGGTATCCGGGACTTCAACACCGCCAAGGAAATGATCGAAGCAGGCGCCACCCGTATCGGAGCCTCCGCCAGCGTCGCCATGGTCAAGGGCGAACAGGGCAAAAGCGCATATTAAGAATTATGTACAGGAGTTACGCTCAAATTCGAGGAAACCGGCATGAACCCGTCATCCTGAACTTGTTTCAGGATCTTTGGGAATCGGCATAAAATCTGGATTTTGGCAATAAAAGGCGTAACTCC
>Ga0067045_1032290_pt1 | contig 10497 bp, 17 predicted proteins | sample TerdegcTABiofilm_FD_59184 | JGI IMG/M metagenome (GOLD analysis project Ga0067045, IMG submission 59184) | Combined Assembly of (Gp0054472, Gp0054536) Wastewater bioreactor microbial communities from Singapore -Terephthalate degrading... | reverse complement strand
CCAGGCCGCCTGCAACTCCTCCGGGGCGTCACCCTCGAAATTTCGCTCACGAACCTCCAGTCCCCGCTCGGCGAACCATGCGTAAGGGATCAGTTCGTCATCGGTGGATGGCCAAGCCGGGTGAGTCCAGCACCCAGTATCGTCTCGATGAATCGGCAGCGGCTGGATCAAAACAATTTCTTCAGACATGACTTCGTCCTTGCCGCTATAGCGGCTGACTTTGAAGGGGGAGGGGTTACAGGTTTTGCGGGAGGAGTACAGATGTACTCCTTGCGGCATCAGACGCCCGGACGGCCTTTGAAGGCAAGCCAAATGTAGTGGCGACCTTTGGCGGTGACCTTGATCTTGCCCGTCTGCTTGTACCAGGTGATCAGGCGCAGCTCGTCGAGGATCGTTGTCAGAGTGTGGCCTTGGTGCCAGCCGGCCAAGGCCTTGATGCAGCCCTGGGCCAGCAGGCCACGGAAGTCATCGTGGCCGAAGTTTGTACCACTGAACGAGCGCTGCACCTCCTCGTCGGTCACAAGGTCAGTGATGGTTCTCACGTTCGGGTCAAGCCGGTAGCTTTTGTGGGTCATGGCAGTTCGTCCCCGATAATCAACTTACAGGGTCCTCGGCTGACAGTGGCAAGCTGCGCTACCAACTCATCAATCCGCTGATCCGCTGTGTTCAGGCGCAGCTGCAGGGCGTCTCGCTCGCGGATCGTTTGGGCATGCTTGTTGCGCCAGTGCAAAACCGCATCCAGTTCCTCAGCCGCAGTCACCGCCGGTTGTCCTGTCATTCGTCGCTCAATCATCCGCCAGGCCGGTTCGTACTCGGGCCAGTCGCTTTCAATAACCAGGAATGAGCGTGCAGGGGAGCCCTGCTTCAATACGGACTCATGAATTCTTCTCAGGAAACCATTTACCCCAAGCTTCTCTGCATGAGGGAGCCTGTCCAAATCGGTGTACTTGATAACGTTATAACGATCTTCACGCCGAAACGGATCGACCGGTTTGTTTTCTGTGGGCATGGGGCGTCCTATGCCGGGGCATGCCCGGGCTGTGGATAAGTTTAAAGTTGCTGAAAAACACCTTTATTGTCTGGTTTCAAAAAGTCGTGACGTAAATATCTGGGCTTTGAACAAGCTCAGGACCTAACCATGAAACGATTTTTTGAAGACCTGTTGTTCCAGATGCTGATCGACCAGGTGCTAAAGCAGATCTACCATCTGATCGAATGGCTCAACACGATGCCTTGGCAGGTGTGGTTTGCTTGAGTCAGGCAGCTGGCGCTGCGTCGTGAAAAACATCCATCTGCGCTGCGCCGTCGAGCCAGGCCGTCGCGATTCGGCGTTCAGCCATGGCGGCATACTCAGGGTTCAGTTCGCAAAGGATCGACTTGCGACCCTCCTGCATGGCTACCACCGCCGTGGTACCGGCGCCGCCGAAGGGGTCAAGCACTACACCGCCGCGGGGGGCACCGGCCAAAACGCATGGCCGGATCAGGTCGGGCGGGAAGGTGGCGAAGTGGGCACCCTTGAAGCTCTGGGTGGCCACCGTCCAAACGCTACGCTTATTTCGGGTAGCAACATCCCAGTCACTTTCGACACGGTCAGGGCGATGCGTCCCTTTGCTTTGGCCGGGTATCGGATCTTCGCGCTTCGATCCTTCACGCTGAAAGCTGTCACGCCTGCTTCGCTCTCCACCTACAGCTTTCATGGGGCCGTTGGTCTTTCCAGGGCTGCGCTCACTACCCTGCTGGGCATCAACATCTTGCGACCACCGCAAAATGCTGGCTGGAGCGGCTGGCTCGCGTATTGCCTCCATATCGCAGTGGTACCGACGCGACTTGCTGAGAAGAAAGATGTATTCGTGGGCTTTCGTGCATCGGTCCCGCGTTGATTCCGGCATAGGATTCGGCTTGTGCCAGATGATGTCCTGCCGCAGATACCAGCCGTCGTCCTGCAATGCGAAGGCAAGGCGCCATGGCATACCCATCAGATCCTTGGGTTTGTACTCGGCGTGGCTGGTGGCTTTAGCCTTACGTTGCGATGCCATCACCTGGCGCTGGCTTATCGTGGAGATGCCGACCCCCATATCGTCGCGGCCGTGCGCACCCCAGCTGCCTGCGTAGCTGTCACCCATATTGACCCAGGCGGTGCCGTCGTCGCGGAGTACTCGGCGCACTTCGCGGAACACTTCGACCAGGCGTGCGATGAACTCGGCCGGGGTTTCTTCCAGGCCGATCTGTCCATCGACGCCGTAATCCCGCAACCCGAAGTAGGGCGGGCTGGTCACGCAGCACTGCACTGACTGGTCCGGCAATGTACGCATCATGTCGATGCAGTCGCCGACTAGGATCTGGTGAGAAGGTGGCATAGGGGATCCTCGCCGGCTGGCGTGATTCGTTGAAGTGGGGTTATTTCTTCGGGTAGGTCTTGGTCAGCGCGCCGTTGACGCTGTGGCCGCGCTTCAGGACGACGCGCGCCAGTGCGGCCCGGTCTTTCTCGCTATGGCTGGCCTGACTGAGTAGCCCGAAATAGCTGTTGGCTGTCTCGCGCAGATCCTCGGCTGGCGCTGCGGCTGTCCGCTTCAGCGCCTGGGCCAAGGACCGCTTCCGAGTTGATCGACGCCAGGGCTTGATGATGTGGCCAACGAAGTCGACGCCGCGGTCAACTGGCTGCAGGATGGTCTTCGTGGGGTTCAGCTTGGCGCCCAGGCTGGGTAGGAAGGCTTCGACCTCTGCCAGCCAAGAGTTGAGCTGTTGCGGCGACTCATGCAGGAATACGAAGTCATCGACGTAGCGCACGTAATGCTTGGCGCTGAGCTGGTGCTTCGCGAACTGATCCAGTGCATTCAGGTACACGTTGGCGAAGAACTGCGACGACAGGTTGCCGATCGGCAGCCCCAGGTGCGCCGGCTGGGCGGTGAGGCGCTTGTGCTGGGGTACCCGGTTGAATAGGTGGGCCGGGCTGCGGACCTCGTAGTCTTCGCGAGGGTCGTGCATCAGGATCTGCTCGGCGAGTGCCAGCCACCAGGGTTCAGTGATCTTGGCGGCCAACTGCCGGCGCAGCACCTCCTTGTCGATCGCCACGAAGAAGTTGGCCAGGTCACACTTCAGGTAGAAGACCGGCTTCGACCAGTTCTGGCTGGCGCTGCGGATCTTCGCCTCAAGCCGTTTCGCGGCGTACAAGGTGCCGCGCCCTGGGATGCAGGCGCAACTGTCCGCTATGAAGCTGGCGTAGAAACGCGGCGCCACATGGTTGTACAGCAGGTGGTGCACTACGCGGTCCCGGAAGGCTGCCGCCCAAACCTCGCGGGCTTTCGGCCGGGTGACCACGAAGCATATCGATCGGCCTGGCCGGTAGGTGCCGGCGGTCAGGTCGCTGTGAAGCTCTACCAGGTTTCGCTCCAGGTCCATTTCGAAAGCTAGCGCGCTGGCGCTGTTGCGCTTCGAGCGCCGGCAGTCGTAGTAGGCCTGGACAAGATCGGAGAACGGGTAGGGGCCAACAGTCGAATCTGCGGACGGGGCGGACGCGGAGCTCGTTGTTCTTGTCGTTGTTGTTCTGATTGCCATCATCGAAGTTCATGTTGAATGCGTTGTTGGCGGAGCGCTGCGACCTATCGTGCTATCTACGTCGCCAAGCCGAAGGCAGAGCCGATCAGCAAGGAAACTGCGCGAGACCTACGCGGACGCTTTAGACCGGCGGTATCTCTGATGCGCATGGCGGTGACCCAGAGGTCAGCGGCACGACCAGATTCAATTCGCACAGACCAGAAAGCCGTGACTCTCAGGTGGCGGGCGCGGTTGGGGTGGAGCGTTTCCAGGCGTTGGCCTGTTTGCCAATTGAGGTGGTGACCTCGATTGCTTTGGCGTGCTGCGGGACGCTGATGAATCGGCTCTCTTTGAAAAGCCGCATTAGGAACTCGATCACCTGGACCTTCTCGACCAGCAGGGTCAGGTGTGGGTGCTTGTCCCTGGTCGAGTTGGCCCGGGCAATCAGCATCAGCACATCGATGCACTCATCGATGACCCGCTTGCCAAGAGACTGCTTCAGGTCGCGGGGGATATTGCGGGTGAGGTTCGTGGCCATCTGGAGCAGGCCCAGCGAAACTTTGTAGATCTGCAGGTCCGTGTGCATGGCCATAAGGCTCGCTCTCCAAGAGCAACCGCCCGCGAGCGGGCGGATTAAATAAGCGAATTAATCAATAAATTGACTGCGGACGGGGCGGACGCGGAGCTCGTTGCTCTTGCCGTAGTCGCCCTGAAGGCCATCACCGAAGCTCATGCCGAATGCGTAGTAGGCGGAGCGCTGCGAACTCGACCAGTACCAGGTGTCGCGGAAGGCCTCAGCGCCATCTTCTTGGAACGCTTCCAACGAGGTCTGACTGGGCGATTCATCGGTGTACAGCAGGCCTACCGGCTCGCTGTTGGGGTTGTCACCATCGCGGCGGCCTGCCCAGTTGGCTTCGATGGTCGGCTTGAAGTGGCGGTACTGCAGCTCCTGAACGTCCCGGGCTGGGATCGCCCAGTCGGTGAAGCCGTCGATATCCAGAGCCAGCACCTTCTGAGCCAGCTCACTGCCGGCTGCGGCCATAGCCTCGGTGTTGGCCCGGCTGTTGGTGAAGCTGTCGGCGCCTTCGATCTTCTCGCCGTACTTGCCCCAGGCACCTACCAGTTCGTGCGCCGCGCCGGCGGTGATGTTCAGGTAGCGCTTGCCGGTGTCCGGGTCGCGGGTGATGCCGGTGACGAAGCCGCCGCCGAATGCCTGGCCGATTGTCGGGAGGGTGACTGCTGGTGCTGCTTTAGCTGCTGCGGACATGGTGCTTCCTCTTTTCGAAGGCAACAAAAAAGGCGCTGCTGCGCCCGGGTGCCGGATCAAGAACGAATTATTGAAGGATCAAATAAAGAATCTGCGGACGGGGCGGACGCGGAGCTCGTTGTGCTTGACGCCGAAGTCGTACTGAGTGCCACCATCGAAGAGCATGTAGAATGCGTAGTAGGCGGAGCGCTGCGAACTCGACCAGTACCAGGTGTCCTTGGCGAACAGGTCCGGCACGTTCACCCAGCAGTGGTACAGCTCGGCGCAGGCGGGCAGGTAGAAGTCGTGGTGACCGTCGGCCTGGTGTTCTGCGCAGGCATTGGCTGCTGGATGCTCTCTCTCGTCGTCGTTGCCGATCAGCACTTGCGCGTTGGTGTAGCCATCGGTCTTGCTCAGGCCTTTCACCTCAACCCCGCGCCCGCCCCATTCGTGCGCCCCGACGTCGTCCTTGGCGATGATCAGGTAGTGGGCCGGGACATCGCCGCGCGCCGCTACCAGGCCGCCGTTGAAGCCGCCCTGACCGGGCCAGTACTCGCCCAACGCCGGGGTGGAGTGGGCCGTGATCGGCTGAACGTTCGTCGCCGGAGGCAGCGCCTGGGTGAGCAGGCCAGCAATCAGCAGCTGGGCCATGCGCTCGGAAGGGCCTTTGATCTTGAAGTCATCAATCTCGATGGACATCGTCTTGGGTTTCATCGGTGTTCCTCTGGTAGGCGCCGCCGTCCGTGACCGGATGCGCAGTCTTGGGGGGCGGATTACTTCGGATCGAACGAGCCAAGTGAGAGGGAGGCATTGGCCCCGATTTTCTCCTGAAGCACGGTCTTGAACTCCTGCGCAATGTCCTCGCGCTGAACCTCTTCACCGACCCAGCGCAACTTCAGTGCCGGCACTGCGCCACTGGTGATCACCGAGATTCGCAGATTAATCTGCTGCTCGGTCAGGCCTTCGAACGGGATGGTGCTGAACAGCAGGGCCGCCGGTAGTGTTTCTTTGCTACGTGCCTCGATCTGATCCATAGCGCTGCGGCTGGCGCTGGTATCGCCTACGGTGTTTTCGGATTCGCTGGTTGCTTTGACCGTGATTGTGCGCACGGCGGCGATGGCCCTGGCCACAGGAATCGCTTTGCCTTCGTCATCAACTGGAGTGAGGTACTGGTGCCAGTCCTCGATCCAGTCACTCAGATCCTTCTGCGTCATGGCCCGGCCGCCGATGGATTGCGCAGCCTTGTACCCGGCCGATGCTTTCAATTTGAGTACTGCGCGGTCGTCGGCGTGCCCAGGTTCTGCATCGTCGCCCAGGTTGAATAGCAGCGTGCAGGTCATTTCGTCTTGGTCGATGAAGCCCTTCGCGGTTGCGATGGCGCGGTCGGCGACGTAGGCGCTGAAGTCTGCCAGCGAGTGGGTGGAATAGATGCCACGGAAACGGCTGCGACCGGCCTGCCATTTTTCGAGAGTGACGACCTGGCAGCCTTCGGGCAGAACGATGGTCGGCGTTTGAGTGGCCAGTGCTTTTCCGCTCGCTTCAAGCGCGGTGTCGGTGATGAGCTGGATCGCTTCTTTTGTCAGAGACATTGTTCAGTTCCTTGATGGTTGGGCGGTTAGGAGCGGGGAGTGATAGGGGCTTGTTCACGGCTGAAGAGCTGATCGTGCTTCTCCGCGAAGAGAGTAATCTTGCCGCCGGAGCCGACATGCATCGGCGTGTCCAGGCTGGTGTTCTCGCTGCGGGTGCCGCGCTTGGTCGGCACCTTGTAGTCGAGTTTGTGCTTGATCTTCACCTGGCTCGATTCGCCGATCTGGCTGAAGTCCAAGGTGATCACCAGCTTGCCGGCCTTGCCGTGATCAACTACTCCGGCAGCCACTTCGGAAAGGGCGTGGCCGATCTGGCTGGCGAAAGCGCCGCCATTCAGCTCTTCGAGGAACTCTGCGGTATCGGTAGGGGTGGACATGGCTGTTTCTCCGGGGTGGCCAACAGGCCGCTGGGTGGAAGGTTGAATTGCGACTGGCGAAGGCGCTGGCGCACCTTGTTGTTTATCCGCCTCATGCGGTTTCGGAAAACGTGAAGCCGTTTTCATGCGCAATGAGCTTCACCCGGCCGGGTCGCATCTTCAGCTCTGCCGCGGCGGCGGCAACGGTCTTGCCTGCGTCGGCCTGGGCCTTGACCATGGGAGCCAGCTTGGCTCGCTCGGCCTTGAGCCGGTCCTGATGGGCAGATGCGCCATAGCCGACCATTTCTGCGCTGACGCCGCTGGCGATCTCCTGCACCGACTTGCCAGCGCCGAAGAACTGTTCCAGCTTCTGGTTCAGGTCCGCGATGATCGAGTCTCGCGGGTTGGGCATTGGCACGCCGATCATTTCCGTTCACCTGATAGCGAGACCTTGATGCCGTCGGCGCGCGCCTCTAGGACCTGGGCGAAGTTGACCGCTTCTTTCCAAGTCCAGCGGAAGCCCTTAGTCAGCTTGGTGGCGCGCTCGACGATGTGATAGGCATTGCCCTTGGTAACGACCTGGAAGCGAACTTCTTGCACTGGCTGCTCCTTGCCGATCAGGGCGTAGAACGCGGCGGTGGCGATGTTTGAGCGAATGTGCAGGGCCGCAACCCCGTCGACGCGCTGTTGGATGGATGGGTGCATGGCGGTTCCTCGATGGGGTTGCGTGTATTCGTCAGCACTCTGGCCGCCTGCTCGCTGCCGTTGGGCGCAGAGGGGAGTGCTGACGGATAAAGGCAGGCGTAAAAAAGCCCGAGGATCCCCGGGCTTTTCGTTGTGCTCCACACAGGCCTCCCGATGTGAAAGCTTTTGCCGCCGTTGGGCGGGCTTGGGTGTCGGTTACATGGCTGCCATTCCTCCGTGTTGATGGCAACTCCCGAGCAATTCTCGGTAGTTGGTTCAGATGCAGGTGGCCGGTATAAGCCGGGGTTTCGTCCGCATCCCGCTGCCCACTCAGTGAATGGGCAGAAGTGATGCCTACGGTTTGTCTTTGGCTTTGCCGAGCATCAGCACCATCAAGAGCATCGCGACCAGTACCAGGTCGCCGACCATTGAAAGGATGCGACTAGCCGAGTCGACGAAGACGACCCCGCCAGCAAGCCCATAGGCCGCCAGCGAGCGCGCTTTGCTGCTGAGCCTGCCCAGCATGGTTACAGGTGGTCTTTCAGGTTCAGACCCAGCAGCTTGGCGCTGCGCTCAAGTGCGGTCATCTCGGCGGGCTCGATATCACCATCAGCCTCGGCCACGGTCAGCATGACGTTGAGAACGGTCAGAGCCTCGGACGGGGAGTGCGCCAGGTCGGCCAGTTCTTTCTCGGCGTTCTGCCGCAGGATCCGAGTGCCCGACTTGAAGTCGGTCTTGGCGCGGTCGATGGTGTTGGACAGCTCCGCGCCGAAGCCCTGGAGCGCCGGGTTGTTGCCGAGGACGGTTTCGATTTTCGACAGCTCGCTTTCTTCCAGATCGCCGTCAGCAGCGGCAACGTAGATCGAGCCGTACACCACCGCCTCCATCAAGTCTCGGTTGGCCAGTTTGGCGACACTGGCGCGGGCCTGACCTGCTTTCTTGCCGAACAATTTGCCTAACATGGTGATTCCTCTGGGTTGGGTTGCATCCCGATGCACCCTGTCGCCAAGGTGCAGCAGTGATGCTCATTGAGCCTGGAGGGCTTCGATTGCCTGCCGGTAGTCGGCGGCGTTCGTGCGGTTGTTCGCGGCGTCTTCGTACTGACCTTCAGCCTCCTGGATCACTGCATTGTTCTCGCAGTTGGAGGCGTGGATTTCGAGCTGGGCGATTGCGGTTGCGTGCTTCATGGGTGATGTCCTCGCTGGGGTAGGGTGGCCAGCAGCCAGCTCACCACTGCCCAGGTGACGGGCTTTGCGCTAGGCTGAGCGCTCTCACACAACACAGCCTGCAAAGGAGGGCTTACGGCGAATGCGCAAGTTCAAACTGAAGTTCAAGCATGACAATGACGACATGAATCCAACGCACCATGAGACTGATCAGCCGATCAAAGTCGGTGACGCAATCGAGTTGGTGGATGGCTTCTGGTATGGGGTCACGGACATTCGAATTCTGAAGCGAGATATTCAGCTAACTCTTTCGAAGTCGTCTCAAGATCCTGAAGAGGCAAAGCTTGTAATGAAGCAGCTATTGTCCGACTGAGCACGATCGTTGAGTACTTCAAGCAACTGTCCTTATCAAGCTCAGTGCTCGGATGCATCAACGTCATTTTCGTCCGAAGCCCTGGCTCGCCTTGCTGAGCCAGGGTCATAAGCGCGGCCTCTATTCGAGAGGCCAGTGATGGCGATTCAACTCGCGGTAACTCTGCGATGCTGTCTACTGAATGCGGCATGTAAATCCTCCTCTTGGTCATCCCAAAGCACCCTCGTAAGAAGGTGCTTCAGTGATGCTGTCCGTTACTCTTGCTGCACGTCCGCCGGAGTCCTCTCTCTGCCCGCTGCCGCAACTGGCGTCGCATCGGGTGGCCTGTGCAGCTTCGCGTGCTCTCATGTGGGAGCCCGGCCAGTTCCAGAGCTGGCATGGAGATCGAAATTTGTGTTTCGCGCTGTTCCCGTTGCCGGGGATCGATCCGCGAAGATTCCTGACTGTTAAAGAGCGGCGAGCTGGTTTGCTCTGGCGCCCTGTTTGCTGGCGCTGAACTTAATTTAGAAAACTAAACAGAAGTCGTCAACAAATATTTTAGATATCTTAACAGTCGAGGCGTCGACGGCGCTGCCCGGGTTGTCGTTCTGGAGGCTTCCGATTCACTTTACGATGGGCTATGCTCGACTCATTACTGGATGGATATACAGCATTAAGGAGTCATCTATGGCAAAGCCGCAGAAGCATAAACAGCAAGAGAGGGTTGTGGTGTCGGGGCTTGAACGCCTTGGTCTGCGCGTCTCATCGATGATTAACCATCCAATTGCGCAAGATCAGCGATGGGTCACGATCCATCGGCTCGATACCGATAGTGCTCACGATTGGGACGAAATTATGCAGCTGCTCTCAGAGACGGACGGGATTGAAATAACCTTCAAGGACGAAGATGAGTCTGTGACTCTGAGGTGGGAGGCGTCTTCAGAAAACGATCCGCAAGTCGAGGAGATGGATGAGTTCCTTGCGGTCGAGGAGCCGGCGCCTTTCTGAAAAGTCAAAAAAGCCCGCGCGGCGGCGGGCTTTCTCCGGCAGATCAATCAAGCTTTGCGAGCATTCCAGATCAGTAGCACTTTGGCGTGAATCGTCACATCGTCGATTCGGGCTGTCTGGTTTTCGTAATGCTGGTTGTCTGAAATCAGGCGGTAGTTGTCCTCGTCCAACCTCATGATCCGCTTGATGTAGAGATCCTGGTGCCAAGTCACCACGTAGATGCCCTCACCAACAAACTCTTTGATACCACGATCAACGATCACCAAGTCCTTGTCATTGATCGTGCCCTCCATCGACTGCCCCCACCCGGTAATCATCGCGAGAGCAGTCGGCGAGGTATAAGTCACCCCCTTCTCCCGCAGAATCTCCTCGCGCACCACAAGGTTCCGGACGGCTTCGTTGTACTCAGGTGGAACTTGGCCATGACCCATTGCGGCTCGAATATCGTACTGGGGAATGAGGATCTCTTCCTGGCGTGGCCGAAGGCTGGCTAAATTCGAAGGCAGATAGGATTGGCCGGGCTCAATTGGCTTGTCCGCTTCTTCAGCGGCGGCGAGCATGGTTT
>Ga0067045_1004421_pt1 | contig 10497 bp, 6 predicted proteins | sample TerdegcTABiofilm_FD_59184 | JGI IMG/M metagenome (GOLD analysis project Ga0067045, IMG submission 59184) | Combined Assembly of (Gp0054472, Gp0054536) Wastewater bioreactor microbial communities from Singapore -Terephthalate degrading... | reverse complement strand
ATCCCAAATTATAGTCCCATTATTAGTTATCAAATTATAAGACATGTAGTTTATATATAAATACGGATCGTATTTTTGGAGAGCAAAAAATATTTTATCTCCATAATTAACACCTGCTACGCTTATAGGTATATTTTCGGTAGTATCTAAGAGAATTCCCAAAGTTCCCCATAAAGGTAATCCCTGGCTATTATATTTCTGAACATACAAATCATACCTAGCATACAAACCCGCAATGAATTCTTTAATATAGAAGACAGCCATTTCATCACCCATTAGTGAGCAAGATTGCATTAAAAAAGAATGGATGCCACTTGTGATATAGTCAGTAAGCAGCCAGGAAGGGTCAGGATTTCCATCGGTATCCAATTTCCTTATTCCATAGGAATAGTTAGTGTAATTATAATCCTCATAAACGAGATAATTTTCACAAATATTCACCAAGTTGCAATTATACGGAGTGCTTTGCTTGAGAATTTTTCCTCCTGCATCCCATTGGGGAAGGTTATTATGTAACCGTTGGCCTCTTATAATCCTTGTGATCAGCAGAGAATATATTTCCTCCCAGGCAATGATTATATCGTCATCCACGCAAGTCATTTGATAATTATAATTAGGATCTGTAACCGCCTCTTTAATCAGGATACCCCTACCGGGCAATAAAACTGTACCTGTATTATCTATCACTTGATAATATAAACTAAATACATCCTGAGCATTTTGAGTTAAATAGAGGATACCAATCTGGTTTTGGGGTGTCAGTATAATTTTTTTTAACCATTCTGCTTCGCTGGAATCGGGGTTTAGCTCTATTCCATATTCCCCCAGTAAGGGAGAAAGGTTATCATCGCAGATTTGGTAATAGAGTTTGAAGTTGAAACAGGTATCAGTTATTTCATAAACATAGCAGGCACCCTGAGGCAAATTAACGACCTGATAATTATTCACAGAACCTGTATGTCTATATTGAAGAGTTCTGCCTTCCTGTTCCAATAAAATAGAACCTGAAGGTGCAACCAGTTGACAGCGAACTTCAAAATTGATGTCGGATATATCATACCATAAAACAAGGGCTTTATCAGAAGAGGCAAAAATTCTTGCTGCACCTTTGGGAAAGATCTGACTGGAAACACAAGTAAACGGAAAAGCAATACTGCCATCTACAGAATTAATCCGGGTAAGCATTATAGATGAATTAGGTAAATTACCATTAGAACCCCAATAATCAATATATGCCATATATAAAGAATTATCTGCGGCTATACGAAAAGTCCGATAATAATAATTATAGTAGAAAGGAATTTCCGCAGGGGCAGTCCAACTTGGTTGTAAATCAGGATTTAATTTATAAATTAAAGGATTAAGAGGATAATTGCGTTCTTCCGAATAGTATAAGCTGCCGTCTGCACAAAATCCGAGATTGGAAATTTCGCTATCGGAACTATGCTGATAAGTAATTGCTTGCGGTAAAAGCAAATTATACGAGGAGTCCATTTTTTGCAAAATAAGGTTGGAATCAATAACTTTCCATAAAACATAATTCCCGTTTCTATCACTGTAAATTTGGTATAACCCGGAAAATTGGCTTTGGGGCAGTAAAGGATTATTACCAATAATATTACCCTCGGGAGAAAGTTTGATTAAATGGCTGTAACAATAGCTTTCCGGAGAATCTTTTAACAGTAAGTTTAAGATGATATTCCCTGCTCCATCAGCAAGAACATTATTTAAGTATAAATAAGAGCAAGGCATTTCCAAAATTATATCCGATTGCCAGAGGTTATTACCCTGAGCGTTAAAATTCCAGCCATAAAGTTTGGCTTCATCATAAGAATTGCCATCATTAAGAAGATAGGCACCACCTAAATTATTAGGAACTAAGGCATAATNGGTAAAATNNCGGGTTATCTTTTTTCCCATTTCACCCCATAAGGTTTGACCGCTAAGAGTAACCTTTTGAATATACATTACATCATCATAATAATGATCAACATCCTCTGCNAGGAAATTATAGGTAAAAATAACGCATCCATCAGAGCTTANAACTTGGTNAATGATATATTCATCACCAGGAGCGTTGGTAATGTCTATTGATTCAGAGGACACATTTTCGCCGATGACGGTTATTCTGTTCATCACAATATTGTTACCATATTCATCAGAGGCATTGGTAAAAAAGAGAATATCACCGTTAGGCAAAGTAAGACCGTTACCGTAATATTCCAGGAATTGTGAACTATATATGGGAATTCGTTCATTCGCATTCAAGCCCAAAAAAGCAAGAATGAGCAGTATAAAAAAAAGAGGTCTCTTCATTGTTAGTTCCTCCTGCATATATTTTAATTAAATTTTTTTAAGCGTCTGACTGCGTATAATTTAGATAAGCATAATATATTCCAAGGGATGAAAATAATGTTGTGAGGGTTGAGGGGGTTGAGAAGGTTGAGAGGGTTGAGAGGGTTAAGACAATTAAACCCAAATAATGTAGTTTTGGAAAAAATGGGTTGGCAAATTCTCTCTTTGCTAAATAGTTTGCAGAACACTGAAAAATAAATGTTCTCTATTTATGGCAAATTAGAATTCAGCAAACCAAATGCAAAATTTGTCTTTTCTTCTCAGGGTTAAAACCCTTCTATAATATCTGTCGTTCCTATGGAACTCTTTCTAAGGAAAAGAGATAATGGCTCTCTGATGTTCTTATTCACCGGGTTAAAACCCGTTGTTAGTATCTGTCGTTCCTACGGAACTCATTCTTAACAAAAGAGATAAGTTGTTTCATATTTCTCTTTGCACCGGGTTAAAACCCGTTGTTAGTATCTGTCGTTCCTACGGAACTCTTTTTCTTTCATAGAGATATATTTTCGCCGGATTAAAACCCTTCGTTTTCTAACTGCCCTTCCTACGGTATTTATTCTACAATATATGATTAATGAATCTGGAAATAATATTAACCATTATTGCTGCTGTACTATTGGGAGTTAAAAAAAGAGGCAGTTTTTCAACTGCCCCTTTAGTTCATTTCTTTTTTGTGCGGGAAGAAGATTTTGGTTGTGTTACCGTTTTTTTCTCCTGTTTAGGTTTGGCATCCCGGTAAGAAAACCACCAGTCATAGCCCTCAATTTCCCCTTTTTTAATTTTAGCAATGCGGGCATTAGCATCAGCAACAGTAGCAGCAGCCGGAATAATCACTTTGTCTCCAATCAATTCATTTTTAGGCCAGTTTGCAGGCATAGAGCAACCGTTAGCATCTGAAAATTGCATTCCTTTAACGGCACGCAGAATTTCTTCCATATTGCGTCCCAGTTCTTGGGGATAATAGAGGATAATTCTAATGATACCTTTGGCATCAACGATAAATACAGCACGGACAGTATTTGTTCCTTTCCCGGGATGAATAAGTCCCAAGCTTTTTGCTACAACACCGGTATCGGCAATTATGGGAAATTGAATGGTAACACCAAGATTTTCTTTAATCCATTCTTCCCATTTAATATGTGCAAAAACCTGATCTACACTTAATCCGATAAGTTCAGTATTGAGCTCTTTGAACTTGGGATAAAGTTTTTGAAAGGCGACAAATTCCGTAGTGCAAACAGGGGTAAAATCAGCCGGATGACTGAAAAAAACGAACCACTTTCCTGCCATATCATTGGGAAGGGTCATTTTACCTTTAGTTGTAACGACGGTCATTTCGGGGAAATAATCCCCCAGCAACGGCATACCTTCTCTTGTATCCATTTTTTTCTCCTTGATATTATTTGCGTTACAATATATTATAGAGCAATTAGAAGAAAAAACAAATATTTTTTTGAGAACCGGGTAATCGTTTTGCTGAATTTTTCATACTATCTCCATATTCATAATATGTAAATAGCAGAAAAAATTCCGTAGGAAGGGCAGAAAAATAACGACTGGTTTTGAACCCGGCGAAAAATGGAGATTCTTAGCTAAAAAAAGTTCCGTTAAAATGACCGAACTGGTATTTTTAGAATAAATTCCAAGTTTCTTGTCTGATAATTCATCCTGCTTTTTTTCCGAAAGATTTTTTATCCCTATTTTCTTTATCTATCGTCCTGCCGGGAATTTTTTCTCCTTCTTTTGCTTGTTTATCACCTGGTTAAAACCCGTTGTAAACTGTTTTTTACCTTAAGATGTGTAATTGCTTGTTATATAGTTGATTAAGTAACGACACCGTAACACTTCCGTAACACTTCCGTAGTTCCGTTACGGAAGTGTTACTTGAGTGTTACTGGATTATTAGATGGTTATGCAGGCAAAAAAAGATGAAGCAGAAAAACATAGTTGAGGGAAAAAAGGGTGGTAAATTCCAATTTGGCACAGATAATATGTTCAATATTAAAAAGTCAGTTAAATAGATTAAAAATATCGGGATTTTAGTTTTCGCAGGAATGACAAAGGGATTATGAAAATAGAAATGATATCCTATAGTTTTCCAAAAACATTTTCGGTATTCCCTTTTCCGAATTGAAATTCGGCAGCCCAAGGTCTGAAATTGTTTATTAAATGGTTACGCTACCTTAAGGGGAAAAAAATCCTTACTTTATAAAGGCAGAGAAACGCGCTTTCCGGTTTTGGCAGAACGGTAAATTGCCTGAATGATTTCCACTGATTTTCTGCCGTCTCTTCCATCGGTGGAAGGAACATCTTTACCTAAAAGGACATCTATCACATTGCGATAGTAAGGATTATGACCAAAGCCATACACATTTGGCGGCTGATAATTGGCGTCCTGAGCAATGCGATCATCATCATCGTAATCCTCAAATTCCCATTTTTCTATTTTATTTACAGCCACACCCCCGATTTTAACGGTTCCTTTTTCTCCGATGATAGTGATAGAGCCCTCAAAATTTTTGGGATAAGTTAACATTGTAACATTGATAGTTGCTATTATGCCATTGCGAAAATGCAAGATAGCACAACCCGTATCTTCCGCTTCAATTCGGCGAGCCATAGTTGCCGTGTAAGCCATAACACTATCCACATTTCCTAAAAGCCAATAAAGTGCATCCACATAATGACTTGCCTGATTCATAAAGGCACCGCCATCAAATTCCCAGGTTCCACGCCATTTTTCGGCATCGTAATAGGACTGAGGTCTTTGCCAAAAAACATTGGATTCCGCTAAATAGATTCTGCCAAAGCGTCCTTTATCTATAGCTCTTTTAAGGAGTTGCATAGTGGCATTGAGGCGATTTTGTTTAACTACAAAAAGTTTCACCTTATTTTGGTCGCAAGCCCGGATTAAAGCATCGGCTGACTCAATGTTTGTAGCCATCGGTTTTTCAGTTAACACATTGATTTTATGTTTTGCTACATCAATTCCCATTTGAGGATGCAAGCCACTTGGTGTGCAAATTGAAACGAGGTCTAACTTTTCATTTTCCAGCATATCCTGATAGTTGTTATAAAGATTTTTAATCCCATAATTTTCTGCTACCGCCTGCATTTTTTCTTCCACAAGGTCACAAACGGCAACAAACTCCGCTTCCGGAATTTGAGAAACGGCATCAAGGTGATTTTTAGAAATGCGGCCACAGCCAATTAATCCGATTTTCACTGTTTTCATCCAAAATACTCCTGTTAAGTTATTTGTTTATAGAAAGATACCAATCGCACATCTCGGTGATGCTATCTTTTAGGGACATCTTTTGTACAAAACCATCTTTTTTAGCTTTTTCGGCAGTAAAATAGGTAGCGGTTCCTAATTTACGCATCCTCTCACTATTTACGGGAAGGTCTATAGAAAAAAGTTTCGCGGGAATATCAAACAATCTTCCAATGCCAATTGCTGCTTTCAAGGGGATTTTAAAGCGGGGCATTTGGAAACCTGGATGCGAACAAATAAGTTCCATTAATTCCTTCAAGGTTAAATATGGCTCATCAATGCAGTTATAATGTTCGTATCCAGGGGCTAATTTCTGCATTGCAAAACGAATCATATCAATCACAGTATGGACGGAAACGATGGTTTTAATATGATTTCCTTCGCCGATAGTTAAATAGGGTTTTCTATGTAAAGTATCTATAAGTTTATAAGTATTGGTAAAATTATCGGGACCAAAAATAGCTGCTGGACGCAAAACAATAAGTTCGTGTTCCGGATTTTGCTGCTGCCACTTGATACAAAGCAACTCTCCTGCCAGTTTTGAAGCGCCATAATCAGTATCCGGATTATAAGGAAAATCCTCATTTGCTTTACCTTCCGGATGACCAAAAACGCCAACGGAACTGATATAAATTAACTTCTTGATGCCTTGCTCACAGGCAAAATTCAGTAATGTTTTGGTGCCGTATTTATTATGACTATAATATTCCTGACGGGAAACACCAAAGTCATTCTTCGCTGCTGCGCAATGAATAATCAATTCCAGAGGACATTGCTGCTTTTGTAAAAAAACAGAGGCAACCCTGTTTAAATCCTTTAGCGACCTAATATCTCCTCTTAGCGTTTGGGGATGCTTTTTCCCTTCGCAATGTTCACTGATATCAATACCGATTACAGTATGCCCGTCTTCTTCCAGTTCCCGCATTAAATTGGAACCGACAAAACCGTTACTGCCGGTAATTAGAATATTCATTTTTTCTCCTTAGCGCACCGGTTGCCATAAATTAATCTTCTTATTTTGCAGGAAGTTCCAAAAAGCAAGAGCTGAGGAATAGACCATCGCTACAAAATATCCCGGAATTCCGGTTAAAGGAATATGGTGACCTTTTTCTTGGAATATAAGTCCTATAGTTCCAAACAAATATAAAATCACCTGCAAAATAAAAACAATCCTGTAAAAACCAAACTGCAACAAAAAAGCGTTACTGACAAATCCTGTCAATACAAAAACAAAGAATAACCAGCGTAACACTTTGTGCGAAAATAAAATAAAACTTACAGCGGGATAACGAAACGGATTTAATAACTCAATATTGCGTTTCAAAACACACCATTCCTGGGTAATAATCCTCACTTTTCGGGATATTTCTTCCGTCGCTTTTTCGGTAACTTCTTCATAAATGATGGCTTGTGGTTCATAAGCAGCTATATATCTTCGTTTTAAAGTAAGTAAAACCCGTTCAAAATCATCAGGACTGTTTGNGGGAATTTCCGAAAAAAGTTCTCTTTTAATCAAATAGANAGGACCATTAGCTCCGATTAAAGTTTTTAGCCGTGAATCCATCAATTTTAAAAATGCCTCGTATTTCCAATAGTGAGCTTCCCCCGATTGTTTACTGCNTCTTTTAACCATTTTCACTTCTCCNGAAACGAGACCTATTCTTTTATCAGAAAGCATTTTAGCTACTAAAAGTNGAACACAATCGGGAGTAAAAATNCTGTTGGCATCGGTAGATAAAACATAATCNGTATCNAGTAAAGGTAANACAAGATTATGAGCATTTTGTTTGCCTGCTCTTGGCTTTTGAATTACCAGAGAAATGTTTTGATCGGTATATTTTTGCACTATTTCATTNGTTNTATCGGTGGAATCATCAGAAATAATAATCATTTTTATTCTGTCTTTAGGATAATTCAGCTGTAAAAAGGAACGGATTTTTTCTTCTATAACCTTTTCCTCGTTGTAGGCAGGACATATTACAGTGATGGAAGGATAGACATCCGGTGCGGGAATTGAAATCTTTGCTTTTTTAAACAGNGAAGTTATGATAAATAAGATTANTCCATAACCAACAAAGTGGTAAGCTAAAAGTAGCCAGGAAATCCAGAATACTATCTTCGCGATTACCATTTATTGTCCTTTTCTTTGTGTCTTATATAAAGTTAACATTGCATTTACCTTGAAAGTTCCTGATAAAATCAAGCTGTTAACTGTCAAGGAAATTAAGTCCACTTACACCTCACAATAAAAAAACATAGAGTTATGATTTTAATTTTGGTTTACGCCGAAAATACATAGAACACCGAGGTTATTTTTATGGTTTCGGAGCTGTCTCTATTTTTCACTATTCATTAAATCTCTTTTTCTCTTTCCTCTTTGTAAAAAAAGCAAGTAGTCACGAGTCCTCATCGCTAAAATAATTTGAGGTAAAGGTTAAAATTATATAAACGATGACAATTCCTTACTTAATTCATTCTTCATTTTCCATTTCCCGAGGGGCTTACGCCACCATCGCTATCATTGTTTCGCCCTGACGTGCTTTTGGCTGAGGGCTAAGAGCGAGGAGCAAAGATTTTTTTTACATTTGACAAAAAGGACGGTATAATCATTATGGGATTATGACTTATAGTAAAAACCAAAATTTACACGCCAAAAACAGAGAAAAATGTCCCAGATAAACCTGAAAAAAAATATCGTAACCAGTAGCAGTTTCAGGATAGTAATCCTAATTCTTTCCTTTTTAATCAGCTGGATAAGTGCCAGGTATTTAGGTTTAACTTTGAAAGGTGAATACAGCTATTTAATTACTTTAGGAGGTTTTATCTGGATGATTTTGGATTGGGGAATTTTCAGAAGCTATCCTTATTTAGTGCGTAAATATCCTGATGAAGTGAAAACGATGTTTGGCTGGACTATTCTTACGATGTTTTTGGAATTGCTCATTTTCAGCTGTCTGGGCATTGTTTTTCTGGATTTTTGGAGTAAATTGATTGGTTATCCTCTTACTCCGGCAAAAATAATCCTTTTAATAATGTTTATTTCTTTTAATAAGGCATTTATGCAGTTACAGGCAATATATATGGGAATGGATAGAATTCTGGAAAATTCTTTGGCGCACTTTTTAAGTTCCGCTATCTTTTTTGTTCTTTTGCTTATTGGTTATTTTGCTCTGTTAGAAGTAGATAAAATTAATGCGGTTATGGTTTTTACCGTTGCAGGTTTAATTAGCAGTATTATTTATTTAGTATTGCGAACCAAATGGACTAATTGGTATAAGCAGTTAAATTTCAAGTTAGTTAAGCTGTTTTACAGTTATGGTTTTCGTGTTTTTCTTTCTTCTCTGTTCATTATGTTACTAATTAGAGCCGATATTGTAATAATCAAGCATTTTTTGGATTTCAAGAAAGTAGGAATTTATTCTATGGCGGCACATATTGTAGATTTTATTCAGATTGCTTCAAACCTTGTAGGGGGTTTATTGTTTGTAAAGCTTTCCGATATAGATGATGATATTAGTAAATGGCTGCTTCTGAAGAAGACCCTTCTGTTGTTCTTTTTCTTTATAACTTTAGCAAATTTGGGTTTTGGCTTTCTGGGCAAATTCATAATGAGCATAGTGTTTGGAGTTCAATATGTGCCTGTGTATTATGTTTATTTTTGGTTAATGCCAGCTGTTTATGGTTTAAGTTTTGGTTCGCTGTTTAATAATTACTTGAATAGTAAGGGCTTTCCTATAATAAGCATTATCCTTCCCGCTGTGGCTTTACTAATTAATATTGGCTTAAATCTTTGGCTGATTCCCGTTATGGGAATCAACGGAGCTGCACTCAGCAGCAGTTTTTCCTATTTTTTCTGGTTTATTTTAATTGTTTATTTTGAACAAAAGGACAGCCAGAGCAAAATGCTAAAATACCTCTTACCAACGAGAAAAGATATTATTGATTTATGGCAGGAAACAATGGCTGATTTGAAAGGTCTTTGGGAAAAATTCTTGCATAAAACGGCTTAAGGTCTACAATGAAAAAAGTTACACAGGGAAAAGTTTTAGTTATTCATACTTGGGGAATTGGTGATCTGATTTTATTAACTCCTGTTTTACAAGCAGTAAAGACCTTATATCCTTTGCTGGAACTGGAAATTCTTTTTTTCCCGAAGTCCGCTGCAATACCTGTAACGGATTCTCCTTTTATTAGTAAAATTCATTTTACTGGCTGGAAAGCAAATTTACTGCTTACTACTCTTTTCAAACTACGGAAAGAGAAGTATCAAGCTGTCCTTTTTTCTTCCGGAGTTCGCCCCTGGAAAACCTGGCTTTTTATGTTACTCTTAAAGGCAGAAATCAAGGTTGGAGAATATAAAAAGTTTCGCTATCCGGGTTTATCCGTCTATGTTAAATTTAATCCTCTTCTTTCCAGAACCCGAAGTAACTATACTCTGTTTCAAAGTTTCCTAAATCTGCCTTCCTGGGAAGAAGCGATTGTTCGTCAAAATGAAATAAATTTATATCCCTATTTTCATTTAACGGAAGCAAATCATCAATGGGCAGAAAATTTCCTGGCTGAAAACAATCTAACAGGAAAAAAGATTATTGGCATACATCCTGGTTGTATGGCTAAAAATAAACGCAGAAGATGGAATAAGGAATATTTTATTGCCTTAATAGAAAAGCTTAAAAGTCAATATGATTATCCTATTTTGATTATTGCAGGTCCTGATGAAATTGAAGTAGGAAAAGCTATTCAGGCAAGAACTAAGACCCTTCTTCTGCTCAATGCTCCACTGGCAAATGTAGCTGCAATTATTTCCCGATTACATTTCTTTATTAATACCGATTCCGGTTTAGGACATATCGCTTCCTGCTTTGGAA
>Ga0067045_1032288_pt1 | contig 10500 bp, 4 predicted proteins | sample TerdegcTABiofilm_FD_59184 | JGI IMG/M metagenome (GOLD analysis project Ga0067045, IMG submission 59184) | Combined Assembly of (Gp0054472, Gp0054536) Wastewater bioreactor microbial communities from Singapore -Terephthalate degrading... | reverse complement strand
CCCGCCGGTCCGCATACCGTTCCGCGGCGTCGGCGTCGAACTCCGCGAAGGCGAACTCGTCCTCCACCCGTTCCACAAAGGCCTTTCCAAGCACCAAGCCGATCTTGCCGGGATCGCTATAGAAGTATTCCTTCATCAGGGGCAGGACCCGATCCCGAAAGACTCCCCGGAGGGCTTCCAGGGGATCGTCCGTATCCGCGATCCCCAGGAAATACGCGTGCCCGATCTGGTGATCCCGGTCCAAGAGCCGTACGATCCGCCGATTGATCGTATCCAGGAGCAGGGGCAGATCCACTTCGAAATTCGTCACGTCGGGTCCGGCCAGGACCGAAGTGTTCGGCATCACCTCCACGAAGGAGAACCGCCTGCGCAAGGCCGCATCCAGGGATTCCACCGAACGATCCGCGGTATTCATGGTTCCCACCAGGAAGAGATTGGACGGAACCGAAAAGGTATCTCCGGAGTAGGGAAGCTTGACGGCCAAGGATTCCGGCGCCCCATCCCGCTTGTCGTCCTCGATCAGGGTGATGAGTTCCCCGAAGATCCGGGCGACATTGCCGCGATTGATTTCGTCGATGACGAGCACATGGGCTTCCCCGGTCTTCCGGGCGGAATCGCACAGGCTGCGGAATATTCCGGGCTCGACGTCGTAGGACAAGCCTCCTGCCACGGCCTTAGGTCGGATCCCCTCCACGAACTCCTCGTACGAATACGACTGGTGGAAGGTTATGAACTCGATACGGCCGCGTTTCCGAGCTTCGTCGAACCTCCTACGGAGCTCGTCCCGGCTTTCCCCTTCGTAGGACTCGATGGAACGATCCTCCAACAGGGAAAGGGCATGCGCCACGATGCGATAGGTTTTTCCTGTGCCCGGGGGTCCGTACAGGATGTAGTTCCTGGGTCGGATCTCGCCCCGGGATTCCCGCTCCGGGCTTCCCAATACGGCTCCCTCGAGCAGGGCTTTTCGGATCCTTTCCACCCACTCCTTGTACGGAGTGATGTTCGTCAAAGTTTTTAAAGGGAACGGTCCCTCATCCAGACTCCAGACGCCTTTGCGAATCCAACGTACCGACCGGATGTTGCAGTACTCTTCCCGTTCGGACTCGAATCTGTAATCTGATTCAACGATTCCCAAGCCCAGGTATTCCCGGAGCCCCCGCTTCACGACCACCACATCGCCGGGTTTGATGACATGGGAGAATTCCCAATACGCAAGAGCATCGTTCTTGAAGCTGGCTTCGGGCTTGTCGTTGTAATCCCTGAGGGCTTGGGCGATCTCTCCCTTGCTCCCGAATCTCGAGAGATCGCCGATTTCCTCACCCCCGATACCCATCACTCCTTCGTCGGAGTACTGCTCCCAGAACCGTGCGCCTTGCCCCGGAGTGTACAGCCACCAAGTCGCGTCCGATTGGATCTCCGCACTCTCTGCCCCCACAGCCTTACGCTGCAACATCACGAACAGAAAGTTCTGAAGAACCAGATTGATTCCCTCTCCGGAATAGCAGCTGGGAGTCAATGTTGCCCGATGAAGTTCGACACATTCCGCGAGTTCCTGGGAGAATTCCTTCTTCAGCCTCTCCGCAAGCCGTATGAAATGCAGGTACTTGCCTCCCGCCTTCGCGACAGGCTCTCCCAGTGCGGCGCAGGTTTCCTGGTAATAGGAATTCTTGTATAAATAATGGCGATCCGGATACTTCAAGGACAGGTAGAATGCGAGGGTGCGCTCGTCCTGCTGGGAGGCAAGCTTCTTGCCCGACAGAGTGGACACTTCCTCGCGCAGGGCCTCCGCGCCAGCTGTAAATGACTTCATGCGTCCATCGAGATCCTTGGATTCGTCAAAAAGGTTCCGGAAAAGGCTTCTGATCTCTTCGGACTTGTGCCGGGCCGCCAGGAGAATGAATCCCCGGGAGTTCTTGAACATCAGGTTACCGGACTTCGAGAGCGAGGATTTAAGCATCCCGTAGAAGTCATCCGCCTCCAGATCCCAAGTGTCCTGAAAGTGCTTTACGGCTTCCCACTTGTACAGTTCATCCCGGTTCAGAGTTCCCCGGAGCCATTCCTTGTACGGTTCGAACAACGCACGTAGATCAGTCATGACGGAGTCCTTTGCTGGAGGTAATAATCAGCATCCGATCAAGTCGTAAGCAACGATTCTGCGGCATGGCAAGAATCAGGCATTCTCTTCGTACACGTCCAACTCCCACTCTGCGAGGGGCTTTGTACCAGCAGATACTTTTAGTAGCTCTATGATTTTTCGATACTCCTCTAAAGTTTTCAGTTCGGTCCACCTTTCTTTGTAAAGTCCCGCCGCTCGAAGCACGATCGCGTCTACGGGGCAGTGGGGCGGACGGGGGATCAAACCCGCGCACCAGAGGAACTTAAGGTAGACGTTGAGGAGCTTCTGGGCGTTCGCGGATTTATAGATTCCTCCACTTAGAATTCCACGTCCAGCTTGGGTTCCATAATCCATTAGAGCCTTTATCTTTTCATAATGTCGCTCTTCAGATACATTTTTCGAGTACTCGGGATCTATATTCTCCGTGACCCAGTGTTCAATGTTTTCCATGAACGCAGTACGCGCTACCTGAGGTGTTGCCTTTTTATACGTAGGGTTTCTCTGGGTGGAAGCGCTCCAAGAAATTTTGAAAAACTGCCGCTTTAGGAAATCTTCTTCTTTACAAACCATAATGACTCCTATTTGGAAATACATGGACATTTCATTCTCATAATCATCTATCGTTCTAGGATCCAGCAGAGAGAGACCTTATCTTCCCGATCTTGCAAGCTACCCGTATTTATTCGCATCTCCCCGACTCATCGCATCCGAACAGGCAACAATCGTTTACCCTGAACCGACCGTATGGGTAAGTATCGAAATACGCAGTTCCCGCGCGAACTGCCGGGGATCCGCTACTTCACACCAGTAGAACGTGTCGTTTTGCCCCGGAAATTCGTCGATACTCTCTTGCTCTTCGATGCTGACCGCCCAACAGGATTCGAGAATCGTGAGCCAATTAGCGTTGCCCCAGACACCATCGCTCAGCTCATCCGTGTTCCGCAATCCGGCCACCATGAATATATCAACATACGGTCCATCTATCAGGCTTGCGGAAAAACCAAGTCCATAGCCACTCTTTTCTTCGAATAATGAGGCAGGATCCCCGAATAGACGGGATTCTAAGGCTAACCAATGCGACGTCTTTGTTGTATCACCTTCCGAAATCTTTTTATTGAGATGTCTGACAGCCTCCAGCAGTTCTTTGTAAGGACCTTCGAGGCGGGAAGCGATTTCTTCAAGAAACCGCTCCGGGTCATCTGACCAAATAATTTTATTTCGACGCATCAAGGCACCCCTTCCTTGATGCAGGCAAATAGTCAATTTCTTCAATCATCGCATCTGATAAGTTTCCAATGAACCCATCGCCCGGATCAAAAGAACCAGGCCTATCGTACTCTACCGATAACGCTCCATCCAAGCCTCCTCCAAAGTTCCAATGGTCCCAGTAGAATTGGGCATCATAATAATACCCTTTGCCACGTATCGTAAGTGCATGACCGGACTTCACGCGCGTCCAGTTTTTCGGGGTAAGCACCAGCTGATGGATTTCATATCCCCACTCGACAGTGATTATTGCACCCTTTGTCATTGCTTCTCTTTCCTGCTGATTAGAATCTATGTTGCCAATTGTACGATCAAATCCCTCCAGCGCTTCCATGCTACAAGCTCTTACCCCAGCTTCTTCCCCGGATCAATCTCGTAGCATTCCGACGGATGCTTTTTCGTACCGTCGGGATAATGCCGGACCCCTACCCCGCTCTTCACGAGGTGCTCCGCGACTCGTCCGAACTCGGCCTTTCCCTGACGGACCCAGAGTCCCCCGCCCTTGGGCCGGTTGTTCTCGGCCCGGATGCCCAGCTCTCCCAGGTACTCCACGATGTTCTCGACCGTCGGAAGCGCCGGAACGGGAGGCAGGTTGCCGGGCACCCCCGAGGCGCCCGTACCCGCAGTCGGCCCGGCCTCCGCTTTTGCCGGAAGTTTGCCCGAAGTCCGGACGCCCGTCCCCGCGGCCGGCCCGGCGTCTGCTTGGGTCGAGGGCACCCCCGAGGCGCCCGTACCCGCAATCGGCCCGGCGGCTGCTTGGGTCGAGGGTACCCCCGGGGCGCCCGCATCCGCGGTAGGCGCAGTCTCCGACTTGGCCGGTAATCGATCATCGGCTCCCGCATCCGCGGTCGGCTCAGCCCCCGCCTGGGCTTGCATACTCCTCCGCGCCCCATCATCCGCGGCCGGCCCGGTCGTCGCCTTGGCCGGCAAGCTCCTCCGCGCCCCATCACCTGCGGCCGGCCCGGCCGCCGTTCTTCCCTGCCCCGCCTCCGCGCTCATGACTCTCTCGAGTTCCCTCCCCAGGTCGAATCCCGCCGGATTTTCCCGCGCCATGGCTGCGGCGTACTCGTCGTAGAGCTCCAGGATGACTCGCTTGGTCCGGTACTCCCCGTGGTCCTGTTCGTCGTGCTTCCGGACGATGGGGAAGGTGTCCAGGATGTAGTCCGCGTCCGCCCGGGAGATACCGTAGAGGTGGAAAAAGGCGGCGTCCAGTTCGCAGCGGAGGCGGAAGCGGCGCTCCGGGTCCCAGGGGAAGGGCGGCCCCTCGTGCCCCAGATCCCGGGCGAAGGGCTCAAGGGAATGCGAGGTGTAGACAAGCTCCAGAACCCGGGGTTTGATCCAGTCCGCCACCGTCCCCGCGCTCCGCTCCCAGGGGCAGGGGACCGAGTAGGCGGAGGGAGGGAGGATGGGGAGTTGTTTCGTAATATAATCTGACATGTGCGTACCGCCCAATTTCTGACGGGCTATAAAGTCGAAAATCGCTGAATTGGAATTAGCCAAAAAGCAAGCGACATCAGCTGATGATCTATTTAAAAAGGTCCCGAGTCGCAGGGTGAAGTCAGTCCCTGAAAATGGGACAATTGTTGCAATGAAAGTCCTCTCGTCAGTGTTTCTACAAATGTCTCTCCAAACTAATAGCCAACTGAATGTCCACCTTTCGCTTACCTTTTCTCGTACTTCGTTTTGCGCGATTGTGTAGTACGGTTGGACTTCCATTTTCGGGTCGCGAAGCGCGTCAATCCTGCAATCTTGTACTGATTCTCCGGTATACGTAGCCCAGCGATGCGAATACTGGTGAATCATCTTTGACTCGTACATGGGAAGCTTCTGTTTTTGAAAGATCTCCGTTGCAGTTGCCCTCTCGCACAATTCCAAGACATCGGACTTGTTCATATCAAAGGCGCGCCTAATCGTGAGCCCCCACGGATTCTCCTCCGGCGGCCCCTCGCGGATGAGGACGGGCACGCGCTCATAGACCCCTCGGGTGATCTCGGCGTCTCGCCTCGATCGGAAGATAGGGGCGGTCTTGGTGTTGGGGTTCATGCGGAGGAAGTCCTGATCTGTGAGCTCAATGAGGCGCTCTGGTTCTTCAAGCTCCGCCACAGAGTGGGCGAAGAAGACAAATTGCATTGGTTTGGTCGTCAGCAGTTCGCTCCCTCCAATGACAAGCAAACAGAACGTGATCATCGATCCAACATCTGGAAATAGTTTAGAACGATTATCAAAGTGAAAAAGGCTGAGTAGTGATTTCTTTTCTATCAGGTCGGCGAAGAAGTCCTTGGTTGTGTCGTCCGTTGCGATGCCCGAGGGTACGATGATGCCCAGCCGTCCTTTCGGCGCGAGGAGGGAACGGGCGAGCTCCGTGAAGACCGAGAAGAGGTTGACATCCCCCTTCCCGCACAGGGGATAGCGCCCGCTCCGCCGGAGGAAGGAGCTGGCCGCCTCGGCCGCGTGGAGGGCCGACTGGAATTCGCCGAACAGGGGGTCGCCATCCTTCTCCAGCCGGGCGATCAGCTTCTTCCGGGCTGCCGCGTTGGGCGCTTGCGCGATGGCGGGATTCCGTTCGGCGAACCATTCGGTTTCCTGGAGCTTGATCCGTTCCCAGGGCGGGTTGCCCAGGACCGCGTCGAAGCCGCCCGCCTTCCCGCCCGCGGGGCGGAAGACCTCCGGGAAGGCCAGGTCCCAGTGGAAGAACCCCGCCCGGGCGGCCAGGGCCTCCGCCCGTTCCCGCAGGGCCGCGGGCACCCGGCCGGGATCTTTGCGCCAGAGGGAAAAGTGCTCCTCCGTCAGCGGCTCCGGACCCCCCGCCCGCTTGGGTTGGAAGAAGGCGGAACACCAGGCGTTGGCCGCGGAAAGCTCCGTTTGGTACTCCGGAGCCTCCAGGATCTCCTTGTACCGCAGGGCCAGGAGGCGCACCCCCTCCAGGGTCGACTCGTCCTGGGAGGACAGGCCCGCCAGCAGGTCCGCGATTTTCCGGTGCTCCGGGAAGGCCTTGTCCGCCGGGAAAAGTCCCCCCGCGTAACCGCGGTACTGGGAGTTCCGCTTCTTGGCCGCCCGGGCCGTAAGCGGATCGTCCCCCGTCAGGGGCTCGTAGGCCCCGTCCGGGATTCCCCCGGCCATAAGTTCCCGGGTGGCCCCCACCAGACTGTTTCCGCACTTGATGTGGTGGTCCAGGAAGGAAAGGGGCACCCCCGGGTCCAGGGCCTCCATCCAGAGGCTGATCTTGCAGAGCTCCACCGCAAGGGGATTGATGTCCACCCCGTAGATGCACCCGCGAACCACGTCCCCCAGGGCCCGGCGCACCGGCTCGGGTCCCGGCTCCGGGTCCCCGGTGCGCACCTCCGCCAAACGCTTGGCCATGCGCCGCGCCGCCCCCACCAAAAAGTGCCCGGAGCCCATGGCGGGGTCGCAGACCTTGAGGGCCAGGATGGCCCGCTCGGGATCCGGCTCCCGGGCGGCCCGGTCCAGCACGGGATCCAGGGCCTCGTCCAGCAGACGCTCCACCAGCTCCGAGGGGGTGTAGTACGAGCCCGAGGTCTTCTTGTCGTTCCCCGCCGCCACGGCCAGGTCGAAGCTCCCCGCGTCCGCGTTCAGCTCCGGGTGGTACTCCAGGAGGCTCTCGTACACCGAGCCCAGCTCCTCGCTCCCGAGGTTCCGGAAGTCCGTGGGCCACAAGGCTCGGTTCCTCTCCGTGAACGCCAGGTGCCGCACCGCCGAAAGGAGGTCGCGGTTGGCGATCTGGGCCGGGGCCAGGCGGCCTACGGAGGAGCGCTCCCAGAGGAAGCTCCCCAGGGCCGGCAGGGCCAGGTCGGGACAGCCCGTCTCGGCCAGCAGGTCCATCACCGTGACCAGGCCGCGCCAGAGGTCCCCGTGCCCCCCGCCCCGGATCGTCCGGGCCAGGTCCCGAAGGCGGCGGGTCGAGTAATGCTCCCGGTACCGCCGACGGGCCTCCGGGTCCGCCCCGGGGTCCAGCAGGGCCTCCCGGTCCTCGGCCACGAACAGGAAGATGAGGCGGTACACGATCCGTAGGATCTCGTGGTAGAACTCCGCCGCGGAAATGCCCCCCGAGGCGGGGCCCTTCCGCAGGTCCTCCTTGAGCCGGGTATTGGCCGGGTGGGAAAGGAAGCCCGAGCCCAGGACGCGGATCGAGTCCACCACCGAGGATTTGAGGTCCTGCAGGGCCCGCTCCCCCTCCTCGACCCCCTCGGACCTCCAGCGCTCCAGGATGTGGGCCTCTCCCCGGCCCTCCAGCCGGCTCTGGTGGCAGAGCATCCAAAGGGCCGTGAAGCTGGAGAAGGATTCCCCCTCCAGGATGCCCTCCAGGTCGAACTCCAGGTAGCTCTGGCGCACGATGCTCCGGTTCTCCCGGAGCAGGCGGAGCCGCAGTCCGTTGGACACGAAGCCCCAGGGGTTCGCCGCCCCCGTGTTCAGGTACTCCTGCACCAGGCCGTGGGGGCTGCGCCGGGCGGCTCCCGCCACCCCCGCGGTCCGGGAATCCAGGTCCGTGTCCGCCCCCACCAGGTGGATGGGCACGTCCCCCCACCGATGGGAGATGGAGTACCGCGTCCCCCCCGCGACCAGGCCCCCCTCGTAGGGGAGGCGGCCGTACCCCAGGCACGCGAAAAGCGGCAGCAAAAGGCGGTCCCGGGTGAGCCCGGCGCCGGGCGGCCCCCCGGCGCGCTCACGTTCCTTCTGGAAACCCCGCCAGGCCGCCCGGACCTTGTTCCAGTCCTCCGCGACCCGCTCCCCCACGGTGTACCCGTCCTCCAGGTGGTAGGACGCGGGATCCGTCGGCTTCAGCCTCCGTTCCATCAAGGACCGCACCACCGACGACGAGAGGGCTCCCCCCTCGATCCGCACTCCCTCGAGCTCGGGAAGGGCGCCGCGTTTCATGCTCGACCTCCGGGCTGATAGATGTAGATTCCCAGGATGTCCGGCTCTCCCCGGGGTACCACGCTGGCCCGGCCTCCGGGAAGCCGGGCGGCCTCTCGCAGCCGTTCGAAGGATGCCGAGTAGGCCTGGGCCCGGCGCCGTGCCTCCGCGGCCAGGGCGTCTCGTTTCTCACCGAGCCGTTCGATCTCCCGGGCCAGCTTGTCCCGGGCCAGGGCCGGGTCCGCGTTGTCCGTGGGCTCCGCTGAGAACAGGGCTTCCGCCTCTCCGGGGGGCAGGTACTCGGGCCCCGCCGGTCCCCAGCGCCACGCGAAGGCTCCCACATCCTCCGCCAGGTCGGTCCTGCGGGCCTCACCACGGCCCACGGAGATATCGTACCGGTAGCGGACCAGGAGCAGGGTCGTCATGGCGCGGACGGCATCGGTCTTCACGTAACCGGCCCTGCTGGCCGCGGATCCTCCTCCGTGCCCCACGGGATCCAGGGCGGTCTCCAGCACGTGGGCCGCCAGGGCCGCCACCATCGGGTGGCTCCGGGTCGGAACCACGGCCCCCTTGGCGGGTTCGTCCCCGAATTCGTACCGGGCGGGCTCCCGCAGACCCGTCTGATCCTTCACCCAGGCGGGCAGGGCTCGGGGATTCACCAAGATGGACGTGCCTGACGGAGTCACCACCGCCCCCAGCCTCTCCAGGGAACGGTGCAGGAACCACCGGAGCGCCTCGCGGTCCCCCGCGGACGCCCGGAGCTCCTCCAGCTCCCGGGCCACCTCGGCCGGGTCGATGGCGCGCTGGGCAAAACGGGTGCGTGTTTCTTTATCCCGGTTCGCGGCGTCCTCCCACGCGTCGTGCAGGCGGTTCCGCTTGAGAAGGAGGTCCTGACCGAAGTCGAACTCCCCCTGCTCCGCGTCGTGCCCGGTCCAGGCGCTCCGGAAGTTGAACCCCTCCATGATCGCGGCCAGGACGTCGTTGGAATCCATGGGCACCGGGATCGCGACCCCCGTCCGGTCCTTGATGATCTTGTGCTTCCGGATGAGGACGTCCAGCACGATCCCGTCCACGGGGTTGTTCGCTCCGTAGAGGGTCAAGCACTTCACCGTCTCGGCCCGCTGTCCGAACCGGTCCACCCGTCCCTCCCTCTGCTCGTGCCGGGTGGGATTCCAGGCCAGGTCATAGTGGATCACCGCGGTGAAGAGACCCTGGAGGTTGATCCCCTCGGACAGGCAGTCCGTGGCCACCAGGACGGGCAAGCGATCGCCGATGAACTCGCGGTCCAGCTGGTCGATCCGGGCCTGCCGGTCCTCCGGGGCCAGGGTTCCGTTCACACAGGCCGTCTCGGTCCGGCCCTTCCAGGCGCCGTCCTTTTCCAGGGCGTCCCGGAGGTGGCGCCAGACGTATTCGGCGGTCTCGATGAAGCGGCAGAAGACGATGGGGGCGTATCCCTCGGCAAGCAAGGCTTTCACTTCCTTCACCAGCACTTGAAGCTTGGCGTCCTCCGATGGCGAAAGGGATTCCGCCTCCCGGGCCAGGTCCCGGAGTTTCCGCTGGTCCGGGCCGCCGGCCGCTCCCTCGTCCTCCTCCGCGGACCCGCTCACGGCGTCCATCCCCTCGGCTCCGTCCAGGGCGTCCTGGTCCAGGACCAGGTTCTTGCCGATCTCGTCCGCTTCCCGGGCCGTCTGGCCGTCCGCCGGCGCCGCCCGGGTGCGAAGCGTCGCGGCCACGGCCTGGGGACTGGACGAGAGGGCCCGCAGAAGGGCCAGGGCGGACCACCATCGGATCCGGTGCTGGCGGGTGCCCGCCTCCACCTCGCTCATGGATCCCTGGATAAACTCCAGGACCCGCCGGAAGAGGCGGCTGTACGCCTCGGAAAAGAGGTACTTGCTCTCCTTTTCCAATCTCCGCGGGAACTGGGTCGTGGTTTCCAAGTACTTGCGGATGTCCGGCCGTCTCCTCTGGACCATCCGGGGCCCCAGGAGGTCCCGGATGTCCCGCCCTTCCGCCGCCGCCCGTGCGATCTCGGGACCCAGGAGGCCCACCAGGCTCCCGAAGGCCTCATCCTTTCCCGAATGGGGCGTAGCGGTGACCAAAAGGAGGTGCCGGGACCGGTCCTCCGCCAGCTTGCGGAGCAATTCGAACCGGAGGTGTCGGACCCCGGGCCCGGGGGCGCAGGAATGCGCCTCGTCCACGATGACGAACTCCGGGCAGGTGCGCAGGAATTCCGCCTGCCGTTTTTC
>Ga0067045_1004828_pt1 | contig 10500 bp, 10 predicted proteins | sample TerdegcTABiofilm_FD_59184 | JGI IMG/M metagenome (GOLD analysis project Ga0067045, IMG submission 59184) | Combined Assembly of (Gp0054472, Gp0054536) Wastewater bioreactor microbial communities from Singapore -Terephthalate degrading... | reverse complement strand
CCCCCGCCGCGGCCTGCGCCGCGGCGCCCTGGCGGCCTGGGCCCTGGCCGTGCTCGGCTTCCTCCTGCTGCGCCAGATCCCGGCCGTGGCCGAGAGCGTGGGCTGCACCTTTCCGGCCCTGGCCCTGGCCGCCCTGCTGACCCTGGCTCTGGCCCGCCGGCCCTGAAACGGAAAGCCCCCGGACCGGACCCCAGTTCAGCGTGAACGCTCCGCCCGGAAGTCCAGCCAGCCGTGGACCCGGTGCCGGGCGTCGGCATCGGGCCAGAGCTCGGGCCGCGGGGCCATGTCCCAGTCCCAGGCCCGCTCGGGCGCGGGCAGGCGCGCTCCGAACAGGGGGTCCTCGCTCTCCAGAATGGTCGCCCCGCGCACCTTCAACCGCTGCACGTCCGTCACCAGGCAGACCCGGCAGGAAAAGCGGCCGAGCCAGGCCAGGTGCGCCCCCACGAGGTCGCGGGCCAGGCGCTCCAGGGCCTCGGGCTCCAGGTCCGCCCAGCTCCGGGCCGCGAAGTGCAGCAGCGGCAGGGGCAGCTGGGAGAGGAGGTTGTCCGAGATCACCAGGTCCAGGTCCCGGCGGTCCAGGAAATGCGCCGGCGCGGGTGCGGAAAGGTCAGGAGTCCGGCCCGCCCGCAAGTCGGCCCAGAGCCGCGGCCCCAGGTCCGTGAGGTCGCGCGCGGCCCATTCCACGCCGGACAGCCTGCGGGCGCGGCGGCGCACCCCGGGCAGGTGCAGCACATCGCAGAGGATGACCCGCTCGAAAAGCCCGGCCAGTTCCTCCAGGGGCACGTCCAGGAGCAGGCCCGACCCGGCCAGAAGCAGAGTGCGGCGCTTTTCGCAGGCCCGGGCCGCGTCCAGGAACAGGGCCTTGCACTGCTCCAGGTGCGGGGACCAGGCCCGGCGGCAGCGGCGGTGGCGCGAGCCCAGGGAGATGAGCCCGGAGAGATGGCCCAGGCCCCGCGCCTGGGCCGGGCAGGGCGTGAACAGGTATTGCAAGGCCTCGAAAAGCATGGGTCCTCCCGGGGCGAAAACCCCGAGAGGACCCTGTTACGTCACGCCGGACGGCTTGTCGATGCGGGGCTAGCCCCGGCCCGAGGCCAGGTCCTCCAGGCCCCGCGCCAGTTCGGCCAGATCGCGCACGGCCCCGGCGGTCTCGATCATGTGCTGGGCCGTGTCCCGGGCCACGCGGTGGGCCTCCTCCACGGCGCGGTTGATCTGCTCGCTGGCCGCGGACTGCTCCTCCGCGGCCGTGGCGATGCCGCGCATGCTGTCCGAGGTGCCCTCCACCAGGTCCACGATCTCCTGCAGGGCCTGGCCCGAGCTGCCCGCCAGGCTCGTGGCCTGGTCCACGGCCGTGGCCGCCTGCTCCATGCCCTCGATGTTGCGCGAAACCCCGGTCTGGATGGCGGCGATGGACTGGCCCACCTCCTTGGTGGCGTTCATGGTCTTTTCCGCCAGCTTGCGCACCTCGTCGGCCACCACGGCGAAGCCCCGGCCCGCGTCGCCCGCGCGGGCGGCCTCGATGGCCGCGTTGAGCGCAAGGAGGTTGGTCTGGTCCGCGATGTCCTCGATCACGGTCATGATCCGGCCGATGTCCCGGGCCTGGGCGCCCAGGGACTCCATGTCGGTCTTGAGCGCCGTGGTCAGGCGCTGCACCGCGGCGATGGAGTCCACGGCCCGGCCCACCACGTCCGCGCCCTCGCGGGCCTTGGTGCGGGTGAGCGCGGCCTGCTCCGAAGCCCCGGCCGCGTTCTTGGCCACCTCCAGGATGGTGCCGTTCATCTGCTCCATGGAATGGGCGGTCTCGGTGACGCGGGCGCTCTGGGATTCGGCCCCGGCGCGCACGCTGTCCACCTGGCCCGAGACCTCGCCGGAGAGCGCGGCCATGCGCCGGGCCGTTTCCAGGACCTGGCCGTTGAGGCGCTCCATCTGCTGGAGGCCCTCCTTGACCTTGCGCTCGGAGCGGACCATGTCCGTGACCACGGCGGCCACCTCGAAGTACCCGGCCTTCTTGCCTTCCCCATCCAGGAGCACGTCGCCGTAGGGCCGGATGAAGACCTCCTCGCCGTGGATCTGGAGCGAGAGAATGTCGGTCTGGAAGCGGCCGCCCGTGCGGCGGGCCTGCTCGATGGGGCAGGCGTCCGTGCCGCAGATCGAGGTCTTGAAGATGTCGCGGCACAGCATGCCGGGCACCTTGTCCCGCGGCACGCCCGCGATCCTGGCCGTGGCCTCGTTGGCGATGAGTATCTTCCAGTCCGGCCCCACGGCGAAAACCGGGTCGGGCAGGGCATTGATGATGTTGGCGTAGGTCCGCGTCTCGTTGAGGATGGCGTCGATCTTGGCCATGAGTGTGTTGAACCAGCGGCAGAGTTCGCCGATCTCGTCGTTCGTTCGCACCGGCAGCTCATGGCGCAGGTCGGCGCGGTCCTCGGCAATATCCTTGATGCGCTCCACGATGCGCCGGGTGGGCCGCTCCACGCTGCCCGCGAAGACCAGGGAGCCGATGCCGATGGACAGGCCCAGGATGAGCACCAGGCCCAGACCCAGGACCAGGCCCAGACGGCTGATCAGGCCGTTCTGGACCGCGATGTCCTCCACGGCCAGGACCGCGCCCACCACCTCGCCCCTATAGTCGCTCACCGGGAAGCCGATGAAGGCCAGGTTCCCGGAGGTGGCCACGGCCAGGCCGCCGCGGGCCTGGGTCAGGAAGGCCGGGCTGATGCGGGCCAGGTGTTCCTTGGCCCTGGGTGCGATGACGTTGATGAAGTCGCCCAGCACGGCTTGGTCTTCCTTGGGCTTGCCGGTGATGCTCTGGAGCGCGGCGTCCTGGAACAGGGCGATGTCGCGGCCCTGGCCCATGGCCGCGGCCTGGAGCACGGGCTCGAACTCGGCCAGCAACTCCACGGAGCCCAGCTGGCGGCCCGCGGCGTCGCGCACCGGAGCCACGCCCCGGATGGCGAAGCCGCCGCGGCCCAGCTCGATGCCCTACACGGGCTTGCCGGTCTTGTTCACTTCCATGACCGTGCTGCGGAAGGCCGAGATGTCGTCGGACACGTCCAGCCAGACCCCGTCGCGCTGGATCTGCTTGTCGCGCCAGAGCCGCACCAGGCTGCGGCCGTTGGGCAGGTGGTAATGGAGCTGGAGCTTGCTGCCGGTGATCTCCTTGAACCCCTCCAGGGCGGGCCCCAGGACGCGGCGCAGCATGTCCCGGGCCTCCTGGGCCCTGGGGTCCTTCTCGTCGTCCATGTTCCCGGAATGGGCCAGTTCGAAGGCCTCCAGCACCCGGGGATCGCGGGCGAAGAGGGCCGCGGTCTCCACGGCCCGCCGGGCTTGGTCCGCGATGCCGGAGCGCACCTGGGCGGCCTTGTCCTCGGCCATCTGGCGGAGGAAGGTGGCCTGGAGCATGTCCAGGCGGCTCTGGAAGTACCAGTACCCTCCGGCTCCGAAGATCACGGCGCAGGCCACCAGCGGAACGAATATCTTGTATTTGATGCCGAGTTTCATAACTCCCACCTCGATACTTCACCGAATTTGCCGGAATTTTTCCCCATATACGGCTCCCAACTCCCTGACAAGCATTGCTCTGCAATTCACATGCGGCAGGGATTTCTCCCGGGAAAATGCCCCAGCTTTCGTCACAGGATTGTTGCAAAAATCACAAGCGGGCCAGGAGGCGGCAGGCCACGATCCATATATAACGCGGCCTGACGGGCGGCTGCATTATAATCATGCCGCCACAAGGTGGGGTTGCGGGAAAATCCGAAGGCCCCGGAATGGATCAATCCATGGCTGCGGCCAGCTGGCCCAGCCGCCGGAGTCCGGCCAGCAGGGCCTCGTCGGGCACGGCTCCGGCGTTGAGGCGGATGCAGTGGCTGAAGCGGTCCTGGGTGGAGAAGACGTTGCCCGGAGCGATGCCGATGCCCTCGGCCCTGGCCCGGTAGAAAAGCTCCACCGAATCCACGCCCCCGGGCAGCTCCAGCCAAAGCACGCAGCCGCCGCTGGGCCGCGTGACCCGGGTTCCGGCCGGGAAGTGCCGGGCCAGCAGGGGCTCCAGGGCCCGCATCTGGTCCTCCAGGGTCTGGCGTAGGCGGCGCAGGTGGCGCTCGTAGCGGCCCTCGGCCAGGTAGCGGGCCACGGCCATCTGGGTGGGCGTGGCCGTGGCCACGCTGGAGGTGAACTTCACGTCCACGGCCCGGTCCAAGAAGCGGCCCGGCGCGATCCAGCCCACGCGCCAGCCCGGGCAGAGGGTCTTGGAGAACGAGGAGCAGTGCAGGACCAGCCCTTTCTTGTCCCATTTCTTGAATCCCGCCGGCCGCTTGGGGCCGAAGTGCAGGTCCCCGTACACGTCGTCCTCCACCAGGGGGATGTCCCGGCCGGCCAGGATCTCCACGATCTCGGCCTTGGCCTCCTCGGGCAGGAGCGCGCCGTCGGGGTTGTTGAAGTTGGGGGTCAGTATGCAGCAGCGGATGTCGAAGCGGTCCACGGCCTCTCGCACCTGGGCCGGACTGATGCCGGTTTCCGGACTGGAGGGCGTCTCGATGACCCGCAGGCCCAGGCATTCCAGGAGCTGAAGAAAACAGTGGTAGGTGGGCGCCTGGACCAGCACGGCGTCGCCGGGCCGGGTCAGGGAGCGCAGGGCGATGTGCAGGGCCTCGATGGCCCCGCTGGTGACGAGGATCTCCTCGGGCCGGACCTCGGCCCCCCAGTCCTGGTCGCGGAAGGCGATCTGGCGGCGCAGGGCGGGCAGGCCCGTCACCGGCGTGTAGTTCAAGGCGGCGGCGGGTTCGTCGCGCAGGACCCGGCCCAGGATGCGGGCCAGTTGCGCGCCGGGCAACAGGCGCTCGTCCGGGGCCACCACGCCGAAAGGCAACAGCCCCCGGTCGCCCACCACGGTGAGCACCTCGCGGATCAGACCCTGGCGGTTCACGGCCCGGGGCTCCTGGGCCGGGGCCTGGCGCGGGGCCGGGACCTGGAGCCGCTCCCGCCCCTGGCGCAGGAAGTGGCCGGAGCGCGGCCGGGACTCCAGCACGCCCTTGCGCTCCAGTTCCTCGTAGGCCCGGCCCACGGTGACCAGGCTCACGCCCGCGGCCCGGCTCATCTCCCGCAGCGAGGGCGCGCGGCCGCCGGGCCGCAGCCTGCCGGACTCCAGCATGTCCAGGATGCGCCGCTCCACGGCGCGGTAGCGCAGCCCGGGGTCCTGCCCTGCCGCCATGTCCGCCTCATCTGTTACTATTACTTTTCATGTGAACTGTATCTGTACTGGTGACAGATTTCGTGGTCCAAGACAAGCCACGGGCGCGCCGCGCCTTGGAGGAGCGTCATGGAAAGCGTGCAGACTCTGCCCCCTGCCTCTGCGGAGAGGCCCTGGCCCGAGATCCTGTCCGGCATGCGCCAGGCCCTGCCCATCGTGCTGGGCTTCGTGCCCGTGGGCTTCGCCTACGGCGTGCTGGCCCTCAAGGCCGGGCTGCCGGCCCTGCCCGCGGCCCTCATGTCCGTGTTCGTGTTCGCGGGCTCGGCCCAGTTCATCGCCGTGGGGCTGCTGGCCGCCGGAGCCCCGGCCGTCACCGTCATCGTCACCACCTTCGTGGTGAACCTGCGCCACCTGCTCATGTCCGCGGCCCTGGCCCCGCATCTGCGCCAGTGGTCCAGGCCCGGCGTGGCCTGGCTCTGCTTCCAGCTCACGGACGAGACCTTCGCCCTGCACGCCACGCGCTTCGCCCGGGGCGAAACCTCCAAGGCCGAAACCCTGGCCGTCAACGCAACGGCCCAGGCCGCCTGGGTGGCCGGGTCCGTGCTCGGCATCCTCTGCGGCGAGCTCATCGGCGACGTGAAGCCCCTGGGCCTGGACTTCGCCCTGCCCGCCATGTTTCTGGCCCTTCTGGCTGGGCAGGTGGGGTCGCGGCCGCGCGTGGCCACGGCGCTCGCCTCGGCGGCCTTCTCCCTGCTCTTCCTGGCCCTGGGATTCGGCCAGTGGGGCGTGATCGCGGCCTGCGTCCTGGGCGCGACCTTTGGAACCGGAGTGGAGTCATGGACCAGAAACTGATCCTCCTGACCATCGCGGGCATGGCCCTGGTCACCTACCTGCCGCGCATGCTCCCGGCCCTGGCCCTGTCGTCGCGCCGCCTCAACCCCTGGCTGGAGCGCTGGCTTTCCCACGTGCCCGCGGCCGTGCTCTCGGCCCTGCTCATCCCCTCGCTGCTGGCGCCCGAGGGCCGTATCCAGGCCTCCTGGGACAACCTCTTCCTCTGGGCCGCCCTGCCCTGCTTCCTCCTGGCGCTGAAAACCAGGAGCTTCTTCGGCGTGGTGGCCCTGGGCCTGGGCCTGGTGGCCGGGGTACGCTTTCTGTCCTGAAAAAAGAGGGCGGCCCTGCGCTACACCCCTTCCCCGCCGGGCAGAACCCGGGCCTCGGCCCCGCCGCGGTCCTGGATGACCCGCGAGCCTGGCGGCACGTCCTGGGTCAGCCAGACGTTGCCGCCGATGACCGCCCCCTTGCCGATGGTCACCCGGCCAAGGATGGTGGCCCCGGAATAGATGATCACGTCGTCCTCCACGATGGGGTGGCGAGGCTGGCCCTTGATGAGCGCGCCGCTCTTGTCCTTGGGGAAGCTCTTGGCCCCCAGGGTCACGCCCTGGTAGAGCCGCACGTTGCGGCCGATGATGCAGGTCTCGCCGATGACCACGCCGGTGCCGTGGTCGATGAAGAAGTGCTCGCCGATGGCCGCGCCCGGGTGGATGTCGATGCCCGTGGCCGAGTGGGCCATCTCGGTGAGGATGCGCGGGATGAGGTCCACGCCCAGGCCGAACAGCTCGTGGGCGATGCGGTAGTGGGTGAGCGCGGTGATGCTCGGATAGCAGAAGATGGTCTCGCCCGGGCTGCGCGAGGCCGGGTCGCCGGTGTAGGCGGCCTGCACGTCCGTGGCCAGCAGGGCCCGGATGTCCGGCAGCCGGTCCAGGAACCGCCCGGCCAGGTCCGCGGCCCGCTCCTCGCAGTCCGAGCAGCCCCCGCCCTCGTCGCGTTCGCAGAAGAAGCAGTGGCCGCGTTTGATCTGCTCGGAGAGCAGACGCGAAACCCGGTCCAGGTGCGCGCCGATGTGGAAGCGCATGGACTCCTGGCTTACGTCCGATTCCCCGAAATAGCCCGGGAAGAGCACGGCCCGCAGCCGGTCCATGACCTCGCGCAGGGCCGGGACCGAGGGCATGGGCTGGTCGTGCAGGGGCCGGTGGTACACGGCCGAATAGGAGGCCGGATCGCAGAGCCGCTCCACCACGCCGGAAAGCGGCGGGAGATGGCCGTTGCCGTTGGTGCTCATGCCATGTCGCCTTCCTGATAGAGGGCCGTGGAGAGATAGCGTTCCGCGGTGTCGTGGATCATGCAGACCACCAGCTTGCCCGCGTTCTCCGGCCGCCTGGCCGTCTCGATGGCGGCGAAGGCGCTGGCGCCCGAGGAGATGCCGCAGAGCACGCCCTCCTCGCGGATGAGCCGTTTGGCCATGGCCACGGCCTGGTCGTTGGTCACGCGGAAGATCTCGTCCACCGCCGCCCGGTCGAAGACCTCGGGCACGAAGCCCGCGCCGATGCCCTGGATGGCGTGCGGCCCGGCGGCTCCGCCCGAGAGCACGGGCGAGGCGTCCGGCTCCACGGCCACGGCCCGGAGCGCGGGCTTGCGCTCCTTGAGACGGCTCGCCACGCCGGTGATGGTGCCGCCCGTGCCCACGCCGCAGACGAAGATGTCGATGGCCCCGTCCGTGTCGGCCCAGATCTCCTCGGCCGTGGTGGCCCGGTGCATGGCCGGGTTGGCCGGGTTGGCGAACTGCTGGGGCACGAAGCTCTTGGGCAGGGCTGCGGCCAGTTCCTGGGCCTTGGCGATGGCGCCCTTCATGCCCTGGGCCGCGGGGGTGAGCACCAGCTCGGCCCCGAAGCCCGTAAGGACGGCCCGGCGCTCCCGGCTCATGCTCTCGGGCATGGTCAGGATGAGCCGGTAGCCCTTCACCGCGCAGACAAAGGCCAGGCCGATGCCGGTGTTGCCGCTGGTGGGCTCCACGATCACCGTGTCCTTGTCCACCAGGCCGCGGGCCTCGGCCTCGCGGATCATGTTCAGGGCGATGCGGTCCTTGACCGAGGAGCAGGGGTTGAAGAACTCCAGCTTGGCCGCCACCCGGGCCGCGCAGCCCTGGGCCACGCGGTTCAGGAAGACCATGGGGGTGCCGCCCACCAGGGCGGTCATGTCGGAGGCGATGCGCATATTCCCCTCTCGCCTAGTGGCTGTGTTCCGAGCAGAAGGCCGCAGCCTCGCCCTCCTTGCCGGAGAATGGCGAGAGCGTGCGCAGCTTCTGGATGATGGGCGGCAGCTCCCGGAGCACCAGGTCGATCTCCGCGTCGCTGGTGTAGCGCGAGAGCGAGAAGCGGATGGAGCCGTGGGCGAAGGTGAAGGGCACGCCCATGGCCCGCAGCACGTGCGAGGGCTCCAGGCTGCCCGAGGTGCAGGCCGAGCCCGAGCTGGCGCAGATGCCGAAGCGGTCCATGAGCAGGAGGATGGCCTCGCCCTCCACGTATTTGAAGGCGATGGACAGGGTGTTGGGCAGGCGGTCGGCTCCGCCGCCGTTGATCCGGGAGTCCGGGACGGCCTCCAGCAGCCCTCGCTCCAGGCGGTCGCGCAAAGCCCGCACCCGGGTGTTCTCTTCCTCGATATGCCCGGTGGCCAGTTCCACGGCGCGGCCCAGGCCGACGATGGAGGTGATGTTCTCGGTGCCCGCGCGGCGGCCGTGCTCCTGGTGGCCGCCCACCAGGAAGGGCCGGAACGGCGTTCCCTTGCGCACGTAGAGCACGCCCACGCCCTTGGGCGCGTGCAGCTTGTGGCCGGAGAGGGCCAGGAAGTCCACCGGCAATGTGGAAAGGTCGATGGGCAGCTTGCCCACGGCCTGCACCGCGTCGGTGTGCAGAAGCACGCCCCGCGACTTCACGATCGCCGCGATCTCCGGCAGGGGGAAGATCACGCCGGTCTCGTTGTTGGCGTACATCACCGAGACGATGGCCGTGTCTTTCCGAAGGCTCTTCTCCAGTTCGTCGAGATCCAGGCGGCCTTCCTCGTCCACGCCCAGATATGTGACCTCGCAGCCCTTGGTCTCCAGGTGCTGACAGAGGCTCAGCACGGCCGGATGCTCCACCCGGGTGGTCACGATGTGCCGTTTCTCGGGTTGGGACTCCAGGGCCGAACGGATGGCCGTGTTGTCGGACTCCGTGCCGCAGGCGGTGAAGATGATTTCCGAGGGGTCGCAGGAAAGACCCCGGGCCACCTGGACCCTGGCCTTGCGCAGATGCTCGGCCACGGCGCCGCCGAAGGAGTGCATGCTGGAGGGGTTGCCGTACTGCTCGGAGAAGAACGGCAGCATGGCCGAAAGCACCTCGGGAGCCACCTGGGTGGTGGCGTTGTTGTCGAGATAGACCGGCTTCACGGGCGCACCTCCTCGATCCGGATGTCCGGGTCCACGGCCTCCTGCAGACGTTTCTCCACCAGGCCCTTGAGGGTCAGGTGGCTGGACGGGCAGCCCACGCAGGCCCCGCGCAACGAGACCACAACCTTGACGCCCTCGATGTCCACCAACTCAATGTCCCCGCCGTCCTTTTTGAGCGCCGGGCGGATCTCCTCGTCGATGATCCGGGTCACCTGGGTCATACGCTGGATGTTGGTCATCCGCCTGCCGCCCGGCGCGGCCGAGGCCATGCGCGCCCGCTCGTCGGCCAGGATCGACTCCAACTCCGGCGCGCACTCGCCGCAACCGCCGCCCGCCTTGGTGAAGTTGGTGATGTCCTCCACGGTCTTCAGGTCGTTCTCGCGGATGGCCCGGCGGATGGTCTCCTCGGTGACGCCGAAGCACTTGCAGACCAGACGGCCCTCGGCGGCCGGGGACGGGGCGGCCTCGCCGCGCCAGTTCTTCAGCGCGGCGGCCAGGGCCTCCTCGCCCATGACCGAGCAGTGCATCTTCTCCTTGGGCAGGCCGCCCAGGTAGGCGGCGATGTCCTTGTTGGTCAGCTTCTCGGCCTCGGCCACGGTCTTGCCCTTCAATATCTCGGTGAGCACCGAGCTGGAGGCGATGGCGCTGGCGCAGCCGAAGGTCTGGAAACGGGCGTCCTGAATCACGCCCTTGTCGTCGATCTTCAGAAAGAGGCGCAGGGCGTCGCCGCAGGCCAAGCTGCCCACCTCGCCGACCGCGCTCGGATTCTCCATCTCGCCCGCGTTGCGCGGGTTGAGAAAGTGGTCCATGACTTTATCGGTATATTCCCACATGCTGATCCTCCGCGCGCGGTTTTGTCCTCCGCGCGTCGTTCCAACATAGTGCGGTCCGGGGAAAAGACAACGACTCAGGTCAAAAAAATCCCGCCCGGGGCACCGCCCTCCCCGTCCAGGGGCCGGGAGCACTCCGGCCCGTCCTGGCGGGGGTTGTTCACAGCCGGCCCCACGTGGTGAGCCGCCAGTTCCGGCGGTGGGAAGGACTCCAGGAGCGCGGT
>Ga0067045_1032286_pt1 | contig 10502 bp, 9 predicted proteins | sample TerdegcTABiofilm_FD_59184 | JGI IMG/M metagenome (GOLD analysis project Ga0067045, IMG submission 59184) | Combined Assembly of (Gp0054472, Gp0054536) Wastewater bioreactor microbial communities from Singapore -Terephthalate degrading... | reverse complement strand
CCCCGGCAGCGATGACCGCAGCAAGCTGTGACGAATCAACACCAACCGGACAGAACGCATCTCCCGGCTGCACCGCTGAGTCAAGGGTTGCCGGCTTTTGGAATGATCCATCCTTCGGGAACGGAAAGAGGTGAGGGTCCACGAGGTTACTTACCAGGGCATTCTCCATGAAGACTTCTGCATGGGTAGAGAGATCCCGCCACATGAGGTACTTGAGGAAGGTGAAGTGACCGATGACTGCCGTGTTCAGGACCTCATATCTGGGCAGATTCTTCACACTCTTCCTGAACTGGTGCAGGACTGCAGCAACATCCACCCCATGCTCATCCATTGGAAGTGGGTCGAGGAAGGGGATCTCAATCTGGAAATCCTGATATAGGCGCTCTAACAGGGTTGTGTTGATTCGTGGTTCGTCATCTCCCATCCGGATGGAGAATCCGGCGGTCACATCTTTTCTGGTTATTTCAAGGGGTATGAGCAGAATGGGTGCATGAAGGGGTGTATCGGAACTGTCTGTCTCATACCATATCAAGGTCCCGAGTGCAAGGTAGAGAGTTTCTGCTCCACTCTCTTCCAAAGACTTCTTTGCCTGGATATAGAGATTGTACAGTCTTTTACTCAGTTCTTTCTCTGATATCTGACAATACAACCGGTTCCTGCCCAGCTCCTCGATGAAATACCCAAACAGGGGATCATGCGGGAGCAGAGAGTCTGGGGTACCTCCTCCGGTATGATCAAAGTGATGAACATGAAACACCCTTCCTTCAAAAACCGCATCCTTCAACTGTATGAGATCCGGAGTCAAAAGCATGATATGAGACCCCGAATTATGCATATTCAGCAGGTGGTTTCTGAGGGTGAGATCAAGGAGATTATGCATCCACCGTTCGAGCCGGGGGTAGCAGGATCGTTTCTTCTCAGACGGAAGGAAAGGCAGAGGCGGATGAATCTCCTCAGGAGGAGCAGGGATAAAGCCGCCAGATCTCTTCCCCTCAGGGAGGATATCCGGCTCTCTTCTCCGGTCCTGATCATCCGGTACCGGGGTTTCAGCGGAGACTGCGAGGTCATCTACACTCACCGGGAGAGGAATAATGTTATACCTCCCATTTCGTGAGGTCTTTATATCAATGGCACAGAAAAAACCCTGACTGTCAGAGAGGTGACCGGTTCCACTGGTCACAGACATCTCGAAGGGAACAGGGATATCAGACGTGGCCGTCACCACGTCAAGAAGAAGAATTTCACCAAGTTCAACCCGCTTTTTGATGGGTAGAGATGCTTCAATGACCACATCGCTGAAGCTGTCAGGAATCAGCCAGCATCCGGCAAAGGCATGGCCCTCAGTGATACATATAAGGGGATGAAGACCGATTCGCTCAAGACATCCGGCATACAAAAGGGAGAGATCAAGACAGTTTCCCATCCGATCCCCGATTATCGTATCTGCAAGCCTGATCTTCTGCCCTTCCTGTTCAAAGCCGGCTTCAGGTGTCGCATACCTGATATGCAGATCCTGTAGTGCAGCATACAACGCCGCCGCCATCTTCCTTACCCGGCTGCTGTCACGAGTCTGATACCCGGTCATTGAGGAGTCCTTCGTCCACGTATACAGGATATCCTGTGCTTTTTGGATGATTACAGTAATTTCAGGACTGTTCGGGATGATAAACGCAGATATGAGTTCAGGAACTGAACGAAGACCACTCCATTGATCATAGGCAAGAATCCTGACGGGGTATGACTGAATGAGAATCGGTTTTCCCTTGTGCGAGATCTCAACCGTGAATGAACCATGAACCGGAGAGACGACCTCTTTGAAAAACGCATGACGAAGGATGAGGGGGATGGTGTGAATGGTGAAGATCTCCGCTGGTGAGATCTTTGATATAATGATCTCGTACGGATCAGAAAAGGGCGGATCTGACGTAATGACAAGGCGAAGATTATACACGGGAATATCAGCCAGTTTTCCGACTTTTATGCGCTTGATAACCGGAATCCGGTTCTGCTGGACCGCATAGCTGATCGCCGAATCGTACTCCACAATGAGAGATAGGAGGGATGATCCATCAGATACACTCTGTTGATCTGGCTGAAATTCTTCATTATTCACCATATCACCATTCTGGTCATACGAGAAGGATCATGTTCACATCTGGATCGTGGCTGTCGGCATCGGTCTTTATTATCTGGTATGTTGCGGGTGTTTATGCTTTCGAAAAAACCGGATACCACTCGAATGAATATATATATCTGATAAAATGTATTCCCCTGCACGGGGATTTGTGTGTCAGGTGGGAGAATGTGGTGAACAGGAGTTCATATGATGGATGGTAGGTTATGCAGGGGATAATAGTAGTATCCACAAAGAGATATTTGAATATACGTGTATGAACATATTGAGCATTATGAACATATTGAACATATACAATTCACGGGGGAATACATGACTCCTTCAGAAAAACTTGAACAATTGGTCCACATCATCCCAATCGGGTATGAGATAGACCGGGTGATCACCCCGTTCCAGGAGATAAAAGCCCACCGCGTCCACCTCATCTCCATGGATGACCTGACAAAGTATGATAACCCGAATGAACATGCACTGACATCCAGGCAGCATGGATTTGATGAGAGAAACCGTGCGATTCTGGAGAAGAAGGGGATTGAGGTGGAACTACACCGGATTGACATGTTTGACATCATTGAAGTGATGAAGACCATATCAGGACTTATTGTCAAGGAGAAGAAGATGAGAAACCGCGTCTATGTCAATATGTCCGCCTGTGGAAAGATCGCCTGCGTCGGGGCCACCCTTGCTGCCATGATCCATAATGTCAGGTTATACTATGTCAGGGCCAGCCGGTACTCATCAACAAAGAAAGAACAGAATGAACACGGGCTGTCGATATGTGATGCGGTGAAGGTATGGCAGCTTGAGAATTTCAGGTTTGCACTCCCTGATGAATCATCACTCCTCCTTCTCAATTATCTTGCGAATCGTGATGAGGTACTCTCCTGTGATGATCTCATCCGGTACCTCCATTCGATGCACGTTGACGGCTTTGAAGAGGATTACTGGAATTATGCATATGAAAAGAGGAGAAAAGTGCAGACCAGATACCTGATGAAACTGCAGAACCGGTACTTAAGTAAACTGGACGATGCCGGGTACATCAAACGAAAAAAGGTCGGCAGGAATACAGTGGTAAAACTGACCAAGACCGGAAGGTATGTTGCGGCTGTGAGCGGAATAGGTGGAGATACTCAGTAAATACACCCGGAACAGGACGGCCGATAAGAAGATAATTAATTCCTCTCATCTAAAAATTTCTGATGAAAAAATTTCTTTCGCTTATGATTCTGTGTGTACTCATGATGGCAATTCACGGATCATCTGTCTGTTTCGCCGCCGAAACCCCACGGCTGGTAGATTATTCATTGGACCGGTTCAACAAGGCCCCTGACCTTGTCAACACCGAACTGGACCGTATGAATAAATCACCGGTTCTGGTCGATACAGCACTGGATAGGTTTAATAAGACATCAAATCTGGTGGACACAGACCTTGAACGGTTCAATAAAACTCCTGAACTTGTGGATACCAGACTTGATCGGCTGAATAAGGCAACCCCGCTTGTCAACACCGAACTGGATCGGTTTAATAAGACACCGCAACTGATAGATACAGAACTTGATCGGCTAAACAAAGCAATAGAACTTGTGAATACCGAACTGGACAGGTTTAATAAGACACCACAATTGATAGATACAGATCTCGATCGGTTAAACAAGGCAATAGAACTTGTGAATACCGAACTGGACAGGTTTAATAAGACACCACAATTGATAGATACAGAACTTGATCGGTTAAACAAGGCAATAGAACTTGTGGATATCGAGCTGGACCGGTTTAATAAAAAATTTGATCTGGTTGATACTGAACTGGATCGGTTCAATAAGACCCCATACTGATCATTATTTTTTTATGAACCTGGTTCTCCACCCTTTTCTCATCTGATGTTTATTCATCTTCAGATGTTCAGAAGGGATCAAGAGAGCCAGATTACCCATGGCGATCTTATTTCCAGGTTCAAGTGCCAGCACCCGCATCGACATCTCTCGTGACTTGTCGTTTTTGTCAAGGAACCGGTATAACGTTCCAAGGTTATTCAAACCGATAACATAATCCGGTTTCAGCGCTACAGCACGCTCTAAATCCTTCAATGCTGCCTCAAATTTTTCCAGCTGCATATATGCAATTCCCCGGTTCCCAAGGGCAGTCACATCCTCAGGATTATGCTTCAGGATTAATGTTAACCATTCAATCCCTTGGTTCCACTGACCCATCTTTAAATAAGAAAGTGCAAGTCCATGGAATGGACCAATATCTCCCTGAGAAAGGGAACATGATCTTTCATATGCCAGAGCAGCATCCCTGAATTTCCTGTTATGATAAAGGATATCCCCATAGGTTTTCCATGTCCCAGGAAGATGAGGGGAGATTTTTGTCGCCTGCGCTGCGGTCTTCTCTGACTCTTTTACCCTGTCCAGAGCATATAGTACCTCTGCTTTTGATGCCAGTATCAAACCGTCATTTGGATACAACAAGAACGCTTTTTCAAGATCCGAAAGGGCCTCTTTATACTTTCCAGACTCCTCAAGAATACAAGCCCGCCCCTGATACCCCCTGGTGATATCCGGGTTATACTGAATTGCCTTTTCAAAGAAGGAAAGAGCCTCCTCTGATCTTCCCATGGAATGCAGCGTATACCCGAAGTTGACAAGTGCAAAATCATGGCGGGGATCTATCCGCAACGCCTGCTCCAATACCTCTATCGCCTCTGATGATCTCATAAGGCTGTTCAGACACGCAGCCTTTGTCGTCAGGGCATCCATGGACTCCGGATTTAGAAGGAGGATGTGATCCAATGTTTTTAATGATTCTTCGGGTTGATTATTAAACTGCTGAAGTACTGCTTTTTGATATAAAAGTGATTCTGATGTAGGATCCTGGGAGAGTTCCTTATCTATGATAGCAAGAGCGCCACCAACATTTCCTTTCATCAGTTCCTTCTGAATAGTTTCAGGCCATTGAATTGAATAATAGATCTCCATGTATCTCTCTCTAATAAACGAACTTCTTTCCGAGATCTGAACACATCTGTTTCACCGCTTTTCTCCCGCTCAGGACAGCTCCTGGTATTCCCCCGCCCGTGACAATCCACTGACCGGCCATGGAAAACCCGGAGAGACCAGGGAGGATCTGTGGCAGATCCAGGAAGAAGGAGTCAGGGGTGACCTGCCAGCCCTCATAACTTCCTTTCCAGTTCCCGGTATACCTGACAAAAGTCATGGGTGTTGCTACATCCATAATCTCACATCTTTCAGATAAATCTGGGTACTGCTGACATAAAAGGGCAAATACTTCTCTTCCGACATTATCCTTTTCTATCCGGTAGGTTTCACTTTGGTATGGCAACCGGTCCCAGTACGAGTAATCTGCAGTAATCCATGTCGTAATAACTCCTTTCCCTGGTGGATAGAGGGTGGGATCATGGACATGGTTCCTGTAACTGATGGTATCCTGCTTCACTCCGGCAATCTCAACCGGATTGTCAAACAGTATGGTCAGATCCTTGGGGATATGGGAGAGATCTGTATTCAGCCCGAATGAGATGAAGACGATCGGGGGGAATGGTTTCAGGTTCTGGTAATAGCCTCGGATGGTGTCATCACAGTATGCTCCCTTCAGCCAGTCAAAGATCGTGGTATGCCCGTCGGCACAGGAGATGACGTAGTCAGCATACCGTTCTGTCCCGTCTGCAAGTCTGACCCCCTTTGCCCGGTTTTTTTCGGTGATGATTGCGGTTACCTTGCTCTTGTACCGAATGGTCCCGCCAAGGTCCCGGTATCGTTTCTCAATTGCCTCTGCACATGGCAATGATCCTCCAATCGGATATCCGGCATTTTTTGCCCCCTGCATAGCAAGACCCATAAGCGGAAAGAACATCGACTGCCCTTCCCATCCAAACCCTGCCGTGAGAAGATCTCGAAGTACCGGGCTTTTCACTTCTGACAGAACATCATGAACCGTTGGCTTATACCGTTTCATCAGGCTGAAATAAGGGATATACCGGATGATATCAAGAATGGTCATGTCAACCGATGTCTCCATCCGGCTGAGTTTTTGGATATCCTTGCAGAGCCGGGAGATGAAGGGTTTGTCGTCCGGTGATATCCGGATCAGCTCGTCGTATAACCTCTCAGGATCCGTGTAGAGTGTTATCTCGTTCCCATGCCCATCACGAACAGTTGCCCATGAGTCAGGATGATGAAACCTTCTGCCCTCCATCAGTCCGAGTTTGTCATAGACCTGGTACAGGGCAGTCCCTGGTTTTGAGCCGCAGAGCCAGTGGATACAGAGATCAAAGGTATACCCCTTCCGGTTCCACGCGGTACACAGGCCACCGGGGATTGTATGCATCTCCAGGATCTCTGTCTCAAATCCGTTCATCCTGGCAAAACAGCCAGCAGAGAGCCCTGCCATCCCGCCACCGATAATCAGAACTGACGGAGCCATATGGTATAGGGATAGGTGATGATGGATGATATTGGCTATGATGGATATGACTCAGTTCTCTATGTATTCAAAGGCCTGATAAATAAAAGAGGGAATGGTTGGACAATCACCCGGTATACCTGACCAGATAAATCACCCCGTTCATATCATCAGAGATGAGCATTGATCCATCGGGAAGAATCTCAACATCGACCGGCCTTCCATACACCTTCCCATCCCTTAGCCATCCTTCGATAAACGGCTGATAAGAGGTAGCAGTTCCATTCTGTATTGTGACCTCAGTGATCCTGTACCCGATAGGATCTCGTCGGTTCCACGACCCATGCTCAGCAATGAAGATCGAACCTGCATACCTGTCAGGAAACATACCTCCCGGATAAAACCGCATCCCAAGTGAGGCAACATGCGGCCCAAGGTCCTGTGCCGGGGGCGTGCAATTCACGCAATTATCCGGAGCAACGGAGCCGAATTCAGGATCTGCAATATCTTGTCCATGGCGATACGGATACCCAAAGAACATCCCCTTTTCAGGTGCATGATTCAGTTCATCAGGAGGGAGATCGTCACCGAGCATATCACGGCCATTATCCGTAAACCAGAGATCACCAGTCCGGGGATCCCAGTCAAAGCCAACGGTGTTCCGGATTCCATGTGCAAAGATCTCACGATTGCTTCCATCAGGTCTCATCCGGTGAAGGGCAGCATACCGATCATCGGGAGGGAGACAGATATTGCAGGGTGCACCTACCGGGATATAGAGCATCCCATCCGGACCAAATCTGATAAATTTCCACCCATGAGCAGGATCAGATGGAAATGCGGTGCTAATGATTACCGGTTCAGGAATCGTTGGAAGGGACGTCACAATACCAGGAAACTTGAGAATCCGGTGAATCTCTGCAACATAGAGATCCCCATCGAGCAGGGCGACGCCATTCGGAGCATGAAGGCCGGTCGCAACCGGGATGAGCATCTCTGCAACGCCATCCTTATCAGTATCACGGACTGCATAGACCGAATCTCCCCTGGTACCGACAAAAAGAGTCCCATCAGGACTGTATGCAAGAGAGCGGGCACCCGGAATACCGGTCGCAAAAATGGAGACAGAAAACCCTGGGGGGACAGAGAGCTGTCTGATTATATGGTCATACGAGCTGGTGGCAGACGTCCCGGCTCCCCCGGAGAAGGGGTTACTCTCACCTGATCCTGCAGGGTTTTGGAATACGGCTTGAGAGAAAAACAGGATACACAGGAGAACAAACCCGGCCAGGAGAATTACCAGGAATGTCCGCTCACGGATATGAGAGAACATACACCGGTATCACACGGAGGGATAATCAAAATACCGGTTACCGGTGTACTCATTCTGAGTTTTTTAAAACTTCTGATGAGCTATCAGTGACCAGACCTTTTAATTTCCCAAAGCCCCTTCCTGAAAAAAATCAGGGGAGATTGTCTTTTTCACCCGGTTATACTTTTTTTCCGGTCTGGCCTGCCAAAAGAGAACCTGATCACATCTTTAGGACAGGCATCAATACATGCTCCGCACAGGATACATTCAGCCTGTTCCATCCGGCCCTGTTCGACCATGGAGAGGACATCAAGCGACTGAGAGCATTCCTTTGTGCACCGGCCACAGCGGATACAGTCTTCTGAATGAGCAGTCAGCTGAAGACCGGGAAGACCTATGGCATTCCGTATCTTCCTGCCGACAATCATCAGGACCGATATCGGACAGAAGAGATGGCACATCCCTCTTCTCCCAAGGATCAGTGCAATTGCCGTGATGATAAAGAGGATAACAATAAACACGGTCAGTTCTATCGGGCCGGCTACCGAGAGGCCATTGGTTGTCTGATAGAATGGCTCAATTGAAGTTATCCCTCCTGCCCGGATGAAGAAGGCAAGCAGTATGAGGATCCAGAGGACAAAGAGTCCGTACCTGAACCGGTCTATCCAGGGGTTTGTTACCCGCTTTCCCTGCACCTCACGGGCCAGGTCCTGAAGAGAGCCAAAAGGACAGATCCACCCGCACCATAATCTTCCGCCTATCAGGGAAAACAGGAAGATAAAGGTGAATATGATGGCACTCCCGGTCACTATTCCAGACGCGGCTCCTTCAATGATGAGAACCGGTGAGAGGTAAAAGAAAGTGACGGGGAGGAGGAGGAATGAGATCAAAAGGATCAGACGTCTGAGTTTTTGCTGGTTCATACATCACCCATTCTCATTTTTTCAGATTCAGGCATGTTACTCTACCACATTGTATCGCTGGATATAGGTTGTATCTGCATCGGATGGGGGTTCCCAGGATCGGCGGTATACTCCGGTAAAGGTCTGGTCTCCAGGGGCAATGGCCTCAAGAGTCCACATATGCACTCCTCCGGCTCCGACAATCTGCTTATTCTCAGGGCCGATGAAGGTATCGTTCACAATGGCAAGTCCTTCGGATACGGACACATTCCAGGTGTATCCGGTTGTCGGATTCTCCTTTAATGTCACTTCGGTCATCTCCCCTACCTTCAGCTGTACAGGAGACTCGTTATCAGTCTTGTTCTGGAGCACAGCTATCTCCTCTTCAAAGGAAAGTGGGATATCAGGTTCAGATTCAGTGTCTGTTTCTGATGGTACCGGAGTATTCTCGGGCACTACAGGGTTTTGAGCCGGATTGCTGGAAGTTCCGGTGCATCCACAGATACATACCGCTCCGGTCAGAAGCAGGATGATGAAAAGATACGGATTCATGTACTACATTCACGTGAGGGAGAGCAAAAATCTGTCGGTATCAGGAAGAGAGAAGAAATGGAGTGAAACAAGGAGGATGAACAGTGGATCAGATATTTGAAGATGCACATGACACGATAAATGTATGTCGATCACAATAAGAATTATTTATTATGGTTCGGTGGTAATCCATTATGAATGACCGAGAGCAAAGACAGCAGGATAGATCCTGATATCCTGCAGACTCTCCTTGACCAGAATCCGGTTGCAATGGCCCAGTTTGATACCCAGTTTCATTTTATTTACGCAAACCAGGCATTTTGTGATCTCTCCGGAATCCCTTTTGAAAAACTCATCGGGACCAGGATTTCAGACCTGAAGATCGTAAAACTGGAAGGGGAAGGATCCAAAGCTGCCATCGAGCAGAAGCGAAGAGGAAAGGCCCGGATAGAGGTTGAATTTCCATCCGGATTTAAAATACTGAACGCCTATACCATCCCGGTTCTGGACGCAGAGAAAAATGTCACATCAGCTCTTGGAGTCTACACAGATATTACGGCTGAAGAGTGGGAAAAACTGAAGACAAGCCAGATAATTGAGAATAATCCCATCCCATTTCTGCTCTTAAAGACTGACCTGAGCATCGAGGGAACCAACACGGCATTTTTAAAAATGACCGGGTATACCACGGACCAGTTATTAAGGATGAAACTCCCCGATTTTAAGATTCTGAAACTGGAGGGAAAATCGGCTCGGGATTGTATCGCATCAAAAAAAGAGGCTATCAGCGATACATTCATTGAGTTCCCATCAGGAAAGAAACATATCAGGATCTATTCCATCCCGCTTCTTGATGAGAAGAACGAAGTAAACTCAGTTCTCATCACCTGTGTTGACCTGACCCCACAGAGACGGCTGGCTGAATATCAGCAGACAGAAGTTGAACGTCTTGCACAGAACCTTCAGAACCTGGCAAAGGGAGATCTGCACTTTGATCTGACCACCGGTCAGGCAGATGAATATACAAAAGAGGCCCATGGACAGTTTGCCACCATTCAGGAGAACCGGTGGTGATCTAACATAACTGCACGGCGGGAAATCGAATCCACTCTTCGATAGTCCATACGTGATCTGTTAAACCTGCCGCCATTGCAGGTGTTCGTTTTATTGAATGACCCCCTTGAACATCTTGAAT
>Ga0067045_1032277_pt1 | contig 10508 bp, 9 predicted proteins | sample TerdegcTABiofilm_FD_59184 | JGI IMG/M metagenome (GOLD analysis project Ga0067045, IMG submission 59184) | Combined Assembly of (Gp0054472, Gp0054536) Wastewater bioreactor microbial communities from Singapore -Terephthalate degrading... | reverse complement strand
ACCCGCTCTCCTGGCTTAATCTCATCGCGGGTGTTCTGTTGCTCGTCCTTCTCATCTGGGGGCATCTCGGCAGGAAGCGCTAGGTAGAGGGCGGGCATGTTTTCCAGCGGGGTTGATAAACTTGGCTCCCCTTGATTGACTTGTTCCGCAACTGCAAGCTTGAAATTCGGCTTACCTTAGCAGAATTGAAAACATTGTTTGAAGTTTTTAACCTGCCCAAAATAGTGTATGCCCCTCTAGGGAAATAAGCAACGAGAGGGTATCACAAATTCACTGAAATAGCGTATCTCTAATATAAGCTCGGTATTGTTTCATACAATCCTTACAAGTGTTATTCAACTCCTGAAGTTCATCAAAATATTTCCAGTATATCTTCTCGTCCTCGGAGTCTTCTTCTCCAGAATAATAGCCGTGTGCACACTCGCCAGGTATAAGTCTTGCGTAATCACTCACCCCCGAACGTTGAGGCGGACGAAAGTTGTCGCATAAAAAAGCCTCCAATTTCCTTAATGCTTCACACAGATTATTACATAAGCGCAAAGCTTCTCGGTCTAGGTATTGGTTGCCTACAAAACTAAAAAACTGTAAGAATCTTTCTACCGCTTCTGCTTTTCTGTAATAGTAGATAGAAGGGCCACCATCTAAAGGCCATAGAAAATCTAGAAGATTTTCCTCACTCATAATAGAATTGGATTTTTTGAATATTTCTATATCATGATTCTCAACATGACTAATCTGTTTCGGCGTAGGCGTATCTTGTTGTAGGTTGGACTCCGCTTGTTCTGGGATTGTTCTTTGTATGAGACCATGTTCCTCTTTGTAGCTATCAAGGTTTTCTCTAGTGACAAGCCACTTGCCTCCTAGTCTTATCCTAGTACCTTTTATATCCCCACGATTCAGCATTTCCCTAACAGACTTCTCAGAGTAATTCAACTCTTTTGCAACTTCAGGGACGCCCAGGGGTTTTTGCCTAGCCGAAGCCTCATTGCCCACTATTAGTAACTACCTCGTCTGAAATTTCTGAAATTTCCAGCCATATTTCCCATTATAGCCGATTTTTCCAATTTTCAGCTATGTAGACTCTTAGTACAATTAGTATAACAGGAGTTTAGGCTGAGTCCCTAGAAGTTCATCCTTCTTCTTTGTAAGAGGTTTTTTAAGAAGACCAATGATGGAATCGAAGAGCAGGAAACCAGTAATTGAACAGACTTGCGAAGAGTCCGGCAGCGGAACTGATGAACTACGTAATAATGATAGGCTGGTTAAATTTTTCGAAATCTTAATTCAAATTGACCAAAGGCGGAAATTGACGCTTGTTAAGGAAGGGGTGCGACTATGATACTCGAAAAGGAGTTTTTTCAAGCTCCAAACGCCGTGTTCGATAACCTCGACCTGGGACTGAATCGGTATGACCGAATGGTTTATCTATACCTTTGCCGGTGTAGTAACCATGGTGCCGATGCCTTCCCAGGATACGGGGGAATCGCCAGGAAGTGCGGTATAAGCAGGGCAACAGCAAGGCGGGCAGTCAAAAGCCTGGAGAGTAAGGGCTTCATAACAGTGACACGCCGCCATAAAAGCAATCAAGATAATGACTCCAATCTTTACCAGGTTAATCCGCTACCTTGTGTCACACAGACACCAAGACTAGCACATAGACACCAGCCTAGTGCAACGGAGACACCACCCCTAGTAAAACAGGGGAACCAATCTAGTACCCAGGTTATACACTATAAAGAACCAATTAAAAAGAACCATAGTATAAATAACCAATCTAAAAAGAATACGTATACCATAATAGAGGATACTAATAGTACAACCTCAATAGAGAATGACTCTTTAAGGGATAAAGATAGCTCCGGCTCCGGCTCTTTAAGGCCTACGCCTTCGCCATCTTTAAGGGGAGCTAAATCTGGGAAAGGTACGAACCAACGGAAGATAAGTGAGTACCTTTCGGCATATGGCAAAAGTAATGTGAAGTCCATCTCTCAAGGTACGGGTATTCCAGAAATAGGTGTCCGTAATTGCCTTAGTCAAAACAAGGAACTATTCTATTCGGTGTCACGGGGAACATACGCATTAACTGACTGTGCTCCATTTTAAGAGTAAAACGGAGGGTAACTATGACAAGAAAATTAACCAACTATGAGCAAGAAACCATCATTAACTTCAATAAAGAGGAAAAGATAGCCTATATCTTCACCTATGAAAAGAGTTGGCAGAAACACTTGGAGCAAAGGCTAGGATTAAAGCCGGTGATGGATAATGGTTTTGGCGGTAAAGAATACGAGCTTCCCAAAAGTCGAATAAAGCCACCGAGAGCACCCAGAAGATTATCTAATTCTGCTAAGAAAGAACTGGCTGAGAGGTTACACAGAGATCGTGTTTTAAGCACCCAAAACCTAGTTCCTGTGGGAAAATAAACAACGGAAAGCCGAAGCAAGGGTAATTCTATATGCTCACGTAAAAAGAGATAGAAAATAGCTTTGAGACCTATGCCCGTGTGTGACGTTCGCTCCCTAAAAAATACCTGGAGACCTATGTATAAACCAGATAGGAAGAATGGGGGGTAATAGTTCTGTGAGGGGGGAGGGTGTCTTAAACTACCTACAAAGCCTCACAATGCTCACTAGGGGAGCTCTATTTGGCAGGATAGTTTTAAAAGGGCTGACAGATTAGACAGGGGGTAAAAATATGCCAACTTTAGTAAGAAATTTAGCAGAATTTAAGGGTTTTAGAGGGATTTTATATGTTTTTTGGGGGGTGTATGGTAACTAGGCAATACACTATAAGTCACTACTTCAGTATCTTTCTTAATGCCCTACCAGTGGCTTTACCAGTAGCACGTCTGGCTATTCTTTTACCTACCTTGCCCTTCTGGACAGCGTTAACATCACCCATTAATCTAGCTATTTTGTATAAAGAGCTTCGTAATCCCATAAACTTATCCCCTAGCTTTCCTGGTCATTCGACTGTTTTTCTGCTCGGATAGGCTCCGCCACTTGCTCTACTGAGATTGGCTTTCTCTTAGCATGTTGCTTCCGTGCTGGTAGGGATATCCTGATATTATCCATTTCAGAAAGTGCAGCCTCATTCAACAAGAGGCGTAAATGGCTAGCAATACTTTCAGGGGGTATCCTTACACGTGTAGTCTTCTTTAGCCTACGCTGAAGTAGCTTTATTGACTCTTCTGATAAGATAGCATTGAGCAAATTGCTAGTGGTTAGTTGTTCCGCTATGGTTCCTAATTCCTTCAAGCCTCCTCGTCTAATATTCTTATAGCTGACTATTTCGAACTTTTTGGCTAAGACCGAGAGGTCATCATTAATCAAATTCCAGGATTCTACCAATTTGGTCTGGGGAGGTTTCGTGAATATAATGTGGTAGAGTTTCCAGTCTCTACTGTTGGTTAATAACACCCATTCACAGCCGTAATCAATGGCATACTTTGCAGCTTGGCCAAGATGCCTCCTAGTAAGGTCAATGCCTACCTTCTTACATTCAACCAACATTTCAGGCTTTGATGATTCTTCATGGTCGAGTTGAATTGCAATATCACAATGTGTGGTATCCCCAATCCCTTTAATTGCATATTCCTCTGTCATATGTCTGAAACTGTCGTACCCCATGACCTCTTCAAGGATACGTCTTACACGACTTTTCGTATCAGCCTCACAGCTATCAAGTTTGGCAATATCTTCTACCCAACTCCGAGCTTCAAGGATTGCCTTCCTAACGTCTTTATCCAGTTTCTGTTTAGCCATTAACTTCCCTCCTTTCATAGGCTGATTCAAGACCGGTTAATGATAATAATACCGTAAGTCAACTAGCGGGCGATGTCAAATGCCCCTTTTTGTGTATTATAGTCAGCTTCCATAGCCGTTTTCAATGCTTCACAAGCCTTCTGTGATGCTTCCCAGCGGGCGTTAAGGCAATCCTGACACTCATAAAATAGGACGTAACCCTGACCGCCTACCCAGTAGTAATTGCCTACCATATTATCCCCAGTGTTGCCACAATTAACGCAAGTGTGGAGCGCCTTTTCTATTTTCTGTATTGTCTGTGTTTGCATTTCACTCGCCCCTTCAACTGTATTACTCCATATCATCTAGTATAATTATATAACACTAAGTAACCATTTGTCAAGGGTTTTTGGTATTATTTAATTATACTTAGTGTTACCTATTGACACGATGTGATATTTGGTATTAAAATAAGAACATGGAAAATATTGAATGGCTGACCATAAAAGAAGCAGCGGATTATCTCAAGTTAAGTGTGCCTGCAATACGTAAATATATCAGGCTGGGGAAGTTGCCTTACTACCGTCAAGGGCGTATTGTACGTATCAAGAAGCAGGACTTAGATAATTTCTTAAAGCCTGGCAAATAAGGGGTTAGATTTGGCCCTCAATGCGTCTTGGGGCAATCTACCGCTTAAATCGGAGGCTAAAAAGGTAATACTAAGGCTGGGAATTGATGATAATGAATAAAGCTGTAATTCTAGCCCGTGTCTCGACTCTAAAGCAGGAAAAAGAAGGATTATCCTTAAAGGAAATCCAACTACCTGTTTTGAGAGACTACGCTCAGAACAAAGGCTTTGCTGTTGAAAAAGAATTTGTCTTCAGCGAGAGTGCTGATTACAAGATAAGAAAGAAATTTGATGAAATGGTCGAGTATGTCAAAAACAACAATGACATCAAAACCATAATTGCATACCGAGTTGACCGGATTACTAGGAACTTCAGGGATGCAGTCTTAATTGACGACTTACGGTCAAATTATGGCAAAGAAATACACTTCGTTTATGACAGGCTCGTAATAGGCAAGGATACCATAGGAAGAGACATTCAGGACTGGGATTTGAAGGTATTTTTAGCAAAGCAATACCTCAACCGTCTAAAAGAAGACGCTGCAAATTCAGCCTCGTATTTATTAAAGAGTGGCCTATTGCCAGGTAAAGCGCCTTACGGGTATAGAAACATAACGCAGGAAGATAAAAAGAAGTGGGTAGTTGTTGAGCCTTTCGAAGCCAAAGTTGTTGAGAAAATGTATGAATGGTATGGCTCCGGCTGTTTTTCGATGTTGGAAATAAGAAAGAAGCTGAAAGAAAACTTCGATATTGATTTCTCTAAGGGCTTTATCGACTTCATTCTCAGGCAGCCGTTTTATTATGGAGTTATCCTGTATGATGGTAAGGAATACCCACATAATTACGAGCGTATAATTTCAAAAGAAGCATATGATAAAGTCCAGCAAGTGAAAGCTGGTTATAACAAAAAGCACTTCAAATTCGCAGGTTTACCTTACCTCTATCGTGGTCTTATCCGGTGTGCTGACTGTGGCTGTATGATTACGCCGGAAATGAAAAAGGGCAAGTATGTCTATTACCATTGCACTGAATATAACGGCAAACATGGTGCTGAATGGCTGAGGGAAGAAGAACTAACCAAGCAATTTGCCCAGCTGTATAAGTCATTGCAGATTCCCAAAGACGTAATCGAAGAAATAACGGCTACATTAAGGAAGTCGCATAGAGACAAGACTCAATTTCATCGTACCTTACTTGACAGTTATCAAAAGGAATACCAGAAATACGAAGCTCGAATTGAGAAGATGTATGAGGATAAGCTAGACGGTAGTATTACTGACAGCTACTATAACAAAAAGCGTGAAGAGTACAGGGCAAAACAGAAGGATATATCTGACAAGATTAACAGGCTTGGCTTTGCTGACGAAGAGTATTACCTGACTTCAGAATACCTATTACAGCTTGCTAATCGAGCCTATGACTTATTCATGAGTTCTGAAGCAAGAGAAAAACGGCAACTTTTAAAACTGACACTTCAGAACTTGAAATTAGATGGTAAAAAGGTGAGTTTTGAACTCGTAAAACCCTTTGACAAGGTCTTTGCTTGCACAAGTAGTCAAACTTGGCTCCCGAGGAAGGACTCGAACCTTCGACCAAGCGGTTAACAGCCGCCCGCTCTACCGACTGAGCTACTCGGGAAAGCTGGATAGCAATAGATATTATCATCTTTCTGCCGCGGCAAGTCAAGCTGCCCCGTTCGCCTGATTTGCCAGGGAGAGCCTCAAAAAGCTATCATAGGAGTGGATCCCATCTTGAAGCCGAGGTGTGATGCGTTATCCGAGATATGACGGGCCCAACCCGCTGTACGTTATCATACTGCTGAACGTGCTGGTGTTCATCGGCACGGTCATCGCGCCGGGGCTGATCTACACCCTGGGGTTGGTGCCCGCCATTGTGTTGGTACGTCCCTGGACGATGCTTTCCAACCTCTTCGTGCACGCCGGGTTCTGGCACCTCTTCGTGAACATGCTGACCCTCTACTTCTTCGGCTCCGCTCTCTACCGTCTGGCGGGGTGGGGCTGGTTCCTGGCGGTCTATTTCCTCGGGGGCATTGCGGGCAATCTGCTTTACCTGCTCTGGGGGGCGCCCCTGGCGCCGGCGGTGGGCGCTTCCGGGGCCATCTTCGGCCTGGCCGGGGTGCTGGTGGTCATGCGCCCCAAGCTGACGGTGTTCATCTTCCCCATTCCCGTACCCCTGCCCCTCTGGGTGGCGGTGCTGGGTGGTTTTCTCGTTCTTTCTTTCGCGTCGGGCGTGGCCTGGCAGGCGCATCTTGGCGGTCTGCTTGTGGGGCTGGCCGCGGGCTATTTCCTGAGGAAAAAGGAAGGCCGCTCCCATTATTTCCGGTACTAGCGTGCTCTCTTCCTCCGTGGAAATTTTGTGGTATGATATTGTGGTTTGTGTGCGCCGCGTGCAGTGGTGCTAAAGTTCATGTTTGAGGGGAAATCATGACGCAGTCCTCGGAGATTGGGGAGATGCCCAAGGCCTATGAGCCGGCGGCAGTGGAAGGGAAGTGGTACCGCTTCTGGCTGGAGAAGGGGTATTTCGCGCCCCGTGTGGAGCCGGGGAAGCCGCCCTTCGTCATCATCATGCCGCCGCCCAACGTTACCGGCGAGCTGCACCTCGGCCATGCCCTGACCGCCACCATAGAGGATATCATGACCCGCTGGCACCGGATGCGGGGCGAGCCGACGCTGTGGTTGCCCGGTTTTGACCATGCAGGCATCGCCACGCAGGTGGTGGTGGAGCGGCAGTTGGCCCAGGAAGGGAAAGACCGTTACCAGCTGGGGCGAGAGAAGTTTCAGGAGAGGGTCTGGCAATGGGCGCGGCAGTGCCACGAGAGGATTGCCCACCAGCACCAGCGGCTCGGCGTCTCCTGCGATTGGGGGCGGGAGCGTTTTACCCTGGACGAGGGCCCCAGCAGGGCGGTGCGCACCGCCTTCGTCCGCCTTTACGAGAAGGGACTGATCTACCGCGGGGAGCGCATCATCAACTGGTGCCCCCGCTGTGCTACTGCCCTCTCCGATTTGGAGACGGCGCATAAAGACCTTAGAGGCAATCTCTATTACCTCCGCTACCCCTTGGCTGATGCCGAAAAAGAGTTCATTACCGTGGCCACCACGCGCCCGGAGACCATACTGGGGGATACCGCCGTGGCGGTCAACCCTGATGATGAGCGTTTCAAAGCATTGGTGGGCAGGCAGGCGGTGCTGCCCGTGCTGGGGAGGCGTATCCCCATCATCGCCGATGCCGCCGTTGACCCCGCCTTCGGCACGGGTGCCGTCAAGATTACTCCGGCGCATGACCCCGTGGACTTTGAGGTGGCCCAGCGCCACCGCTTGCCCCTGATCAACATACTCAAGGCGGATGCCACCATGAACGAGAATGCCGGTCCCTACTCCGGGCTCGACCGCTTCGCCTGCCGCAAGGCCATACTGGCCGACCTGGAGAGAGAGGGGCTGCTGGTCAGGATTGAGCCTTACGACCACTCCGTGGGGCACTGCCACCGCTGCCAGACGGTGGTGGAGCCCATCGCCAGCAAGCAGTGGTTCGTCAGGGTGGCGCCGCTGGCACAGCCTGCCATCGCCGCCGTCAGGGACGGGCGCATCAAGATTATCCCTGAGCGTTTCACCAAGGTCTATCTCAACTGGATGGAGGAAATCCGGGACTGGTGCATCAGCCGCCAGCTCTGGTGGGGCCACCGCATCCCCGTCTGGTACTGCCGCGACTGCGGGGAGCTCACCGTGGCCGTGGAGCCGCCCGCAAAGTGCCGGCACTGCGGCTCAAAAAATATTGAGCAGGACCCGGACGTGCTGGACACATGGTTCAGTTCCGGGCTGTGGCCGCACTCCACCCTGGGCTGGCCGGACGACACCGCCGACCTGCGCTATTTCTACCCGACGACGGTGCTGGAAACCGCCTACGATATTTTGTTCTTCTGGGTGGCGCGCATGATTATGATGGGGCTGGAGGACACGGGTGAGGTGCCCTTCCGCACCGTCTATCTGCATGGCCTGATACGCGACGAGAAGGGCGACAAGATGAGCAAGACGCGGGGCAACGTGGTTGACCCCATTGACATCCTGGAGCAGTACGGCACCGATGCCCTGCGCTTTGCCCTTTCCACGGGCACCACCCCCGGCAACGATATCAAGCTGCTGCCCGCCAAGCTGGAGGCCGGGCGCAACTTTGCCAACAAGCTCTGGAACGCCACGCGCTTTGTCATCCGCAGCCTTACTCCGTGTGGAGCGGCCGGGGAGATAGACCGCCGCGCCCTGCCCCCGGAAGACCGCTGGATTTTGTCCCGCCTCAGCCGCACCGTTTCCGGCGTTACCGCGCTGATGGAGGACTTCCAGTTCGGCGAGGCGGAGAGACAGCTCTACGAGTTCCTCTGGGGTGAGTTCTGCGACTGGTACATTGAGCTGGCTAAGATCCGCATCAACGCGGGAAGCGACCCTTCACCCGTTCCGGTGCTGGTGCACGTGCTGGAGACCTCACTCCGTCTGCTGCATCCCTACATGCCCTTCCTTACCGAGGAGCTGTGGCAGCACGTCAAGGGGAGCCAGGGCGAGTCCATTATGGTGGCCACTTACCCTCAGGCCGATGCTGGCGCCGTGGATAGCGGCGCGGAGCAGATTACGGAAGCGGTAATCGAGATCGTGCACGCCATCCGCAACGTGCGGGCGCAGTACAAGGTGGAGAGCGGGCGCTGGGTTGAGGTGCAGGTTCACGCCGGCGTGCTGACGGGGGCGCTGGCCCCCTATGCAGCGACCATCCAGTCTCTGGCGCGCGCCCGCCCGGTTGAGTTTCGGACAACCCCTGCCGATGCCGGAGGGAACGCCGTATCTCTGGTGCTGAAGCAGTCCCAGGTGGTCATCCCCATGGCTAGCATGTTTGACCTGGAGGCGGAAAGGGTGCGCCTGCGGAAAGAGACGGAACAGACCGGTGCAGAGATAGCCCGCCTGGAGGCCAGGCTCCGGGATAGGAGCTTTCTGGACAAGGCGCCTCCGCAGGTGGTGGAGAAAGAGCGCCAGAAGCTGCTGGCGCTGCAGGATAAGCTAGGTAAGTTAAGGCAACAGGCTGCTAGTCTTTAGGAGGTGGGAAATGCGGCAGAGAATACTGGTGCCACTGGATGGTTCCAAGGTAGGAGAGGCCGCCCTGCCCGTGGTTGAGGAGATGATCGCCAAGCTTTCCCTGGAAGGCAAGGTGGAGGTCATTCTTTATCAGTCGGCTTCAGCTCTGAGCCACTGGATATTTGCCGGGGAGGCCACCGCCAAGGTCCCCTATACCGAAAAAGAGCTGGAGATGATTAAGAAAGAAGCCCAGAAGTACCTTGACCGGGCGGCGGAGAGCCTGCGGAGCCGTGGCGTGAAGGTGCAGACCCGTATTACCTTTGGCAGCGCTGCCGAGGAGATTCTCAAGGTAGCGGATGAGACCAAGGCAGACCTTATCGCCATGTCCACCCATGGGCGTTCCGGCATTAGCCGCTGGGCTTTCGGTAGCGTTACCGATAAGGTCTTGCGGGAAGCCAGCATACCCGTGCTGACGGTAAGGGCCCCCGGCGAGCCCAAGAAAAAGTAACCCCTCGGCTAGCTTGTGGGGTCGCTGGTGGCCATCAGGCCGCAGCCGCCCTGCCTGCGCCACTGCTCTTTGAGGTAGCGCAGGGCTTTTAAGGTGTCGCTGGCCACCTTTGCCTTTTCGCAGTGCTCCAGGCGGTACCGGAACAACCAGTAGGTGAACTCCTTATGGTCGGTGGGGGGTAAGGGGTTGACATAAGATGTGCCGGTCTTCCGGCTAAAGCGTTGGAGAAGCGCCTCCCGCTTCTCTCCGTAGATGCGCAGGTAAACCTCGTCGGCCACCTTGCCCTCTTTCCTGCGGCAGGCCAGCTGCTTCTCCTTGTCCACCTCGTCCTGCACCGCCGCCAGCAGCGCCTCTTCGGCGGTAATGCCGTAGAAGTAGTTCAGGTACTGGCGGTACTTACTCCTGCCGACCAATCTCTCCGCCTCGGCGGGGCTCAGTTGCAGCGGGGGCTTACCGTGGATGAGGAGGCCGTCGCGGTCTTCTTTCGGTATAAGGCTAGCCACTGCTCCACACAGCCGCGCTGCCAGCGCCAGCCAGTCCAAGGCCTCTCCGCCGATGAG
>Ga0067045_1006071_pt1 | contig 10508 bp, 10 predicted proteins | sample TerdegcTABiofilm_FD_59184 | JGI IMG/M metagenome (GOLD analysis project Ga0067045, IMG submission 59184) | Combined Assembly of (Gp0054472, Gp0054536) Wastewater bioreactor microbial communities from Singapore -Terephthalate degrading... | reverse complement strand
CCGCAGCACCTGCTGCTTTGGCTTTTTCAGAAGGCTGGAAGGAGCTCACAAAAGGGACGGCCGTTGCCACACCGCCCACGGCACCAGCACATGCTGACGTGATGATCCACGTGCGCTTGCTGGAGTCGACTGGAGAGTCACTCATGGATTTCCTCGAAGTACATCGCTTGATTTGGGGTCAGCTGCAAATTCTAGCGGCGGGGTTATGGTTATTCCAGCCCCAGTCCGACGTTGACAACCGCCAAAGTCACGCAATACTGCGCTATCTCAAACTCTTAGTGACTGGAACTGCTTATGGGCATGATGCAAGAATTCCGTGAGTTCGCAATCAAGGGAAACGTCATGGATCTTGCCGTCGGCGTGATCATCGGCGGCGCGTTCGGGAAAATCGTTGATTCCGTGGTCAACGACCTGATCATGCCTCTGGTGGGTCTGTTCTTCGGCAAGCTGGATTTCTCCAATCTGTTCGTCGTTCTGGGCACCATGCCCGAGGGAGTTCCACGCACCCTGGATGCGCTGAAAAAAGCCGGCATTCCTGTATTTGCCTACGGCAACTTCATCACCGTTGCCGTGAACTTCGTGATTCTGGCCTTCATCATTTTCATGATGGTCAAGCAGATCAACCGCCTCAAGCGCGAGGCACCTGCGGCACCGGAGCAAGCACCCGCTACGCCTGAAGACATTCAGCTGCTGCGCGAGATCCGCGACAGCCTCAATCGCAAGGCCTGAGATCCTTCAGGTCCGATGACTGCAAGCCTGCCGGCCCCGGCAGGCTTTTTTCATGGGGCGCTGCCGTGCATGCATGCGGACGGACATCGCACCGAACCGCCGCTGAGGACGCGTCAGATCGCCAGACTGCGTGCCATGTGTACGGCTTCGAGCAGGCTGGCCTCGTCGGCAACGCCCTGACCCGCAATGTCAAAGGCCGTGCCATGGTCGGGACTGGTGCGTACCAGCGGCAAACCGAGGGTCACGTTGACGCCTTTTTCCACACCCAAATATTTGACTGGGATCAACCCTTGGTCGTGGTACATCGCCAACACCACATCGAATTCACCCGGGTGGGCTGGCGTATTTCGCGCCCGCATGAAGACCGTGTCCGGCGCAAACGGCCCCTGCACATCCATGCCTTCGGCCTGCGCTGCGGCGATCGCCGGGGCAATGATCTCGATTTCCTCACGCCCGAAGATGCCGCCCTCGCCCGCATGCGGATTGAGCCCGGCCACGGCCATGCGCGGCGCGCGTCCCAGGTTCCTGCCCAGCGCCTGATGCGTGATGCGCAAGGTCTGCAGGATCTGCGGCCCGGTCATGGCCTCGATGGCCTCGCGCAGCGACACATGGATGCTGACCAGCACGGTGCGCAACTCGTCATTGGCCAGCATCATGCGCACCGGCATCTGCTCGAGCGAAACGCCCGCATGGGCGGCCGCCTCGGCCTGCAGAAGTTCCGTGTGCCCGGGGAAAGTCACGCCTGCCAGATGCAGCGCCTTCTTGTGCAAGGGCGCCGTGACCAGGGCGGCAATCTCGCCACGCAAAGCCGCTTGGGCGGCCCAGACCACGCATTGCGCCGCGGCCTGCCCGGCCGCTGCGCAAATCTGGCCATAGGGCTGAGGCCCCGCCAGCCCCGGCAAGTTCAGCAGCGCGACGGCACCTTCCGGCACAGACCAGGCTTGGCCCGGCTCATCGATCACCACCACCGGCTGGGCGATGGCCTGATCGCCGTCGGCAGCACGGGCGGCCAGCGCCGTGGCGCGGCGCAAAGTCTGCAACTCGCCCACCACAAAGCAGCCGCGCATGGCCTGCGGTGCAGCCCGGAAGGCCTTGGCGATGATTTCAGGCCCTATGCCTGCGCAGTCGCCCTGGGTGATGGCGATGGTTTGGGTTGAAGCAATGACGGACATAGGCATCAGGGTCGCCGCAAGCTCCTCTGCTATCAAGTGCTTGCAGCCATCAAAAGTGAGAGACGAAGGTCCGGGACCGGATCAGGCCGGGTTGTCGATATCGATGAAGCGGTGCTCCAGCCCGCACTCCTGGGCCACATGGGCGGCCACGGCCGGCGCGCCGTAGCGCTCGGTGGCATGATGGCCGGCAGCGATAAAGCTCACCCCCATCTCTCGCGCCAGATGCATCTGGGGCTCGGAGATCTCGCCGGTGATATAGGCATCGGCGCCGGCGGCAATCGCGGACTCGAAAAAGCCCTGCGCCCCTCCGGTGCACCAGGCCAGCTTGCGGATCGGCTTGTGCTCCTGCAAACCGGCCAGCGTCACCTTGCGCCCCAGCACGCTTTGCACATGCTCGGCCAGAGCGGCGGCATCGGCAAAGTCCACATCCGCCAGCCAGCCCAGATTCTGTTCGCCGAAGGCCGCCTGACCCTGCACGCCCAGCCGCGCACCGAGTTGCGCGTTGTTGCCCAGTTCGGCATGGGCATCCAGCGGCAGGTGATAGGCAAACAGATTGATGTCATGCGCCAGCAGCAGGCGGATGCGCTCCTTGAGCCAGCCCGTGATGCGCCCATCCATGCCGCGCCAGAACAGGCCGTGATGCACGAAGATGGCGTCGGCTCGGGCCTCGATCGCAGCTTCGATCAGGGCGCGACTGGCCGTCACACCGCTGACGATGCGACCAATCTCGCTCCTGCCTTCGACCTGCAGGCCGTTGGGTCCGTAGTCCTTGAAACGTTCGGGCTGCAGCAAGGCATCGAATGCCTGCAGCATGTCTTGGCGGGTGGTCATCATGAGCATGATTGTCGCACCCTGCCTGTTTCAAAGTAAGGAGCACTTATCGCATTTTTAACAAGGATTTCAACATTAAAAATATCTGAAGATATTGATAAACATGCGATAGCAGCTATGCTTTTTAAGTGAACAGACTTCGGTACTGATCACGCAGCAGGTTTTTCTGCACCTTGCCCATGGTGTTGCGCGGCAGCTCTGGGACGACAAAGCAGCGCTTGGGAATCTTGAAGTTGGCGAGCTGCGCTTTCAGCTGCGCGACGATCGCATCGCTGCCGGGCGAATGACCCGGCCTGGCGACAACCACCGCCACGCCCACCTCGCCGAAATCCGGGTGCGGCACACCGACCAGAGCGCTCTCGGCCACGCCGGGCATCTCGTTGATGAAGCCTTCGATCTCCGCCGGGTAGACGTTGTAGCCACCGCTGATGATCAAATCCTTGCTGCGGCCCACGATGGTGATATAGCCGCGCTCATCGAGCTTGCCGACGTCGCCGGTCCTGAACCAGCCGTCGGCCGTGAACTCCTGTGCCGTCTTTTCTGGCATGCGCCAATAGCCTTTGAAGACATTGGGTCCCTGGACCTCTATGGCGCCGACCTCGCCCGTGGGCAGCGGCTGGCCGTTGTCGCCCGCCACGCGCACGCCCACACCGGGCAGCGCAAAGCCCACGGTGCCGCCGCGGCGCTCGTCCTGGCCGCCGTGGCGCGCATCGGGCTCGTAAGGATTGGAGGCAAGCATGATGGTCTCGCTCATGCCATAGCGCTCCAGGATGGTGTGGCCGGTGCGCTGGCGCCACTCGCCAAAGGTTTCGATCAGCAGCGGCGCGGAGCCGGAGATGAACAGCCGCATCCGGCTGGCCGCCTCCCTGGTCAGGGTCGGCTCGGCCAGCATCCGCACATACAGCGTCGGCACGCCCATGAACACGGTGGCGCGCGACATGGCGGCGATCACGGCCCTGGCGTCGAATTTCGCCATCCAGATGATCTTGCTGCCATTGATCAGCGCGCCGTGGATGGCGACGAACAGCCCGTGCGCATGGAAGATAGGCAAGGCGTGGATCAGCACGTCGCCGCCCTGCTCGCGCGTGCGCCAGCCCCAGTACTGCTTGAGCATGAGTGCGTTCGAGAGCAGATTGCCATGCGAGAGCACCGCCCCCTTGCTGCGGCCCGTGGTGCCGCTGGTGTAGAGAATGGCGGCCAGATCATCGGCCTGGCACGGCGCCGGCGCATGCACGTCGTCGAAGCGCAGCGCCTGCTCCAGCAGGCTGCCGTCCTGCGCTTCGCCCAGCGTGAAGACATGCTGCGTGCCGCAGGCTGCAGCCACCTTTGCCACCCAGTGCGCATTGCCGGGCGTGCACACCACCACGGCGGGCTCTGCATTGCCGATGAAATATTCGATCTCGGCGCTCTGGTAGGCGGTGTTGAGCGGCAAGAACACATGGCCCGCACGCAAGGTGGCCAGGTACAGCATCAGCGCCTCGACCGACTTTTCCACCTGCACCGCAATACGGCTTGCGGCGGGCAGATCGAGCGAAGCCAGCAGATTCGCCATGCGCGCACTCATGCGGTCCAGGTCGCGCCAGGTGTAGACAAGCGGCTCGCCTGCGGATGCCAGGGGCGATACGGCCTCGATGGCGACCTCATCCAGATCGGCCGGAAAGGCGGCACGCAGTGCGGTGAACATATTGTGGTGGGACATACGAAGAACTCTCTTGGGTGGATACCGGTTCATTGCCCTGCCATGGCACGCTCAGCAATGGTTTTTTGCTTCTTGCCATCGGCCTGGGCCCAGGCCTCGAACTCCTGGGGCGATGCCGAGGGGTAGGCCATGACGCCCTGCTTTTCAAGCTTGGCCTTCACTTCCGGGTCGCTCAAGGCCTGGCGGCTGGCCTCGAACAGCCTTTGCGTGATCTGCCCGGGCAGCTTGGCCGGCCCGTACAGACCGAACCAGAGCGTGAAGTCCGCCCCATCGATGCCGGACTCCTGCATGGCCGGCAGATCGGGAAATAGCTGCGAGCGCTGGGCCGTCGTCACGGCCATGATGCGCAGCTTGCCGCCAGCGGCCATCGGCATCACCGAAGGCGGCGTCCCGAAAGTCATATCCACATCGCCCGCACCCACGGCCTGAATCGACGGAGCGCCGCCCTTGAACGGCACATGCAGCATATCGATGCCGGCGGCATGCGCAAACGAGGCCCCCGCCAGATGCGTGACCACGCCGGTGCCGGACGAGGAATACGTCAGCTTGCCGGGATGCCTGCGGGCCTGCTCGATCAGACCCGCCACGGTTTTTTCGGGAAAGTCCTTTTTCACCGCCAGCAGCATCGGCGAGTCGCTCCAGCGCATGATGGGCGTGAAGCTCCGGACACCGTCGTAGCGCGCACTCTTGTAGAGAATCTGGTCCGTGCCATAGAGATTGGCGGAACCCAGCAGCAAGGTATAGCCGTCCGCAGGCGCGCGTGCCACCAGGTCCGACGCAATCGTCGTGCCTGCTCCGGGGCGGTTGTCCACCAGCACCGCCTGGTTCAACACCCGCCCCAGCTTTTCGCTGACGATGCGCGCCACCGCGTCGGCGCCGCCGCCAGGCGGAAAGCCCACCATCAGCGTGATGGGGCGCGACGGGTAGGCGTCCGCCAGTGCCAAGGCGCTGGCGCTCAGCAGGCAGGCCGATACCAATGCTTTCTTGAACATGCTTGTCTCCTTGATGGAAGGTGGGGCTGTTTTTCTTCGGCGCCAGTGCGGCGCTAGCAGCCTTTGAAAACCGGTACGCGCTTCTCGCGCCAGGCCAGGCCGCCTTCACGCAGATCCACGGACTCGATCGAGCGCTGCACGTCGCGCGCAATCGCCTCGCGGTCTTGACGGCCGCAGGCAATCAGGTTCAGGTGTTTCTTCATGCCGGACAGGGGCAAGGGCGCCATCGCCGCCAGCGTCCCGGCCAGATTCGCCACGGTCTCGTCGAGCTCCGTTTGCGCCACCAGATGCGTCAAAAAGCCGCAGGCCTTCATCTGCTCGGCATCCAGGCGCTCGCAGGTCAGAAACAGGCGCTTGGCGGTATCGAGCCCCAGACGGCTGACATAGCGCTCCAGCCCCGAGGCGTAGAAATGCAGGCCCAGCCTTGCTGCGGGCATGAACATGTCCGCCGCCATCGAGCCCACGCGAAAGTCGCAAGCCAGCGCCAGATCGGTCGCGCCGCCATACACGCCGCCCTGGATGGCGACTATGGTCACCGCACGGCACTGCTCCACCGCATCCACCATCTCGCCGAAGCTGCTGCCTTCGCTCTGGCTGTTTTCGATTTGTGATATATCGTAGCCACTGCAGAAATGCTTGCCTTCGCTACGCAATACCAGCACCCGCACATCCTCCCTCTGATTGACGCATGCTATGCATTCAATGAGCACCGGCAAATCATCGGGCGCCAGACGGTTCGCCACCGTGGGGCGCTGGAGCGTGATGGTTGCAACACGGTCTTGGACATGCAGTCTTGGATTCATGCGTATCAGAAATATAAATAGATATATCTAATATTGAACAATGAACCCCAAACATCCACCAACGGCAGAAACCCTAGACGCGCTCAGCATGCAGGACCGCATCCGGCTGGCACTGGAGCAAGACCTGCGCAGCGGCGCATTGCGACCGGGTGCCGGCATCGACGAACAGGCACTGTGCGAGCGCTTCCAGGCTTCACGCACGCCGGTCCGCGAGGCCTTGCTGCTGCTGTCCGCCAAGGGGATGGTGAGCATTCTTCCACGCGTGGGCATCTACGTGCGCCACCTCGATCCCCGCGAGCTGATAGCGATGATGGAAGGGCTCGCCGAGCTGGAAGGCGTGCTGGCGCGCCTTGCGGCCCGGCGCATCAACGCCGAGCAGAGAACGCTGCTGCAAGCCGCTCTGGCGCAGACCGCTGCACATGCCCAGAAAGCCGATTCCATTGGCTACGAACAGGCGAATGCCAGACTGCATGATTTGATATATCAGTCTAGCGGAAACACCTTTATCGTCGAACAGACCCGCGAGGCCAGACTCAGGGTCGCGCCGTATCGCAGCAAGATGTTTGAAAAGCCGGAGCGCCTGCTGCACTCCCAGGCCGAGCATGAAACCGTGGTGGCCGCCATTCTGGCGGGCCACAGTGAAGTCGCTGCCGAGGCCATGCGCAACCATATATCGGCGGGCGGCAGCGCTTTTGCCGACATGGTGCTGAGCACCGTGTCCGCGCCCGTCATGCAGCCGCGCCGTCGCAAACGCGCGAGCAGCGAAAAAAAAGGCAGCCACTGCTGACTGCCTTTCTCATCCGCCTGTGCAGGCTCACCCCTTGCGCGGCTGCCAGCCCTTGCAGGCCAGCGGCCAGAAGCCCATGGCCATGCCCAGCACGCCCATGGCCGCCACATAGTGGGCAGGAGCCATCACGTCCACCTGCTGCCACACGGACACCAGCATGGGAGTCAGGCCGCCGAACACGGCATAGGCCATGTTGTAGGAGAAGGACAGACCGGTAAAGCGCACTTCGGGCGGGAAGGCCCGCACGCCCACCACGGGCAGCAGCGAGATGGAGCCTACGAAGAAGCCCACGGTCGCATAGTTGCAGATCAGGGACGCCTCGTTGCCCGGCAGGTTCAGGTAGAACAGATAGGCCGTGGCCGTCATGCCGCCCCAGCCGACGAGCATGGTCAGCTTGGTGCCGATCCTGTCGGACAGCCAGCCCCAGAACACGCAGCCTATGGTCAGCGTCACGGTCGCCACGGCATTGGCCTTCAGGGCCATGGCAGGCTCGATGTGGAACACCTTCTGCAGATAGGCCGGCGTGAACAGAATCACCACCACAATCGCCGTGGACAGCACCCAGGTCATCAGCGCCACGACAACGCAGGCCTCGCGGTGGTCGCGCAAGATGGTCTTGATCGGCAGTTCGCGGTCAGCGGCCTTGCGGGCCTGCAGCTCCTGGAAGATGGGGGTCTCGTGCAGGAACTTGCGCAGATACACCGACACCAGACCGAAGACACCGCCCAGGATGAAGGGCAGGCGCCAGGCCCAGTCGTGGATCTCGCCCTGGCTGTAGGTGCTGTTGAGCCAGACCCCGATGATGGATCCCAGGAAAATGCCGCCGGTAATGCCGGAAGTCAGTGCGCCGATGGCGAAGCCGTAGCGCTTTTCGGGCGCATGCTCGGCCACGAACACCCAGGCACCAGGCATTTCACCGCCGATGGCAGCACCTTGCATCACGCGCATCAGCAGCAGCAGGATGGGAGCGGCAAGGCCTATGGTTTCATAGGTCGGCAGCAGGCCGATGACCAGCGTGGGCACGGCCATCAGGAACACCGACAGCGTGAACATTTTCTTGCGGCCCAGGATGTCGCCGAAGTGGGCAATCAAGATGCCGCCGATGGGTCGTGCCAGGTAGCCGGCCGCGAAAATGCCCAGCGTCTGCAGCTGGCGCATCCACTCGGGCAGCGAAGCCGGAAAGAACAGGCTGCCGATCACATTGGCAAAAAAGACGAACACCACAAAGTCATAAAACTCCAGCGTTCCGCCCAGGGCCGATAAGCCCAGGGTCTTGTAGTCCTCCCGGTTCAGGAGGCGATTCTTCGCAGCAGCCGGCGCTTTGGCCGATGCAGCGTGGTCAAGCGTAGTCATGGTGTTTCCCAGATCGAACAACAGGACAGCGCGGATAAGGCCGCTGATCACGGGTCAACGTGCAGTGGCATACCGATTGCAGCGGGCTTCAGATGCAAAGCCACACCAGGCCGAATATGAGCACCTTGTGGGCAGTCACGGCGGCGTAAGCGCAGTCGAAAAAACATTCTAGGGTTTTCACTCATGGCTTCTGGCCGTGCAAAACTTTAGATGCCTGCAGTCCTATAGCCATCGCTCCTGCAATCTGCAAAGCTTTGCGTTATGCAATTGCGCGCAAGCAAATGTTCGCTTCGACGCCCGGTGCAGCCATGCTTCACAATGTGGGCTTGTTCTCCTTACTACCTATACGCATTACATGAAACGCACCTGGTTGCTGTTTTCGCAGGTCGTCACCGTGCTGGTGGCTATCTATTTTGTAGTGGCTACCCTACAGCCCACTTGGCTTCAGCGCGGAAACATTCGCAGCAATGCCGGGGTTTCGCTGCTGCAGGCCCCCACTGCCCCGGCGGGTGAAGTCGCCCCGGGCAGCTTTGCGCCAGCCGCACGCAAGGCCTCGCCCGCCGTGGTCAGCATCAACACGAGCAAGGCGGTCCGCCACCCACGCGCCAACGATCCCTGGTTCCAGTTCTTCTTTGGCGATCAGGGCCCGCAGGAGCAATCTGGTTTGGGCAGCGGCGTCATCATCAGTCAAGATGGCTACATCCTCACCAACAACCATGTGGTGGAAGGCGCCGACGATATCGAGGTCACGCTGACCGACAGCCGGCAGGCCAAGGCCAAGGTCATCGGCACGGACCCCGAGACCGATCTGGCCATTCTCAAGGTCGAGCTCGACAAGCTGCCCGTCATCGTGCTGGGCAACTCCGACCAGGTCGCCGTGGGCGACCGCGTGCTGGCCATCGGCAACCCCTTCGGTGTGGGGCAGACCGTGACCAGCGGCATCGTCAGCGCTCTGGGCCGCAGCCAGCTGGGCATCAACACCTTCGAGAACTTCATCCAGACCGATGCCGCCATCAACCCTGGCAACTCCGGCGGTGCCCTGGTGGATGCCAACGGCAATCTGCTGGGCATCAACACGGCCATCTACTCGCGCTCGGGCGGCAGCATGGGCATCGGTTTCGCGATTCCCGTCTCCACGGCCAAGATGGTGCTGGACGGCATCGTCAAGGACGGCAAGGTCACACGCGGCTGGATCGGCGTGGAGCCCAATGAACTCTCGCCCGAGCTGGCCGAGACCTTTGGCGTCAAGGCCGATGCCGGCGTCATCATCACCGGCGTGCTGCAGGCCGGCCCCGCCGCCCAGGCCGGCATGCGTCCTGGCGATGTGATCGTCAAGGTGGGCGAGACCGCGACCCGCAATGTCTCCGAGCTGCTGACGGCCGTGGCCTCGCTCAAGCCCGGCGAAGCCGCCAAGTTCGATGTGCGCCGCGGCGACAGCGAAGTGGTGCTGAACATCACTCCGGGCGCCCGCCCTGCAGCCAGCACCCTGCAGCAGCAGAGCCGCCCCCGCCGTTGACGGACGCTACCGCCAACCACACCAGCCAGCGCCCGTCGCTGGCTTTTTTCATGCTGCGGCCGGTTGCAGGCTGCAGCGCGCCATCACAGATCATCAGGAATACGGCTCAAACGCTTGCAGGTAAAGCGCTGACAGCTATCAAAACAAAAGCCCTTGAATCACTTCAAGGGCTTTGCCAGGAGTCGGAGACGAAGATCAGTGGCCGTCCGTGGATTTCTCCACTTCCGTGCCCGTACCGTCCTCGGCATCGGGCGCACGCGATACCCTGCTGAACCAGCCGGCCCCCAGAATGCCGATCTCGTAGAGCAGGCACATGGGCAAGGCCAGGGCCAGCTGGGAGATCACATCGGGCGGCGTGATGACGGCAGCAATCACGAAGGCCAGCACCACGAAATAGCCGCGGAAGGCCTTGAGCTTCTCGATCTCCACCAGACCAAAGCGCACCAGCAGCATTACCACGATGGGCACCTGAAAGGCCGCCGCAAACGCGATGTAGAGCGAGAGAATCGCTTCCACATACGAGGCGATGTCGGGCGTGGCCGCCACGCTGGCCGGCGTGAAGTGCTGGATGAACTTGAACATATTGCCCAGCACAAAGAACTGTACGAAGGCAATGCCGGCATAAG
>Ga0067045_1032280_pt1 | contig 10510 bp, 7 predicted proteins | sample TerdegcTABiofilm_FD_59184 | JGI IMG/M metagenome (GOLD analysis project Ga0067045, IMG submission 59184) | Combined Assembly of (Gp0054472, Gp0054536) Wastewater bioreactor microbial communities from Singapore -Terephthalate degrading... | reverse complement strand
CCCGCATGTCATCGCCGGCCCCGCCGGTCTCCACCGATATGGCGGCTGGAACGTGTTCTGGATCCGAGAAGAAGCCGAGGGCTTGGCCTGCGAGAACGTGCGCCGCCAGGTAGGCGAACGCCTTGGCTTGGTAGTCGTAGCCTTGTTCTGCTCCACTTCCGCTCAGACGAGATCCCCCAATGCAGTCGCTGGACGGTGTCTCTACTGTGGACATTATGGTTTGCCCCAGTGCACCGCGCTACTTCGTGATGCCGTCGTTGAACGCTCCTAACTCATGAGGGCACGTCGCCCAGTAGAGAGACGTGGCCAACCAACGTCGGTAGCTTCAGGCCACTCCCCTTCATCTGCCACCGTGGTCCAGCCACGCAGTCCATAGTTGCCACACTCGTCATCTGCTGACTTGACATGCAATCAGATGATTGGTAGAACATAATATCGATAATTGGGAGATAGGGCTCGCTCCTCAACAGGGATCACGCAGATGACTGTCGTGAGGCTCGATGTGGTGGGCTCAGCCCGGAAACCTTGGGCCGTGGGATCTCGACGGCGCCGCTCGCGTGAAGATCGATCTGAGTGTCACGCTGGTAAGGGAGAAGGCACTGATGACGACTCAGCCCCAGAAAGAGGGAACTGAGAGTAACCAAGGTCTGCTGGCGGAGATCCCGAAGAACGCAGCTGAGGCAATCCGGATCCCAACCACGACCTACAGAGGTATGGAACTCGTGGACGTTCGCGTGTGGACGATCCCGATCACCACTGGGGAGGACGGCCGACCGACGAGAAAGGGCCTGACGCTCCGCCCGGAGACGTGGCGTGAACTGGTTGACGCCATCGCCAACGCTCTGCCCGATGATTGGATGCGCATGCGGTCGCTACGCGTACCCGCGCCGCAGGCAGCCATGCCGGGGCGCAGGCGCTGTACTCCGTGGACAGGCGTGTGGCATCCGTCGCGCGACGACATGCTAAGGTCAGCATAAACCCCATGGGTCCCCTACCCGCGTGGAGAGCCCATGACGGAGACCACATTACCTCAGGCAGGAGCCTTGTCGCAGCGAGATACCCCATGAAAGGCGGGCCGCTGAAGGACAGCTACCTGCGGGAGCTCTGCGTGCGCAAAGGCGCAGAGGCAGGGATCGCCTGGCGCGTGCATCCCCACGCGCTGAGACACACCTTCGCCACCAACCTGCTGGAAGACACAGGCGACCTGGCACTGGTGCAGGACGCTCTGGGCCACGCCGACCCGGGGACCACGCGTATCTATGCCAAGGTACGGAACTCCCGGCTGGCCCGCGCGATGACGGGGCAGAAGCAGCCATCGCCGCCGGAGTTCGCAACCGTGGATCCAGACGTGCAGGCCCTGGCACACGTGCTGGCGAAGCTCAGCCCGGAGCAGCGCCAAGCCTTGGCCGCGGCAGTGGCAGCGGCAGGGCAGGAATGCGAGTGACCCCGAGATCGCATCATACGTTCCGGGGCGTACCAGCGCGGAGCCTTGCGTGGCGGACTGTACTCCTGCCTTGATGCCCGGCACTACGCCGCTGTATGATGGCGACTGCTGAGTGTAAGCTGACAGTGGCCGTTCCGCCCAGGGGGAGAGACGATGCCCGGAACCGCGCCGACTGCCATTCTGCACATCTCGGACCTCCATTTCGGTGAACACAGTCGCTTCGCAGACCGAACCCCCGAGGACGTGGACAGACGCCTCGCGGAGAGCGCGAGGAACGTCCTGGACGCTCGCGAATCCAGGCAAGCGCCGGACCTCGTAATCGTCACGGGCGACCTTGCCGAGAAAGCCAGGTCGCCCGAGTACAAGGCGGTAACTGAGTTCCTACTCAGCCTACTGGGCGAGTTCGGCTTGCCCCGCGAGCGGTTGTTAGTGGTTCCGGGCAACCACGATGTCTCCTGGAGCGAGTGCCAGCATTGCGAGATCTGCCAGGCTTAAGAGGGCTTCGACGAAACCGAGTTGCGCCAACGGATCGACAAGACCAAGTTCCGCTACTTCGACGAGTGCTGCACAACCCTCTGGGACATGCCCTCCGCCGAGTTTGGCCACCAGATCCACGACCACGCCTATGTGCGCGACTACGCCGAACTGGGGCTCTCCGTCGCAGTGCTCAACTCCTGCGAGATAGAGAGCCACCGCACCGATGACCACAAGGGCCGGATCGGCGATGCCCAAGCGCGAGCGCTCATGGACTACTGGCGGAGCAGCGGACAAGCGCCCGCCTTGCGCGTCCTGGCACTCCATCACACTCCCGTCCCATCCCCCGGCAGCGCTCTGGCTGAGTGGGTGGCGTACATCCAGTAACACGCCGACGCGCTGACGCCCGAGTTGGTGGAGCGGTTCGCGGGCGATGCTGCCGGCCTCGAGGGCCACGAGCGCCTGCGGAACGTCGCCAACGACTGTTGGGTCCAGGTCGTGCTGCACGGCCGCCACCATTCGCGCGACCAGCAGTGCTGGCCTTGGCAGGGGGCCGGCGATGGGTACACACACGTCCTGGCGGCGGGTAGCCTGGCTCTCAAGCCCGGCGCACTGCCCCAGGACCAGCCGAACGCCATTCGGGTGGTCGTCCTTGACCCCAACCGATGCGAGCTCAGAGTTCACCCTCTTGTGTACGAGCCGCGCGCGCGACTGGATGGCCAGATCACCCAGGGAGACTTCGTGCCTGATCAGGCCCAACGTGACGGCTATGCGAAGTCGATCAGTCTCCCGCCTGGCTTTGCTCTGCCGGCCGAGACCCCAGTCAGCCGGTCCAGCGCACCCGGTGTCCCGGCTCTCTTCTCCGAGTACCGGTCCCGGATGGGCGCCCTGTACACCAACTGGGACCTCCGGGGCGTCGGCGTGACCCAGGCCGGCGGGGCGTCTGAACCGTTCCGGGCCCCACTCGATGAGATGTACCTGCCCGTCCGCTTCAGTCCGGAATACGACATCAACAAGGTCGACAGGGGCACTCGCATCGAGGCAGCGCAGCTTGTCGGCCGCACCCAGCCTCTGGTGCTTACCGGGCCGCCGGGAGCCGGGAAGACTACGTGGGTCCGCTACACCTTCCGGCAGTTGCTCAAACACCCGAATGCGTTCCCCATCGTGGTGGAACTACGGCGGCTCGCAAGGTTCTGGGATCAATCAGACGCGCGCGGGGAGGATTGATCGCTGGACGCGTTATGTCGAGGACTGGGTCGGCGAGCACGTCGGACGAGGCTGGCAGCAGCACGTGTGACCGGCTCTGGAGGCACAGACCGGGCCACGCCCGGTGCTGCTCATCGATGGATGGGATGAACTCGGGGACCTCGGCGAGGAGGTCAGGGAGAAGCTGGCCGGTTTTCTTGAAATCTTCCCGCGCGTGCTGGCTGTAGTGACGAGCCGGCCGTATGGCGAGGGGCGTCCTTCTCGTGCTTAGGGCTTCGACCTCCTGCAACTGCAGCCTCTCAGCCCCGAGGAGATCGGCACCCTCTCGCATGCGCTCTTCGCCCACCTCCACCCAACCGAACGAGGCCGGGCCACCGAAGCCGAGGGAGCGTTCCGCAGTGCACTCGACCGCTCACCCGAGGCGGGAGAGAACCCAGGACGGCTGCGGCCGATCCTGAGTGAGTTGGTGTCGAGGGATGATCTCTGCTGCTTGGCGGGCACGATGCTGGCCGATGGGCTTGGAGACAAGGACGATCTCGGCGCATGGTGCAAGGCACTACTGGCGGCCTTCGTTCGCGGGTGGCCCAGCGGAGCGGAGCCCTGTGCAGTGGCATGGGCGGGAAGCAGAGATGAAGCGCGGCGGGATGTGGTTCTCGAGCAAGTGTCGTCCGCGGCCGCCGGTTTCGCCTGGCCGCCCTGGATCCGGCTCAGTGACTGGGTCAGCGATGCCTTCGACGTCAGCATTCTGGCGCCGCGCCCAGGCTCCAACGCGTTCGCACTCGACCAGGCATTGGAGACTGGCGCGGACGACGACAGGGCTGTGGCTGCGGGTCGTGTGCTGGCAAGCTGGTACCCGCTATGGCCCGACGCCTACGGTATCGGCGCGCTGCATACCTGGCCCGGCCAGCGACGCCTGGTGGGGCTGTCACTTCAGAGCCTCTGCAACCTGACGACGGACCCGCGCGCACTCCGCGCCGTGGCGCACAGGCTGTTGGCCGTCCCTGCAGAAAACGCTAAGACCGCCCACTGGTCCCGCGACTTGGCCGGCGACTTGGCCCGCGAGTGGGCCCCTGACGTCTCGCTCCGTGACGGTGCCGATCAGCCTCCCTGGTCCCAGGACTGGTTGAGCTCCGAGTTCGCGTCCTTCGGGCGAGCGGCAGCCCCCGGCTTGCTCAGCAATCTTGGCGTGGGGCCGCACGGCTCGCACACGGAACTCCTGGCGAAAGGATGCAGAGCATTCAATGCGAGCGTGCCCCGGGACGACTTGGCAAACGCCCTCGCCAACTGGCCGGAGGAGGGCGACCCCCTCTGGCCGGCCCTGGCGAGACACATGGCTCGGCTCTCGACGCCAGAGGACCGCGCCCTGCTGGAAAACCTTGCGTGCCGCCCCGAGCTGCGTGACCCGCCCTTGCGCTGGGGACTGCAGTACATCGTGCGCGGGGACTTGGTACTCGACGACGGATCGGTGCTGACGCTTGATGAACTGTGCGAGGAACTGGGTCTGCCTCCGCTGCCATATCTCGAGGACAGACCGCCACCCATGGACGTCGACTGGGACGACGAGGATTGACCGTGCCGCTCCGTGGCATGGCACGGAGTAGCCGGATCGTCAGGCCTTCCGCGAGATCGAGGTTGCAGCTCCGCGGTGTCGGCCCTCGCCCTGCGGGCTCTGGGTCCCCGCACCAAGCAGGTCCCTGAACCTAGTTAGGTCGCGGTCGCTCTTCTCCCAGAGCTCCTCGAATAGGCCGGGCCTTTCCGCAGCCTTCCACTCGCGCAGCGCCAATGCTTCGGCACGTGTCCGCTTGGCGATGTCGGTCTCGTACTCGTCCTGCAGCCGCCTGAACGCCTTCTTGCAGGCTTCACGCCCGCACGTCTCTCCTCCCCGCCACGTAATGTAGAATGTCCCGCACGCCGGGGCGTCCTGCTCTGATTCCCCCAACAGGTAGTCCAGATGAGTGTCCAAGCCGCGCGGCATCTTGCACCGACGCAGCTGTGGGGTCCCCGTTCGAGCCGCATCCATGATCAGCTCAAAGGCCTCCCATACCCATCGGGTGTGATCCATCGGCTCAGGTTCAGCGGGGCCGAGTTCGACGGTGCATAGGTCAACGACCTCACTCCCGGGCAATGGGTAGTAGTAATCACCGGCCGAATCGCTATAGTTCAGCCAGCCCTCGCTGGTTCCCGCCCTACCGGCCTCGATGCACCTTTCGGCGAAGGTCCTGCCCACACCCACCGATCGTTTCAGCAACGCCAAGTCCCCCAATGCAAAGTCCCGGAATCGGATCTCATTCTGGCTGACCTCCACGTACTCTTTGTCGCAGACTGAAGCGGCCAGCCTCTGAAGGATCGGCACGCAGCGGTAGAAGTCCGCCACAGACCTGTAAGCGAGTGCGACAGGTGGCAATACGCTACGTGTTGTGCCAGCACGCTGCTCGGCATCCTCCGCATGCCGCTCCCAGTCCTGCGCCATGTGTGTCGCCATGCCCGGCTCAGCGTTAAGGATCGCCAAGAGTCTTCGGTACTGGGGCGGCGCATCTTCGTCAGGACTCGGGACTGGCCCCAAGTCCCCAACGGGCGAGGCCATCCACTGCGCGTCAGTCAGCCTCTCAATCTTGCGCGCTCCCTGATGCCCTGACCATGCCGCAGCGAGGGGGCCTTCGTCTGCCAACACCTGGTCCAATAGGCGTGCCGCTTCCTTGCCTCTCTTCGCCTTATGGAGGACCTCACACAAGAGAGTGGTGGCCGACCAGAGCAGCGGCCGCGCGCTGATGATCGGGTGCTCTTGCTCCGCGACCTCCTTCTGCAGAAGGGTCCGCGCCTCGTGGAGTGCTTCAGCAGCTTCTCCATGCTGACCCATCCCCGACAACATGGGACCCAGGGCAAGCAGGCGGCGCGCGATTGCTGTCCCCTGCTCACCATGTTGGTTGTCCAGGGCTCGCCAGCCGGCGGCTTCCTCCTCTACGGCCTGCACTGCGCTCCTGATGTCTCCGGACGCCTCCAAAACCGTGCCAAGATCCTCAAGCAGGCCGAGACGCGTGGCGGTTGTGATGCGCTCTACCTCTGCAGGAAACAGGTCAAGGGCCTCCCATATGCGAGCGATGGCGCTGGCATGGTCGCCTGCCTGGCTCAGCGTGCGCCGGATTCCGCCAAGCGCGATGGCCAAGGCTGCGTTGCGGGAGGCTTTGGGGAGGCGGCGCGGACTCCTCGCCAGCTCCGCGGCGCGCTCGTAGTGCTCTATGGCGATGTCCGCTTTCCCTCCGAGGCGGGATAGCGTTCTGCCTACCGCAACGAGCGCCCGATAGTGATCCATCGCTTTCAGATCGCCCGGGTTGAGTGTTGCCAGCGCCCTCGTGAGGGCGCCGACGTACCGGGCGAGCGATAGGTCCTCGCCAACGCATCGGCCCACCAGCGTCTTCGCGCACCTCTTGACGACTGCTTCGCGCAGGCCCATCTCCTGAGCATATGCGAGATTCATGCAGGCCAGTTCCTGTGCCGCCGACGCCGGCCCCTCTGTCGGTCGCCAGCCCTTTGCGAGGGCCTCGTCGAGACTGACCACGTCGGGTTCGGTGACCTCCGCGAACGAGCACTCGATGCCCAGGCTGGGGTTCAGTTCGGAGAAGGACAGGGCGTCTTCCGCTCGCCAGTTCTGCAGCAGAGCATTCGAGTCATCGATTGGCAACTCGCTCTTGGCCATGGCTGATCCGTGTTCTCACCCTTCCTCGAATCCCTGCTGGTCGAAGCCCAGTACGCGACAGTTTTCGCTGACTGTGCGGACCACGTCGTCAGGCACGGGTGCCCCGAAGTCGGCCTGGATCTCCAGCGTCACCCGAACGTTCGCCCCCTGCAGCCCGACCAAGTGCTGGATGACTTCGTCCGCGATCTGCCCTGCGTCGCGACCGGCCCGCTGAGGGTTCAGGCTGGCGACACCGAAGAACCGAAGGTACCCGGCCGGACGCTCCTCTTCCTTCGTCTCGTCTTCAGTAGTCATCGCGGGTTGGTCACCGACTGTCTGCCCCTGCCCGGCGACTGCCTTCGCCCGCTCCTGATCAGCTGCGATCTGCTCAGCCGCGACTTCGGCCTTCACCAACAGGCCGGTCGCATCCGGGTTCATGGTCAACAGTTGCCCGGCCACCAGGCCCTCATATCGGCCATCAGCGGCGCGGGCGCGCGCGTAGGCGAACCCGTGCTCTTCCCACGTGAGCTGGTTCAGCCCTTCGCGCACCGCCGCCAGCAGCACTGCCGGTCCCTGCACCCGGGACAGGTACAAGTACTTGGCGAAGTCCTCCAGCAGCTGCTCGATCTGAACGTCGTCGCCGCGCCACAAGGGTATCCGGTCCAGTTCGTACCTCAGCCGACTGCCCGCGAGGCTGGTCAGCAGCAACTCCTCGGCCACCAGCTTCTTCGAGGCGCGCTCCGCCAGAGGTTCCCGGCTCTGCAGCCGGATCTCCTCCCACCTCATCTGCCCCTGCGGATCATCCTGCACCGGCACCAGCAGCCACTGGTAGGTCTCGGGGACCCGCTGCGTCACGGTCTCGTCGGCCTGCTTCCGGTTGGTGGTTGCTTGTCTCGTCTGGAAGGCGTTGAGGTTCAGCGACTCCTTCTCGTGCTCTATCGACGTCCACGCGAGATAGTGGCACGTGGCATCCTCCAACTCGCGCAGGCGCGTCTCATCCGCCGCCAGGAACACGAGCGTGTTGCGCTTCTCCCGTGCTCCGCCAGACCGTTGGTCCAGGATCGCCCTCGCCTGTTCCAGGGCAGCACTATTCTGCGCCTTCCCGGTATGCGGGTACTGCGGGTCCAGGATCACCAGCCGGGCTTCGTCCTCGTCGGGGACATCAGAGGGCGACTCCGGGCAGATGTGGACCTTGGCGAAGCTGCCCTTCTTCGTCCGCTCTTTGTCCAGCCGGTCCCGGATCTCCTTGAGCAGTGCGTCCCTGTCCCGGGCGCATCTCGCCGCGCGTTCTCGGGCAAGGCTGGCCACGCTGGGCACCGGCGAGTACCAGTACCGCTGTCCATCCGCGTACAGGTACGTGGCCGCTCCCATGCTCAGCCGCCGCAGGGCGTCTCCGAAGGACGCCAGCGCCTCCCCCGGTTGTGCGCAGCCCAGCTTGATGCGCGTGTCATCGATCCCCGGGTTCGGGCCGCTGTAGGTGGGCGCGGAGCCCAGGTACACGGTGCGAGCCACGCGCCGGCAGGCAGAAAACCGCCCCAGGTTCGGGTTGTCATTGTCCAGCTTCAGCGGCGTGGAGTTGGGCCCGTCCACGTCCGACCCGATCACCGGCACCCAGTGGTCGTCCAGGTACCGGGTCAACTCATGCTGAACGGTGGGATCATCCACCGGCACCGTCGCGGGCATGATGAGCACGCCCGGGTCGCCGCGCTCCCAGAGCACATGGATCACCGCCGCCATGAGCCGCAGGACGCCGCGGGTGCGCTGGAACTTCTCCAGGCTGGACCAGTCCGTGTACAGCCGGTCGAACAATTCGGGGTGGATGGGGTACGCCGCAGCCATGCGGCGCTCATACTCGGGCTCCCGGCAGTTGGAGGGGAACTCCGACGACTGCTTCCGGTACATGTCCCCGAAAGCCTGCACCACCGCGTCCCGCGCGGCGTAGTGTGAGGTCTCCAGTGGCTGGAACAGCCTGCGCCGCACGATCTCAAAGCTCTCTTCCGCGCTGGCAGGGCGCCAGGGCGACTGTACCCGCCCCAATGCATTGCGCAAGCGTTCCAATGCGGCCTTGCCGCCCTCGCCGCCGATCTCGATGTCCGACGCCGGCAGGCTGGCCACCACCATCACGCCGGGCACCGCTTTCGCCGCTTCAGTCAGGGCCTGGGCGAAGGTGAAATGCGCGTCGAAGTTCCCGCCCGGCAGGTCCTCCTTCATATACAGCTGCCGCGCGTAGGCCACCCATTCATCGATCAGGATGATGCACGGCGCGTAAAGGGCCAGCAGCTCACGCAGGGCATCGCCAGGGCTGGTGCCGGTCTCATCGGCCTGCCGGATCAGCTCATAACTCTCCTGCCCGTCCAGTTGCCACGCCAGTTCCCCCCAGAGCGTCCGGACCTCAACCCCTCCCGACTTCCTCTGCGGTTGGCCGGGGGACAGCGCCTGCCCCACCAGCACCACCCGCCTGGCCTTCGGGATCTCCGCGACCTCCGCCTCCTGCAGCACCGCTTCCAAGCCGGGCAGCGATTCCGCCGGTTCGCCCGACAGCATGTGGTACAGGGCCAGCATCGAGTGGGTCTTGCCACCGCCGAAATTGGTCTGCAGTTCCACCACCGGCGCCGCGCTCTGGCCGCTCAGCCGGCGCAGGGCCTCGACCAGTAGACGGCGCAGGCCCTCGGTCAGGTATGTCCGGCTGAAGAACTCCCCTGGGTCGCGGTATTCCGGCGCCGTGGTAGCGTCGCCGCGGTGCACCTGCCCCAGGTCCGCGGCGAACTCCGCCTGGTTGAACCTCCCCGAGGCCACATCCGGGTGCGGAGTCACCACTTCCCGCCACGGTTTCAGCCCTCCCGCCGCCCGGCTGCGGATGGGCGCCAGGGACTGCCGCCTGACCTGTTCGGCGGCTTCTTGCTGCACCCAGCGTACGCGCAAGTCCTGCTTCAGCGCCTCCACCTGCGCCGCCTGATCCGGGGCCGAAACCGCCCGCAGGAGCCGTTCCACGCTGTCCAGGGCCCGGTAGGCGTCGTCGTAGCTGAACTTCCCCTGATGGGCCCATTCATTGCGCACGTCGTATAGCTCGTGCACGATGGTCCGCTCGGTGTTGCCCAGCACGTTCTTGAAGACCTCGTTCCAGTGCCCGCGCATGATCTTCAGCAGCGCGTAGGCGTCCATGTTGGACGGGTCGGCGCCCTCCTGTTTCACCACCGAGCGCCACTGGTTCTTATAGGTCGAGGCAAGCTCCCGGTTAACGAAGGGTTTCAGCCCCTGGGTCAGAAGCTCCAGCGCCTTGCCGATACGATCTCGATTGCTCACAGCCATTCAGGTCACCTCAGACGTCTCCGGCGATTGTGTTCAGTCCTCATCGAGAGCGAACGGCCGCCTCACCCCTGCGCGTCGTGGCCGACGCGCTTCCCCTCTCCTTCGCTGCGCTCAGGATGAGGGGGAGACGGCCACGGCGTCGCGGGCAAGCCCGCTCCCACAATGTACCATCACGTGAGCGCCAACGCCGTCGCCTCCGCCGTTCCTCCCCCTCATCCTGAGCCGCGCCGTCTGCGGCGAAGGAGAGGGGGACCGAGCACGTGAGCGCCAACGCCGTCGCCTCCGCCGTTCCTCCCCCTCATCCTGAGCCGCGCCGTCTGCGGAGAAGGAGAGGGGGACCGAGCACGTGAGCGCCAACGCCGTCGCCTCCGCCGTTCCTCCCCCTCATCCTGAGCCGCGCCGTC
>Ga0067045_1032282_pt1 | contig 10512 bp, 8 predicted proteins | sample TerdegcTABiofilm_FD_59184 | JGI IMG/M metagenome (GOLD analysis project Ga0067045, IMG submission 59184) | Combined Assembly of (Gp0054472, Gp0054536) Wastewater bioreactor microbial communities from Singapore -Terephthalate degrading... | reverse complement strand
CCCGCCGCATCGTTTTCGAGTCCCATGCGGCACGGCGGGTATGCGAGCCGTTCATCGACGCCGCGAAGACCCGCGTGATCCACAATCCGCTGCGGTTCACCGCGGAGGACGCGGCTTGTCCCGAGGTGCGGGAAAAGGCCGCCGCGCTGCGATCCGCGCTCGATCTGACACCCCAAGACGTCATGGTCCTATGGCTGGGACAGTTCTCGCCGCGCAAGGACCCGCTCTTGCTCGTGCGAGCAGCGACCTTGCTCGCCGAACGGCAAGACTTACCGCGGGTGGTGCCGGTTTTTCTGGGCGACGGACCGTTGCGTTCCGACTTGGCCGCGGCCTTGGGTGACGGCGGACGGATCGGCGAGTTCGAACCGGATGTTCGCCCTTGGCTGGCCGCCTGCGACGTGCTGGCGTTGACCTCGCGGCAGGAATCGTTCGGGCTGGTGCTGCTGGAAGCGGCCGCCTTCGGGAAGCCGGTCGTCGCGACGCGCGCTGAAGGTCCCGCCGAGATCATCCGGCATGGGGAAACGGGATTGCTGGTCCCCATCGGCGATGTCCCCGCCTTGGCGGATGCCCTAGCCGCTTTGGCCGGCAGTCGTGATATCCGGCAACGCCTGGGCCGAGCCGCTCAGCGGTTCGCATTCGAGCATTTCTCGGCGGAGAGCTACGTCCGCGCCGTCCACGCGGTTTGGGGCGAGTGCTGGGAAGCATCTCCTTCGATCCAAGGGGCTGGATGAGGTCCATCGTATGACGGAACGCCCTTTGGTCAGCGTGATCATCCCGATTCATAACGGTGCTCGGTTCCTAGAGCACACCTTGCAAAGCGTCCTGCGGCAGAGCTACTCGCCGATCGAAATCGTGGCCGTGGACGACGGATCGGCGGACGATTCGTGCGAGGTCGTTCGTCGCACGGCACCGAACGCGCGGTTGATCCGCCAGGCCAATCACGGCGTGGGCGTGGCCCGCAATCGCGGTATCTTGGAATCGCGGGGGGAGTTCATCTGTTTCCTAGACCAAGACGATTGGTGGGAAGCGGACAAGGTGGAACGGCAGACGCGATGCTTTGCTCGGCCGGAAGTCGGCCTGGTGCATACCGCGGCCCGCTACTTCGCCGACGCGGACGGAACCTGGCGGACTTCCCCGGACGCAACGGCGGACCCGGCCGAATTGGTGGGCCGCTGCCGCCAAAGGCTGCTTCTGGGAAATGCCATCTGCAATTCCAGCGTCATGGTCCGGCGCGAGTTGTTCGCCCGGACCGGGCTTTGCAGCTTGGAGATTCGGGGCAACACGGTGCAGGACTACGACTTGTGGCTGCGGTTCGCCGCGGTTTGCGAGTTCGCCTATGTCGCCGAGCCGGTGACCGTGTTTCGCATCCATTCGGCCCAAGGAACCAGCGACCGCCGCGGTATGTTGCGGGAGCAGACGGCGATGCTGGAGCGGGTGTTGCGTGCCGAATCGGCCGCCGTTCGTCGCACGATGCGCCGGCGGATGGCGGAATTGTACGACCTGCTCGGCTCATTTCATCTGGATTTCCACGACGCAGCGGAGGCTCGCGCCGCCTTTCGCCGTTCCCTCCGCTGGCGGCTTCGCTTTCGCGCGCTCTTGCTTTGGGGCGTTACGTTTCTGCCCCACGGGGGCGTGAGCGGCATCCGCCGTATTTATTACCGCCTGAAGGGAATGCCGCGATGAGCGCCGCACGCCTCTGCAAACGACTGTTGCGGGGAGTCGCCTGCGTGATCGTGGCGCCTTGCGTCGCGGCATGCCGTGCTGCCGGCCTTTTGATCGGCCGGCAGCGGGCGTTCGCCGGGTGGTCGCAGCTTTTCGCGCTCTTGCCGGGACTGTGCGGCTGCTACCTCCGCTGGGCCTTTTATCGCTGGACGTTGGCCCACTGCGGGCGGGACGGCGAGATCGGCTTCGGCACGATCTTCTCGCGCGACACGGCCGAGATCGAGGACGGCGCGTACATCGGCGCTTACTGTGTGCTGGGAAACGTAACCGTGCGGCGGAACGCCCTCATCGCCTCCGGCGTTTCCATCCCCAGCGGACGCCGTCAACACCCGCTCGACCCCGTTGGTCGAGATCGCAAGCACGCGGACCAAATTCATGAGCGGATCGTCATCGGCGAGAATGCTTGGATCGGCGAACGGGCGGTGGTGATGGCTTCGGTGGGCGCGGACAGTGTGATCGGCGCCGGTGCGGTAGTCGTAAAACCGATTCCCCCGGGAAGCGTCGCCGTGGGTGTTCCCGCCCGGGTTATTCGCACCGCCGCCGGCGTCGTGCCACCCGAAAGCGATCGCAAAGATTTCGAGGGGGAGGACGCCGGGCCGCATGCTTGAATTGCCCGTTCAATTCTTCCGGGTGCCCGCCGCCGCGACCTTCCACGATCGCTTGAAGGCCGCGGAACCCGTGCGATTCGGCCTGCCCCTGCGGCCGGGCACGTTCCGATTGCCGGCCGCGAAGCTGATCTCACCCGACGGCGGCGAAACGGCGGCACAAGCGCGAATCACCGCCCGATGGCCCGACGGCTCGGCGCGATGGGTCCTGATCGACGCCGTCCTCCCTCCCGAATCGCCGGTCTGTGACGGTCGAGAATGGATCTGCCGCCTGGAGGAAGGCATCGAAACCGCGTGCTCGGCGGGTGCGGCGATCACGGATGGCCGCGGATTGCTAGCATGGGACGGCCGCGGCGGCTGGGATTTCCGTCCGGCCGATGATGCTCGAAGCACGCGGTCGCTGTTCCTCACCTGGGATGTGCGGGACGCCTCGGGGCGTATGTTTCGACCGAAAGCGGCTCGGCGAATCGAGCGGCTTGCCGGCCCGATTGTTTTCATCGAGCGGTGGGAAGGAAGCTTCACCGCGACGTTGCGGCCGCGGCCCTCCCGTGATCACCGCGACCTTGTGTGGCGGATGACCTGGGAGTTTTTCCCGACTGCCGACCTCGCCCGGATTCGCTTGACGTTGCGGAACTGCGGCCGGGCACGGCATCGCGGCGGGTGCTGGGACCTGGGCGATCCCGGGTCGATCCTGCTCGAGGATTTCACACTCCGTATTCGCCCATCGGAAACGGCACAAGCGTGGATCGGCCGCATTCGGGACGGTAACGCCGTGCAGACTCTTGGCGGGACATTCTCAAACGATACGCAACAGGGCGGCCCGCGCGATCGGGGCGAACCGGACGTCGTGATCTATCAAGATTCCAGCGGCGGCGAGAACTGGCGAAGTTACAACCACATCAATGCCCAAGGCCGCATTCCCTGCCGTTTCCGCGGCTTCCGCGCCGACCTGCCGAGCGGAAGGCTCGAGGGTTCTCGGGCGGAGCCGGTCCTCGCATTGCGGAACCGCGACGCTTGGCTGGTCGCGGCCGTCCCCGAGTTCTGGCAGCGTTTTCCCAAAGCACTGCGGATTTCCGCCGACGAGATCGCCCTGGGGATTCTGCCAGGGGAATGGGACGATCTCCATGAACTTCAAGGCGGCGAGCAAGTCACGACCGCGGTCTGCTTGCGCTGGGATGCGGCTGCGATCGAGACGGAAGCATGCGAGCGAGAGACGCTGAGCGATGCGGATGCGCTGCTGTTTCCGCTGCAAGCGGTGAGCGGTTGGGAGCCGTCTGCTGCCGTGGAGATCGGTGACGCGGCGGTCTCGCCGGATGCCTACGCTTCGCTGCCCGTCGCGGGTTTTGCCCAAACGGGATTGTGCGGCGAAAACGGCCTGTTGTCGCATCGGGAAAAGGTGGACGAGTACGGTTGGCGGCATTTCGGCGACTTCTATGCCGATCACGAAGCCCGGCATTATCGCGGCGACGCGCCCCACATCTCGCATTACAACAATCAATTCGATTTGTTGCTGGGTGCGGAGCTCCAGCGGCTGTGCGCTCGGTCGGTCGACTGGGACGCGATCATCCATCCCCTGGCGCGGCACGTGATGGATGTGGATGTCTATCACACGGACCGCGACCGCGCACCTTTCAACGGCGGGTTGTTTTGGCTGACCGACCACTATCGCACGGCACACACGTGCACGCATCGCGCTTTCTCGCGGAAGAACGCAGCGCACCCCGGCTACGGCGGCGGCCCCAGCTCCGAGCACAACTACACGACCGGACTGTTGATGTACCACTTTCTCTTCGGCGACGAGGACGCCAAGGAGGCCGTGCTTTCCCTGGCCGACTGGGTGATCGCCATGGAGGACGGCGGGCGAACGCCTTTTTTCTTTATCGACGCCGGACCGACGGGCGCGGCGACAGCCACCAGCGAAGCCGACTATCACGGCCCGGGGCGCGCCGCCGCCAATAGCATCAACGCCTTGCTCGACGGCTGGCTGATCTCCGGCGAAACACGGTATCTCGACTTCGCCGAGCGCTTGCTCCGCCGCACCGTGCATCCGGCCGATGAGATCGCAACTCGCCGACTTCACGATGCCGAGCGGCGATGGTCGTACACGATGTACTTCGAGGTCGCGGCCCGGTACCTGCAACTCAAGCAGGCATGGAACCAATGCGACGACGCCTACGCCTACGCGGCCCGATCGCTGCTGCACTACGCGCGTTGGATGCTGGAGCATGAACGCCCGTTTCTCGCGCGGCGCGACGAGTTGGAATATCCGACCGAGGTCTGGGCCGCGCAATCACTGCGCCAGGCCAACGTGCTCTGGGCGGCGTCGCGGTTGGCGGAGGGGGATCTGCGCGAGCGTCTGCGAGAGCGTGCGGAAGCTTGGACCCGGCAGGCTTGGCACGATCTGTATGCCTTCGAGTGCCCGGTCAATGCGCGAACGCTGGCCGTGGCCTTGACCGCGGCCTTGAGGGGGGCGTGCCATCGCCAGGCACCGCCGCTGACGCCTCCTCCCGCGGCGCATCCGGATTTGGCACCGCCGGAACCGTTTCTGCCTCAGCGCGTACGTGTCAAGCATGCGCTACGCCGGCCCGCGGGTTGCATCGCGTCCTTGATGCGCGCGCTTTATCCGCCCACCCTCATCCGACTCTTGAATCTGCTGCGAACGTGGCGAAACTGAGTTATGGGAGCGATCCGGCGGAGAATGCGGCAATCCAGCTCGCCGCGAGACGGGTCGCCGGCCGGAAGAGCCATTGAAATCGGATGGGTGTGCATGAAACCGAGCGCCGACGAGGGGCCGTCGCGGGATCTCCTGCGGTGGTTGCGTCCGACGTATTATTTCTCTCGCATCAGCGATTTGTCTCCGGAGTGGCTCCAATCTCAAGGGTTGGAGGGGTTGTTGCTCGATTTGGACTCCACCCTCAAGCCCTATCGCCAAGCGACCGTCGCTCCGGAAACCGCGGCATGGATTCGTCGCGTGCAGGCGGCGGGAATCCGGCTGTGCATCGTGTCCAACGGCGGGGGAAGACGCGTGGCGGTGACGGCCGAAGAGCTGGGGGTACCCTTTCTCGCGCGGGCGTTAAAGCCGTTCCCCTGGCGATGCCGCCGAGGAGTGCGGCTGCTCGATGTGGCCCCCTCCGCCGCAGCCATGGTGGGCGACCAACTCTTCGCCGACATTTGGGCGGGGTATTGGGCGGGGATTCGCACCATTCTGATCGTCCCGCTCTCCCCCGAGCAAGAGCCGTTCGTCACACGATGGAAACGCGGATTGGAACGCTGGTTCCTCGCCCGGTTGGGTGTGACTCCTCATCCGGGAGCGGAGCCGTCGCTCGCCGCACCGTCGCCGGAGGCGCGGCATGACTGAAGCCGCCGCGCCCCCCCGAGGCCCGCTTTGGTGGGATCTGCTGCGACTCGCGCGGCCCGAGTACTGGTTCAAAAACGGGTTCATGCTCTTGGGCGTCATGCTGGCGGTTTTTTACCGGCGGCAAACCCTGGGCGAATGGCCGACCGATCTCACGGCGTGGTTGCAGGCGGTCGTCGGCTTCGCCACCGTGTGCTTGATCGCGTCCTCGAATTATGCCCTCAATGAATGGTGCGACCTGGAGTCGGATCGATACCATCCGGAAAAGCGGAGTCGTCCCTTGGCGGCGGGGCGTCTGCCCCCTTGGTCGGCCGCCGTGCTTTGGATGGTACTGGCGGCGGCGGGAATGTCCTTGGCAATAACCGTGAATCGCCCTTTCGCGGCGGCGGGCGCGGCCTTGTTGGGAATGGGGATCGTGTATAACGTCCGGCCCATCCGCGCCAAGGATTGGCCCTACATCGACGTGCTCACCGAATCGGTCAACAATCCGTTGCGACTGTTTCTCGGATGGTTTACCATCGTGCCGGACCGCGTGCCGCCGCTCTCCCTGATCTTCGCCTACTGGATGGCCGGTGCGTTCTTCATGGCTGCCAAACGGCTCGCCGAAAAGCGGAGCCTCGGCTCCGACGAGACGGCCGGGCGGTATCGCCCTTCCCTCGGCCGCTACGCCGAGAACGATCTGTTGATGCAGATGTTTTTCTACGCCTCGGCCGCCTCCTTGCTCCTGGGCGTGTTCATCGTCCGCTATCACGTGGAGTTGATCTTGGCCGTTCCGCTCGTGGCGGGTGTCTTCGCCGCCTATCTCCGCCTCACGCTGGCACCCGGCAGCGTCGCCCAGCAGCCCGAGCGATTGTATCGCGAGCGATGGTTGATGAGTTACCTGGCGATGTGCCTGGTCGTATTCGCGATCTTGATGTTCGTGGAATGGCCTTGGCTCCGGGCGTTGATCAACGTCGATGCCTCGGGCGTCCCGCCGATCTGGCAGTTGTGAATCCCCACCCGTGAATTCCGGCAAGTTCTCCGAATCGTCACCCGACCTCCCTGCCGCCGGATCCCCGGATTCCGTGCCGATCCACCAAGTCGTTCACAGTCTGGCGGTGGGCGGAGCGGAGGTCTTGGCCGTGCGGTTGGCCGTGAGCCTGTTGCCTCGGTATTGCAGTCGCATGATCTGTCTGGACGAAACCGGGCCCCTGGCGGAGCGCGTCGCCGCGGCAGGATTGCACGTGGAAGTATTGGGTCGCGGGCCGGGCTGGGATCGCGCATGTGCCCGGCGGATGCGGCAACTCCAACGCCGGCAGCGACCGGCCGCCGTCATCGCTCATCAATTCACGCCGTATTTCTATGCCGCCTGGGGGCGCGGCCTGCGACGCCGGCCCCCGCTGGTGTTCGTCGAACATGGGCGATTCCATCCCGATCGACCTAACCCCATCCGAAAAATCTTCCATCGGTTGATGCTCCGATCCTGCGACCGCGTCGTGGCGGTAGGCGAGGCCGTCCGGCAAGCCTTGATTCGCAACGAAGGCATCTCCGGGCGCAAAATCCGCGTCATCTACAACGGCGTCCCCGTGGAACGTTTCCGCCGAAATGAGGAATCGCGACGCAAGCTCCGAACGGCATGGGGACTTTCCGAGCAGGACTTCGCCGTCATGCAGGTGGCCCGCTTGGATCGACTGAAGGATCACATCACGGCCGTCCGGGCAGCCGCCTGCTCAAGCACTGAGCATCTGCGGTGGTTCATGGTGGGTGACGGCCCGGAAAGGCAGGCCGTGGAGGCGGAGATCGCCCGACTGGGCCTGCAAGGCCGGGTTCAACTCTTGGGCGAACGCCGCGACATTGCCGAGTTGCTGTCCGCCGCCGATGCCTTCGTCCTCACCAGCATCAGCGAAGGCATACCGGTGACGGTACTGGAGGCCATGGCGGCTGAGCTGCCGGTCGTGGCCACACGGGTGGGCGGACTGCCCGAGCTGCTGCGCGAGGGCGAAACCGGACTGCTCGTCCCGCCTGAGACCCCCGAAGCCGTCGTCGGTGCCCTGCAAGTCTTGATCGACGATCGGGAAAAGGCGCGAATGTGGGGACAAGCCGGGCGGAAACTCGCTGAATACCGGTTCAGCGAAGCCCGGATGCACGCCGAATATCGCCGGCTCTTGGAAGAGATCATCTTGCCGCACAGGTCGGGCGGTAGGAACGACGTATCCGCCCCGAAAGGTTCGCCGTGAGCGACGACTCCCCTCGGCAAGGCTCGCTGATCGTCTTTGCCGACGATTGGGGGCGGCATCCGTCCAGTTGCCAATACCTGGTGCGGAACTTGACGCTTCGGCGGCACGTGCTGTGGGTCAACACCATCGGCATGCGGCGGCCGCGGCTGGATCGCACCACCTTCCGCCGCGGATGGGAAAAGCTACGGGAATGGTTGAGGAGGGATCGCCTCGCCTCCGGAAAGCCGGAGGCGGCGCAACCCGCAGTTGTGCGGCCTTTGATGTGGCCGAGCTTCTCTCGCCGTTGGGAGCGCGCGTGGAATCGGCGGCTTTTGGCCCGGCAACTGGAGCCGCTGATCGCCGACCTCCCCAAACCGCGAACTGCGGTCACGACGATTCCCATCGTAGCGGATCTGCTGGAATCGCTGCCGGTGGATCGCTGGGTCTATTACCGTGTGGATGACTTCCGCCATTGGCCCGAGATGGACGGCCGCGTCATGGCCGACATGGAGCGTCGGTTGATTTCCAGCGCCGACCGCATCGTGGCTGCTAGCGAGCGTCTCCAACAAGGCGTGGAAGCCTTGGGCAGAGACGCCGTCCTGCTCACTCACGGCGTGGATTGGCACGCGTGGCAGGAGGCCGCAAATGCTCCGCGTGCACTTTGGGAACAGGCCGAGGCGTTGTTCCGCCCTCTCCCGCCGCCGCGATCGGTCTTTTGGGGATCGATCAACTGGCAGATGGATGAGGAGATTCTGGCGGTCCTCAGTCAAAAATCGGAAGGCACGATCGTCTTGGTCGGACCGGTGACCGATTGTCCCGCCGTCATCCTCCGGCTTCCGCGAGTGCGAACCGTCGGAGCGGTCAAGCCGGAGCTACTCCCTCTATTGGCCGAACTCTCCACCGTCCTCATCATGCCGTACAAAAATGGCCCGGGGCTGGAGGAATCACAGCCTCTGAAGCTCAAGGAATACCTCGCCACGCGACGGCCGGCGGTGGTGCGGGATCTCCCCGCGAATCGTGTTTGGCAAGACGCGCTGGACTTGGCGAACTCGCCGGAAGAGTTCTTGGAAGCCGTGCGGTTGAGGATCCATACCGGCTTGCCGCCGGCGCAGGAGCTGGCGAGGCGGCGGGTTTGCGAAGAAAGCTGGGAGAAGAAGGCCGCCGTCTTCGACCGCATTCTGTTCGAGGGCCTTTCGCCGGGCTGAGCCGATGTTGCCTTTTTTCCACAGGCTGCGCCGCGGGCGACGAGAGGAAGCGACGCCCCTTTGCCGATGGGAGACCGAGAACCGCTTCGCCGCACGGGCTTCGGCCGAGCTTTAGCCCCATTCTTGCCGCTCGCGGTTGTCGATCGCCGAATTGGCACGCCCTTCGCAATGAGGGTTCGACGCGGCGGATCAATCCGTCGATGTTGCAATCCCACTTGCCGTACCGAGAAAGGACGAGCGCATGAAGCGATTCGGCACGCGAATTCTCGATCCCGTTTTGGATCATCGACAGGTGGAATGGCGGCTGGTGCCCGCGGAGGAGTGCCCGGACGCGGAAGCTGAGGCCGATATCATACGGCGATTCTTTCGCACGCCGCACGAGCCTTGGGAACCGCACGGGGCGTACGTGGAGCCGGTCGAGGTCCGCCGCACCCGGCGCTGGGTGTTGTTCCGGCAAGTATCCGGCCTTCAGGATTGACCGGTCACAGTGCCGTTACGAGGCGAGCCAAAAAAAGCACCGGCCTTCCCCAAGACGGAAAGGCCGGTGGGCTTGTCCTTGTGACGCCGAACTCGACTCAGGAGTCGAGTCCGTCAAGTTTACCGCAGCAGGGCCAGAACGGCCTGCGGGTTCTGATTCGCGATGCTCAACACGGACGTACCGGATTGCACCAGGATTTGAGCACGGGTCAGCTTGGCGCTCTCGGCCGCGAAGTCGGCGTCGCGGATGTTGCTTTCCGCCGCGGTCAGGTTTTCCAGCGTGTCGTTCAAGGCCTTGATGTTGGTCTCGAGCGTCGTGCGTTGGAAGGCGCCTAACCGTCCGCGAAGATTGGTGACCAACGAGATCACCTCATCCACCACGGCCGCCGCGCCGATCACGTCGTTGGTCAGCGACTTGCTGCCGCCCGATCGCAGCTCTTGCAGGCGTCCCGAGGCACCGCCCAGCTTGGCGGTATTGACGCTGCGAATGCCGATTCGGGCCTGTTGATTAGAGACGACGTTCGGACCCAACTGGAATTGGGCGCCGCCGCCGACGATGGAGAACGTCATGCGCGTCCCGGCCGCCACGGTCGCGGCTAGGCTGAACGTCAAGTCCACCGCCGCGGTATTAATCGATGCCGTCAAGCCGGAGGTGACGGCTTCGTAGCCGTTGACCCGGATTCGGGCATTGGTACCGGTGGCGCGGTCGGCCACCGCCCCCGCGGAGTTCTTCATCACGAAGCTGCCGCTGAGGGCTTTGACCGAAACGAAGGCGTCGCTCCCGTAATCGGTGGCCTCGATGGTCAGGCCGGTGTTGGCCTCGTCGCTGTTTCCCAACAGGGCGGCGCCCCATTCGCTGCCGGCATCCACGACGCCGCCGGAGAGTTCGGCGTAGTCGGAAAGGGTCACGGCCGCCGCACCGGTACCGCCGGTACCCACCGCCGCCGTGAACA
>Ga0067045_1032281_pt1 | contig 10514 bp, 11 predicted proteins | sample TerdegcTABiofilm_FD_59184 | JGI IMG/M metagenome (GOLD analysis project Ga0067045, IMG submission 59184) | Combined Assembly of (Gp0054472, Gp0054536) Wastewater bioreactor microbial communities from Singapore -Terephthalate degrading... | reverse complement strand
GGCGGATAACGGCACGCCAGGCACGGGCCGGCGATTCTTACCTGCCCCGTCCCGGGGCGGGAGTTCCCGGCAACGCGAAACAGGCATGAAAGTCGTCGGTATCTTTTACAATTCAGCGGCCGAGTCGATTGGCCAGTAAAATCAAATTTGTTGACGAATCTGGTTGCAGAGTTAGCGCCGGCAGCCTTGCCAGTCTGTAAGAATTCTTTACAGCTTCGGGATTCCCTCCCGGCAGGGAATTTAAATAAACAAGTGATATCAATATTTTAACTAAAGGCACGGGGTTTGCAGATGATTTAGGCGTTTTGTCTGCCCGACGGTGGGACAGGTTGCCGGCCAGACGCAACCGTTGCAACCATTGCAATTGTGCGAGGACATGGGAACCGCGACGGAAGCTTGACGCAAGGCCCGGCCGCAGGCAGGTAAAGGACGCAGCCCGGAGCCGCCGGGAGGATGCTGACGCGGGCCAGGAAAGAAAGGCTGCGCCAGCCGTACTTGAAATGACCTTCGATGGGAGGGAGGCAATGAAAAAACTTGTATCGAGGCTCTTCGTCTTGATCATCTGCCTGACGCCTGCCCTGGCCAACGCGGGACTTGGCAGCCTCATCAGCAACGGCGATTTCGAGTATCCGGTGATAGACAATTATTACCTTACAGTAAAGGCAGGACAACCCGGCCTGACGGGTTGGAGCGTCGGGGAGACGTCCATTGACATCGTCAGGACCATTCCGGGCCATCCGAATTGGTCGCACACCGGCTACCAGGCCGTCGACCTGGCGGGCACCTCGGGGCCCGGTTCCATCTACCAGAACATCGCGACGACACCCGGGACGACTTACAAGCTGACGTTCTCCGTCTCGTCCAACGCGGACCAGGCGAACGGTTTCAGCGACAGCCTCCAGGTTTATTGGGCCGGCACCCGGCTGGGGACATACTCCTCACCGCTGCCCGGAACGTGGGACACCTACACGATCTACGTAACGGCGACGGCGGCCTCGACAGAGTTGAAGTTCTACACGCCGATCAGCACAAATCAGGGACCGCTGCTGGACAGCGTGTCTGTGAGCGCCGTTCCTCTGCCGCCGGCCGCCTGGCTGCTCATGAGCGGGTTGATCGGCTTTGTGGCGGTTCGTCGCCGTTTCAGGAAGTAGGCGGGGAAACAGGGGGGTAGAGCCCGATCGGCTGTCGATCCCTGCGGCGCGCAGGGGTGACGGACGCCCGGTCCCGTTCATGACGGGCCACGACACCGGTGCCGGGCTTGCCTGGCGCTGACAGTCTTCGCAGTTCGGCGGCCGGGAGCGGAAGTTCAATCGCAACGGAAGATGAAGCGACGCGACGGGCGAACGGCCTGTCGGAGGCGGGAGCGTCCCGCCTGATTCCTTGCAGGAAATCGTCAGGGTGAGGAAAAACCAAGTACCGAGGAGCCGCCGGGGGGTGATTATGATCATGAGAAAGGTTGGTGGGTTGGTCTTCGCGGTTCTCGTAGTGTTCGGCTTTGCCTTTTGCCAGGCGGACGCATTCGAGATCAGCGCGGTGAATTACTCCTGGAGCAGCGGCAGTCCGCCGACCACGGACCCCAACTATGGAACGATCTGGTGGGCAGGGTTGGGATCGGCGAACCAGGACGCGACGGACATCAAGGCCATTGTCGGTTTCACCGGGACCTTCGTCGAGTTGTACAAACAAAACGCGAGGGCGGTCCCTGACACGGGCCCCTTCGCGGACTCCTACACGACCGTTTTCTCGAACACCCCGGCGGAACCTTCGGACGCGACGCTGTCCTTGGTCGCACTGCAGCCGAGTATCTCCTGGGGCCCTATTTACCTTTTCGTCAAAGACGGCAATCAGGTGCCCTCTTGGTACCTCTTTGACATAACGGCCCTGGGTTGGCACGGGAGAGAAAGCGTCGAGCTGAAGAATTTCTGGCCGAATCAGGGCTCCATCTCCCACATCGCCCTGTACGGTGCCCCCGTTCCCGTCCCGCCCACCGTCTGGCTTCTGGGCACGGGCCTGATCGGCCTGGTTGCGATCCGTAGGCGGCTCAGGAAGTAGGTCGCCCTTACAAACCGATGCAGGGAAGGCAGGGCCGCGCGCCCTGCCTTTTACATGCCCCGGGCGCCCTGCGCGCTGCGAGAAGCGCAGGGGCTCACCGAGCCCGGGCAGCGAATTTTTGCGGTTCCCGGCCCCCTGGCCTCCTTTTTTTGATGCCTCCCGCATGCCTTTCGTTCCCTCGTTGCTTGCCTCCAGCGCAACATGTAACACCGAAAACCTGGAACGCCCGTAAATCACTAAATTCACGATGGAACTTGTCTTGACTTCAGAGTCGGATTCCGTTACACCACTTTATGTTTTTGCAGGTTTCTTGCAAGGTAGATCGTGTCGAAAAAGCCGGGAATCTCTCATGCAATCTCCCGGCAGCAGGGGGTACGCGAGCCATCCACGCATGGCACCTCCACCACCCCGACAAAACTATCAGTTCAGACTTCTTTGTACTGTTCTGTAACTGACAAAGCGGAGCATTATCCAAATGAACCTAAAACCTAAAACCTCGCTGCCTCTGGCAGCGCCACTTCAAACCCCGCGAAGCAGACGTAACCGAGAAAGCGGAACGTTACCCATTTTCTAATTAAATCTCTTTGCATCTGAAGCTTTGTTTGTGTGTTTCTGCTTTAGTATCAGGCTGAAGTGGAGCAGAGGATCCGCCATGGGACGAAAACTTAACATCGAAGTTCCCGGGGACAAGTTGGCGGACTTCTGTAGAAGAAACAAGGTACGCAAGCTTGCCTTCTTCGGGTCTGTGCTGCGGGACGATTTTCAACCTGCGAGTGATGTGGACGTCCTGGTGGAGTTCCTGCCGGTCCGGCCGGTAGGCTTTCTGCGGCTGGCACGTCTGGAATTAGAGTTGTCCGGCATCCTTGGCAGAAAGGTGGATTTACGGACTCCGGCCGAGTCAAGCCGGTACTTCAGGGATGAGGTCATAAACGGCGCCGAGGTACAGGATCCGGAAGGATGACCCGATACGGAGCCGCCACATGTACGACACCGCGAGGGATGCACTCGATTTCGTGAAGAATAAGACCCGCAGCGACCTCGACGGCAACCGCGTACTCGCGCTTTCCCCCGTCGAGTCCATCGACATCATCGGCTGGGCCGCATCGAAGGTTTCAAAGGAGAGCAGGGATCAGTTTCCGGAAATTCCGTGGGTCGTCATTGTCGCCATGCGAAACAGATTGATCCACGCCTATTACGATATCGATCGTGCCTGGGACACCATCACGGATGACCTGCCCCCGCGTGCATCCACCTTGAAGGGCATCATCGGAAATAGTGAGGCGACAAAGCCGTAAGATTGCAGCCTCCGCCACTTTATTCTCCTCCGACCATCTTTTATCGAACGAATCGACCCAATTGAACCAGAGAACGGTCTTCGGTTTGAACCGATTCATCTTCATCTCCTGCATTCTTGTTCTGCTGACCCTTGCAATCGTCGAGGCGCCAGCCTTCCTCCTCGTCTCCGACGCCCCGGTCAAATCGGACGCCGTCATCCTCTTCCTGGGCGGCGAGAGGGGAACCCGGGAGAGGGAGGCCCGCCAGCTCCTCAAAGAGGGATGGGCCGAGTACCTGATCGTCCCGGCCCGCAACCAGGTCCAAAAACTCGGCCCCGACGGCAAGCTCATCCGCATAGAATGGCAACGTCCAACGGACGTTGCGAACCAACCAACTCACGAACGAACGAACCAAAGAACTCCTTCTCCTGGCAGTTCCTCTTTGAACCACGGAACTGACGAACTAACCAAACTAAGGAACCTGGTTGTCGAGGACACCCACCAGGAAGCCCTCATCGCCCGCGACATCATGGAGCGCCTGGGCCTCCGCTCGGCCATCCTGACCAGCTCCCCCTACCACATGCGGCGGATTAGAATCATCGCAGACCATGTCTTCAGGCCGGGGGCTTTCCCTCCTTTCGTAAAGGAGGGGCAGGGAGGATTTAAACTCTATACTGTGCCCACGAGGTACGAAACACCGAATGAGGGCTTCTGGCTTTTCAACAGCTACGACCGGAAATTTGTATTGACGGAATACGGCAAGTCTCTGTGGTTTCTCCTTTATACGCCTTTCGTTTGAGTCCAGAGGAAAAACGCCGCCTTCTTCGCGTAACACGTAAACCCGAAAACCAGGGCCGTCAGGCATGCCTCTCACCCGCTGCGAACCGCAACGCGAAATGAAAAGGACCATCCACCTCGTCGCCGCCGCACGGCCCAACTTCATGAAGATCGCCCCGCTATACCACGCGCTCCGGCGGGAGGATTGGGCGGAGCCCGTCATCGTTCACACGGGCCAGCACTACGATGTGAACATGTCCGACGCCTTCTTCCGGGATCTCATGCTGCCCCAGCCCCATCACCACCTCGGCGTCGGAAGCGGCAGCCATGCCGAGCAGACGGGCCGGGTCATGATCGCGTACGAAAAGCTCCTGTACGAAGCAAAGCCCGACATGGTGGTCGTCGTGGGCGACGTCAACTCCACGGCGGCCTGCGCCCTTGCGGCCGTCAAGGTCCGCTACGCAAACGGCACCCGGCTGCGGCCCATCGTGGCACACCTCGAGGCTGGCCTTCGCTCCTTCGACCGCACCATGCCCGAGGAGATCAACCGGATCGTGACCGATTCGATCGCCGACATCCTCTGGACCCCCTCGCCCGACGCGGACGAGAACCTTTTCAGGGAAGGCATTCCTGCCGAAAAGATCGGGCGCGTCGGCAACATCATGATCGATTCGCTGGAGATGATGAGGCCCGCCATCGAGGCCGCGGGCACGAAGGATAGCTACGGGCTTTCTAAGGCCGGGTACGGCGTCGTCACCCTTCACCGGCCCGCCAATGTGGATGTCCCCGCCGCGCTGCGGAAAATCTGCGAGGCCTTGGTGGAGATCTCCGCGCGGCTTCCCCTGATCTTCCCCGTGCACCCGCGCACGAGAAAGAGCCTCGATAAGTACGGGTTACGCGCCATGCTCGAGCAAGCGGCGGACATCAGGCTTGTCGAGCCCCTAAGCTACGTGCCCTTCATGAACCTCATCTTCCACTGCCGCATGGCCATCACCGATTCAGGAGGCATCCAGGAAGAGACGACCTACCTCGGCATCCCCTGCCTCACGCTGAGGCCCAACACCGAGCGGCCGATCACAGTCACACAGGGAACGAACCGACTGTGTACGATGGAGACGATTCGCGCCCTTGTCGACGCAGCCATGACATGCACACACAGGAGAAGCCCGCCTCCGCTGTGGGACGGAAAAACCTCTCAGAGGATTATCTCGGTAATACGACCCAGGCTTTTCTGACATGTCCCAGATGACAAGTCTTTTTACGACAAAGCCCCACCAGAAATAATACGTCCATCCTGTCCCTTGTTAGTTCTTGATTGATCACGGCGCAATGGATTTTCTGAAAAGGATAACAGCCACGCTCAATGTACCGCCTAGATTCTTGAACGACGTTTTGTGCATTCTGGCGGCAAACCTCGTCAACAATGCCACCGTCTTTGCTGCAAATATTATTATAGTCCGCAATTATGATCAGCACTTCTTCGGCAATTTTTCCATCGCAGTTAATATTGCTCTTCTTACGCTTACAATATCTGAATTCGGCATGAATCTCTCCATGATTCGCCTCTATAAAAAGTATCGAGACAATCCTTTGAAGAGCCGAGCTGTCCTTCTGACAAATTTCCATTTTAAAGCTTTCATGCTGGCCTTCCTCGTCATAATCGGACTGGTTGCCGCCAGATTCCTTGCTGCTGTATTGATGCACGACAGCGCTCGCTGGATGCTTGCAGCGGTAGCGCTCGCGAGCGGCGGCGTGCTTGGTTTCTGGAGTTTCATCCGCGCTTACCTTCAGGCCATGGAACGCTTCAGGGCAATAGCCGTTCACACTATCACCTATGCGATACTGAGAATGGTTTTCTTGTGCGCTTTAATCGTTTGGTCTGGTGCGACACGCGAGGAATGGTTCCTTCTGGCGGTCTATATCGCTCCTTTATTCTTCGTCCTTTGGTGGGGCTTGTCGACCTTTAACCGCGAAATTCAAATCTTGCCCATTCGTGCCAGGGACATGATTGCAGTCGGATCAGAAAGCATCCAATACTCCTGTTGGGTGGCGGTCGCCGGTATTTCCTTCGTACTGATTCAACAAAGCATGATCTATATCGTCTCCATCGTCGGGGGTGTTCAGCAGGTGGCGTTGCTGAGTGCCGGCCTTGTCTTCACTGCTGTATTCAGCCTTATCAACGACGCAATCAATCAGGTTCTTTACAGTAAAGTGTCCGGCATGACCCCTTCACACGCTATCGAATATCGTCGTCGCTTATGGCGGCTCGCACCGCTGTTTGTGATTGGCAGTCTTGCAACTATCGCGTTCCTGACTGGCCTCATGATTCTTTTTTTAGACGTTCGATACAGCAGGTCCCTTCCCTTTTTCTGGATTACGAGCGTTGCAACTGCTGCCACCGCCTTTATCAGTTATTATTCAATGGTTATGCATACAGTTCAACGTCCGCAGATCGGGGCATGCATTAATATCGCAACCCTGCTTTGCTTCTGCTTCTGTGGCGTCATTCTCATGAAGTATGTCTCGCTTCTGGCTGTCACCGTCGCCTACATGCTTGCTACGATCCTCGGAGAATTTGTCAAAACTGTGCTGGTAAACCGTGCGGTGATGAATCCGCTTCTTAAAGTATGAGACGCGAGCAATGGAATCTCTTTACTCGGTTGCAATACGAACTGCCCATGATAACGAGTATTTAAGGCGATGTCTCAAGGCACTGGAACAGCAGACCGTTAGGCCAGATGAGATTGTCCATGTCATCCCGGATGACGTGCAGCCGTGGTACACCGGCATGGGCTGTGTACGCTTTGTACATGACAAGAGAGGGATGGTCACTCAGCGCTCCGGCGGCAACCATGCAGCACAGGACAGACGCCTGCTCCTGCTCGATGACGATGTAGTGCTTGAACCAAATGCGGTAGAATTGATGTTGACCGCTATGCAGGAACGAAACGCCGTATGCGTCATACCTTGCTGGGCAGAGGGTTGGCCCAATGGAGTATTTCTATGAGCTTTCATGGAATTTGGGGAATCGCAATACCCTCATCAAATGGAGGAATACGTTACACAGCTGGTGGGGGCGACTACTATCCATCGAAAGAGCCCTTTAAGCCTTGTGTGACTGAGGGTGGCGCAGGTGCGATCATCTTGGTTGACAGGGAATTTTTGTGTCCGTCTTCAATGCATCGGCGATGTTGCTTTTCAGGATCTGTCGGTTTACTCCTTGCGCGATGATGGCGCATTGATTCTTGATGTATTTCTGAAGGGGGCTTGTGCTTAATGGTTGGCGGTGTTCGTTTCGAGCATCTAGGCGGTACAACGAGAATAGATCCTAAACGTCTCGAAATGTCGTATCGGGCGCTCAAATATAACCATTACCTGTTTTGGCGGAAGTACATTTACCTTCAGCATAAACGAAACATTTTAGATAGAATCATTTCTCACATGTCTTTCCAAAGATACTTGGCCGGTAGCATTTTGCTTTCATTTTTGAGCGCCTGGCGATCAAGAAGCCTTCAGCCCTTGCGCGGGATGATCGATGGTTCAAACTTAATTTCCACTAAACCGTACGCGACACCAAAAGAAAAATAACACGGCTCCGCCATCCAAAAATGCGAGAATAGTGACATGAGTATGTTGATACCATTGTTTACCTTTGCTACTTTTGGATGCCTTGCCATGTTTTCCGTTCTTCATGGACTGGGGCTATGGTTCTTCTTGATAATCACGCATGGAATATTCTATCAGTTTATTGGGGAGGGTTCCGAGCATCTTCCTTTAATTGGCGGGATCGCTGTGTTGTTAACAATTCTGATTCGTCATAAGTGGACAGGAATCTCTCTGAAACTGCTCATTCTCATTATCTCTCTTGTAATCGTAATGGCCCTCGCCAGCTTCTTTGGTATCAACCAGGAATATTCATTTATCACCATCCTTCTTTTTGCCAAAGGTCTCCTGCTTGTTATATTGCTGGCTGGCACACTAAAGACCGCCGATGATGTAAAGGTCATGACCTTATACTGCCTTGCGGGCTTGTTGGTCGGCGCAGTTCACGCAATATACCAGTATCTGACCGGCACATTTGCGATCAAGACGATTTATATCCAGAGGGCGGCATCACTCAGGGGTGATCCCAACGACACAGCAATGCTGCTCGTCGCCGGCGTACCGCTTATCTTCTATTGGATTAGCAACTGCCGCAGTATTATTTCTAGGAGTACTTTTATTGCGGGCTTTTTCGCAATCCTTGCCGGCATCGTGCTCACAGGCTCTCGCGGGGGTTTCCTGGCGCTACTTTTTGTGCTGGCCGTTCTCTTCCTCCGTCGTCCCTCCATTCGGATCTTTTTTATAGGGTTGTTCGGCATTGCTCTAGTTGCCGCTTTTGCACCTCAAAGTTACTGGGAACGCACAAAGACCATTACAACGGGAAAAGAAACAAATTTCAGTCAGTCGATCAGCAATCGTGTCAAGCTGCAGATCGCAGGCGTAGAGATATTTTTAAGCAACCCGGTGTTTGGCGTCGGCCCGGGGAACTTCAGCGAGGCATTTTTTCGACACACCGTGACCGTGCGCCAGATGCAGACACGGAAACATGCAGAGGGAAAGACGTTTGCAGTTGCGCATAATATGTATTTGGAGTTTTTCGTTGAAAACGGGCTGCTCGGAGGTGCCCTGTTTCTTGCGATTTTCTATTTCAGCATAAAACAGCTACTTTACTTTGACAGAAGTGCTGGAACTGCGCGTGAGCGGATCGGGTTGGGCTTCAGCCTCGCACTGGCTCTAGGAGGGATGCTCTTCGCTGGTCTTTTTCTTTCGCAAGGCAAGAATTCCGTCCTCTGGTTCACTGTCGGCATCGGGTATGCTATGGGCATGATCGGCAGACAGAAGCATACCATGAATGCTCTTGCAGAGACGTCCTTTGACGATGGTGCCCCCGCAACGATGAGGACGGTTTAATTGAACAGCCCCAATGAAACCAGCGAAGGCGTTTAATCTTTGAATACGGACGCTTTCTTGCATACCGGAACGATGACCATAGCTCAAATAATTCCAAGTTTCAATGTAGGTGGGGGTGAGCTTCTTGCCGTGCGCATCTGTGCGGAGATCAAGCGATTGCATCCGACTTTTTCTGTTCACCTGATCAGTCTATACGATCCGGTTCCCTCTGTCGTCCACGCTGAAGCGCTTGAATCGGGCGCTACCATTCATACTCTCGGCAAACGAAAAGGTCTTGACCTCCGCATCCCATTTCGGATGCGGAAAGTTCTGCATGCAATACAACCCGATGTTATTCACACGCACCTGGCAGGTCTGCGCTATGCTATGAGTGCCGCGTTGTCAGTCGAGAACGCAATCAAGGTTCACAACATCCACAATATTGCGGAACGCGAAGCCTCTGGCTTCCTTTTGCGATTGCATCGGCTTGCCTTCAAGCGCTTCGGGTGGCTCCCCGTTGCCCTGTCGCCGGAAATTCAAAAAAGCATTCTAGCGCTTTACGGCATTGAAACCCCGATCGTCAATAATGGAATCAGGGTGGATCCGGCAATCACGAAACAGCGAAAGCTTGACCTTCGGCGCAAGCTTTTTCTGCCAATGAATGCCGATATTATCATTACGATCGGGCGTCTTTGTCCGCAGAAGAATCAAATTCTCTTAATCGATTCCTTTGAAAAATTGCTGCGACAAGGCGATAAAGAGACTATTCTTCTCATTGTCGGTGAAGATTCGACATCTAGCGGATACCGTGTAGAGCTTGACGAAAGACTTCGCGCACTGCCAGAGCAACTGCGCAAGCGGATTCATTTATTGGGGGTGCGGAAGGACATCCCTGAGTTGTTGATTGCTTCGGACGTATTCGTTTTGTCTTCCGATTGGGAAGGGCTGCCGCTTACCCTCCTTGAAGCTATGGGATATGGGATCCCGAGTGTGTGCACTTCCGTCGGCGGGATACCCGATGCCGTGGAGGACGGCGTCAGCGGTCTTCTCGTGCCGGCAGGCAACTCTTTGCTGCTTGCAAAGGCAATAGACAGGGTACTGAACGATAAGTCCCTTGCCGCACAAATGACGAGCGCGGCGCAAGAAAAGTTCCAGATGTATTACTCTATTGAAAACACCGCGCAATCCTATTTGGCTCTGTATAAACGGAATCTTAAGTATGTTTGATGTTTATAATTGGTATTACCTCGCCCACTTTTTATTTAAGCGCGGCGTCCCTTTGCTCCCAAGGTCCATTTCGTACCTCATTCGTTTCGTTTTTGCTGCGTGGATTCCCTGGACGGCGCAAAACGGCAGGGGCACCGTTTTTGGTTACGGCGGCCTAGTGTTCTGAGTTATAAATTCGTTGACATACGAGGATCATTCCTGTATCCAAGGGGGAACAAGGAGGTTCGACATGGCTCGTCCGCTTGCTCCCCT
>Ga0067045_1005099_pt1 | contig 10517 bp, 7 predicted proteins | sample TerdegcTABiofilm_FD_59184 | JGI IMG/M metagenome (GOLD analysis project Ga0067045, IMG submission 59184) | Combined Assembly of (Gp0054472, Gp0054536) Wastewater bioreactor microbial communities from Singapore -Terephthalate degrading... | reverse complement strand
TCGCCGCTAGGTGGATCGCTCCACCCCGCTCGACTTGCATTTCTTAGGCACGCCGCTAGCGTTCGTCCTGAGCCAGGATCAAACTCTCCGTACATATCTCCGCCGCGCNTCGCNNAAACAACGCAACACGCGGACGATTTGCACAGATATCACTTGAACCCGAACTCTCGTCACTCGTACTTCCGCNAGACTCGATTCCATACCAAGTCTGCCCGGTTTTCAAGGAACCACATGCCCGGATCACGCTCCGGAACATCACGCCTTCCGTCAGGCGCGAAGAGCATCATACCCCAACCCTGACGCGGCGAGTCAATAGGCGGCGCGAGAATCTTCTGGAAATCCGACGGCGGCGCTGCCGTCTCAGCCCGGACCGGACGACGCTCCCGGCGACCGTCGGAACTGGACATCCCAGACTGTCCGGTCCGACTCGGAGACAACGGGCACAACGAGCGATCCGTTCGCACCGCGGCACGCGGGAACGCGGCGGTTTCCCACGCGCGCCTCGATCGGGGTCCACCCTGCCGGAACGGCGATGACCAGGCTGCCGGTCTGTCCCGCCGGTCTCACCAGAACGCCGCTGAGCTTAGGCTCGCGCCATGTCACCTTTGTCAGTTCGGTCCCGCCGCTCTGATGGAACGAGGTTCCCACGGGCCACGGATGCTCGCGCGCTCGTCGCACGATGAGCAGTTTCACCCCGGGTCCGAAGAAAGCCACCTCCCATCGGCCGTCGGGAAGCGAGACGATGAGCGACTGGGCGTCTCCCGGATGGGTGTATCCCCCGGGGTTGGCGCGAATGAACGGTGACGTTCCGAGGTACTGGCTGTCCCAGAACTCCAGCACGGCATAGGGCGCATCGCCGACGAGCCCTATGCGTTCAAGCGGAAGCCTGAACCGCGTGATGGAAGCCTTGCCGTACTCCACGTCGTCGTTGGTGTCGTAGTTGAACAGGCCCACGAGGGTCCAGTCATCCCAGTCCGCCTTTACGGGAAGCGCCCACACGCACGAGGCATCGTGGCGGACGCCTGCAGCATCGCCTCCTCGCCCGCTGGCGGAGGCATCGTAGCCCAGGCTGGCGGTCTCGATCGGGTCGAAGAGATCCACGGGCGTCGCGCTGACGCCCAGGGGAGGCAGCGTCGCCGTGAGGACGTGCCAGCGTTCCTCCGGAAGGTTGAGCAGGTTGTCGCCGATGTCCACCTGACCACCCGCGAGGAACGTGGCGGTCGCCCGCACACGCGCCTCCTCGATGGTTCCGGGAAGACCGACGACCATGCATGAAGGCTGGATGATCCCCCAGCGGCGGTTCTTCCAGAGGTGCCCGGCGACGTTGCGGCCATAGTCGTCCTTGAGATGGTTCCAGCCCACGTAGCCGGTATTTCCCGTGTCGGCGCATGTGTAGAGCAGGGGCGTGGATCCTTTGCCGGGCAGCTCGGGTCCGCCGCAGTTGAGAATGAGCGCGCCGGGATGGCGCTCGATGATCTCCTCATGCATGATGCTCAGGCCGAGCCGAGCCGCCTCGGCGCCGCCTCCCGCGACAACGGTGCGGTCGTGTCTGGCGGTGAGATGCCCGGCCGAGGCGCCGCCGATGAAGTCGGGCTTAAGATAGCGGACACCCCGATCTGCCAGCGACCGCATCCTCTCGCTCAGCCATGCCCGGGCTCCCGGATGGGTCAGGTCGAGGGCATAAGTCTCGCCGTGGGGTTGCCAGAACCATGTGCCCGTGGGCTGCGGCAGATGGTTGCCTTCGGTGTCGCGCGCGGAGCCGAGCAGCCACTCGGGATGCTCCCTGGCCAGGGGGTCATGGGCGCTGATGGTGAAGGGCGCGCACCATGCGCCAAGCTTCAGGCCGTCGCGCTCGAGCTCATCGGCAAGCGCCCGAAGCCCGGAGGCGAACTGCTCGTTCTCGGCGAACGACGACGGCAGATAGCCCGCCTGCCACCCGAGGTCGAGGACGAGCACGCTGAGACCGAGCTTCACGAGCCTCTCTCTGGCGATGGCCGCGGTGGCTCGCACTCGGTCCTCGCTGACGCCGAGGCGGTACGGATACCACGAACACCATGACACAGGACTTCGATCGGGTATCGCGACACGATGGCGTCGCATGACCCTGTCGCCGTAGTCGCACAGAAGCCGCCATGGGTCGTGTCCGGCGGCGAGCGTGAGGCTCTCGAGCTTCCAGGTCTCTCCGGGCCTGAGAAGCGTATCGCCGCAGCCAAAGCCCGCGGACCAGCCTTTGATGCGGCCGGAGACGGACTCGGTGCGTATCTCGCCGGTCCAGCGGTCGCCGGTCTCGAAGCCAACGATGAGAGCCATGCGCGCGCTGGCGTCATAGGCCACCCACACGTACTGCGAGCCGCTCGCGATGGGCTGCTGGGCGGCATCTTGCTCGCCGGATGCGACGCCCGATGGGCCGTCCGCCCCCAACGTTCGAACCCGCGACCAGTAGGAGCCCTGCTCGTAGAAGCGCAGCGACGGGGACGTTTGGCCGAAGGCAACCTCGCCTGCGGCGGCCAGCAGCCGGATGTCACGGACCTCGACGGGCTCCGTCGAGGCGTTGGTCAGCTCGGCCTCGCACATCACCGTGGAAGGCGGGCCCGCGCGGAATCGTCGGGTGAGCGTCAGGCCATGAGCGTACTCCAGGCGGACCTCCGCCCCGTGCTCGCCGTCCCTGACCACATGGCGAGTGGCCGCCGTTGCAGAGCCGTTAGCGAGGATCAGCGACGCATCGAGCGGGCCGAGCCGCAGGCCGGGCCAGCCGCCGACGGTCAGGGTGAGGAGCCCGTCATCGGTGACACTCAGGTCCAGCGACTCGGCGCTCACCAGTTCGGATCCACCCACATCGAGAGCTCGGCTGATGCAATCAGTCCACGAGGCCCTGACGCACAGCGTAGTGGGTCAGCTCAGCGTTGGTCTTCATCTGCATCTTCTCCAGGATGCGCGTGCGATAGGTGCTGACGGTCTTGACGCTCAGCGACAGGTCACGGGCGATCTCGCTGACGGCCTTGCCGCGCGCAATGGCGCACAGGACCTCGAACTCCCGGTCGGAGAGGGTCTCATGCGGAGGCTTGCCGCTGTCCGTCTGTATGTCGAGAACCAGGCGCTCGGCCAGGGTCGGGCTCACATAGCGTCCGCCTTCCAGCACCTTGGTGACCGCCTTTACGAGATCCTCGGGAGCGCTGTCCTTGTTCAGGTAGCCCGAAGCGCCTGCCTTGAGGATGCGGATGCCCATCTGATCCTCGGGATGGACGCTAAGCACGAGGACGGGTAGGCCGGGCTGCTGGTACTTGATGTCGCGCAATACCTCGAGACCGCTGCGCCCCGGCAGGCTGATGTCGAGCACAACGAGGTCGTAGCTCTTCTTGAGCACCTTGCCAAGCGCCTCCTCGGCATTGCCGGCCTCATCAATGGTGGAGCCGACGAGGGCGTCGGCAAGGATCTGCTTCAGTCCCCGACGCACTACCGCGTGATCGTCAACTATCAGAACACTGTGCATCACGACACCCCCTAGACGACGGATCCGCGCATGTCCCCGACGCTGCGTGCCGGTCCGCTCATGCCAGCGGCATTCGGAGCGCCACGAGCGTCCCTTTGCCTGGCTCGCTTTCGAACTCCACGTGCCCCCCGAAGATCATCGCCCGCTCTTGCATGCCGAGGAGACCCAGCGATCGGCGGGCTTCGATGGCATTCTTCGGCATGCCGATGCCGTTGTCCTTCACGCTGAGACGGATAGCCCCATCGTCGCGGCTCAGGCGGATGGTCACCTCGCTGGCCCGGGCGTGTCGAGTCACGTTGGTGAGCGCTTCCTGGGCAATACGGAATACCGCCGTGGCGCGCTCGTTGTCCACATCAATGTCGTCGAGGTCCGTGACGAACCTGCACGGGACGCCTGTGCGCGTCGTGAAGTCGCGCGCCTGCCATTCGAGCGCAGGGACAAGACCGAGCGCATCGAGCACAGCCGGTCGCAGTTCGGTCGAGATCCTGCGTATGTTCTGAATCGTCAGGTCTATGTTCTCCGACATAGAGGCCAGCTTGTCGAGAAGCGGCTGAAGGTCGTCGGATTGGCTCGCTCTGGACAGACGCGAGGAGAGCCAGGCCACATCCATCTTCAGGCCGGTCATCTCCTGCCCGAGCACGTCATGCACCTCCCGCGCTATGCCCGCCCGCTCTTCCTCACGCACGGTTTGAAGGCGTCGTGCAAGCGCGCGGAGCATAGAGAGCGACTCTGTCAGGCGTTCGCGCGTCGCCTTGGCATCCGTCACGTCCCGATGGGTGCCCGCCACGCGCAACGGGCGCCCGTCACGGTCTCGCGCCACCACGCGACCGTGATCCATCACCCAGATCCACCCGCCGTCCTTGCACTTGAGCCGGTATTCTGCCTCATAGGCGGGGGTCTTGCCGGCAATGTGATCCTCGAAAGCCCGCACGGCCTGCGGAAGGTCATCGGGATGCACATAGTCGGGCCAATGGGCGTTGATGCTGGCGATGTCGCCGGGCTCATAGCCCAGCATCACGGCCAGTTGCGGACTTCGCTCCACCACGCCCGTCTCGATGTTGTAGTCCCAGAAGCTGTTCTGACTGCCTTCGAGGACCAGCTTGAGGCGCTCTTCGCTCTCCTGCAGGGCCGCCTCCGCCATGCGGCGCTCCTGATCGAGTCGGCGCTGCTGCAGGGCGATTTCGACCGCGGGCCCGAGGCGTGCGAGCCTGTCCTTGAGCACGTAGTCGCAGGCACCGAGCTTCATGCACTCGGCGGCCGCCTCGTCGCCGAGCTGGCCGGTGACCACGATCAGGGGGATGGTCGGATCAACCTCCCACAGGACGCTGAGGGCTCGAATGGCATCGAACGAGGGCAGAGAGTAGTCGGCCAGCACGATGTCGGGCCGTGTTTGGAGCGCCCGCACGAAGTCGTCCTGCGTGTCCACACGCGTCCATCGCAGATCAAACCCCGATCTGCGGAGCTCGGCCATCATCAGTTCAGCGTCTGTCGGACGATCCTCCACCACCACCACGGTGAGAGGCGTTCGCACACCCTCGGGAACCGAGTCGGCGGGCGACGGTTCGATGGCCTCAGCCGGGCTCACTCGCTCACTCCCTGGTCGACCGTGTCGAGGTTATGGTTGAGCCAGTAGTCCACAACGATGCGCAGTCGCGCGGAGTACTCATCGAAGTCGACCGGCTTGACCACATAGCTGTTCGTGCCGCAGGCATACGCGGCGGCAACGTCGCCAGCCTGTTGCGATGACGTGAAGATGACGACCGGCACGCGGCGGGTCCGAGCGTCTTCTCTGAGCCGGCGCAGCACTTCTATGCCGTCCACGCGCGGCATCTTCAGATCCAGAAGCACGACCCGCGGGGGATCGGATGCGCGCTGACCTTCTCGGTCATCCTCGGGCAGCAAGTACTGCAGAGCCGCCACTCCGTCGTGGAGCATCTTGATTCGATCGCGGGAGACGACGTTGCGAAGCACATGCAACGCGAGCTCGCGATCATGCTCACTGTCCTCCACCAGAACGATGTCTACCGGGCCGTCCGACATCGTCACCGCTCCCTGAGAGTGAAGTAGAACGTCGTTCCCTGATCAGGCGCCGACTCGCACCAGATGCGGCCTCCGTGGCGCACGATGATCCGATGCACCGTGGCGAGCCCGATGCCCGTGCCCGGGTAGTCCTCGCTTCTGTGGAACCGCTGGAACACGCCGAACAGCCTCTGGGCGCGCGCCATGTCGAACCCGGCGCCATTATCGCGCACATAGTACACCGTGCCCGCATCGCTCGGCATCGCGCCGATCTCGATACGGGCTGATTCACGCTTGGCCGTGAACTTTACTGCGTTCGACAGAAGGTTCGCATACACCTGCTTGAGCAGCACCGGGTCGCCCATGCACGGCGGCAGCTCGCCGATGTCAATGTCAACCGTTCGGCCCTGGAGATCCTGCTTCAGACCGTCGAGCACGGCTCCCACCAGATCCTTCGGATCCAGCTCGCGCTCGTGCAGCGCCTGTCGAGACGACCGCGAGAACTCCAGCAGGCTGTGGATGAGCGCCGTCATTTCCGCCGCGCCGCATCGAACCGACTCGAGCAGCGTCCGGCACTCCTCGGGGATCGCCTTGCCATACTGCACGAGCGCAAGGCGCGCAAAGCCGTCCACGGCCCGCAGCGGTGCGCGCAGGTCATGCGAGACCGAATAGGAGAAGGCCTCGAGCTCCCGGTTGGCTTCCTCGAGTTGAGCCGTGCGCTCCTTCACGCGCTGCTCCAGGATTTCGGCGGTACGCTGGAGCTGCTCATGGAGGTCGGCATTGACCAGAGCAGCCGCCGACTGCAGCGCAAAGCTCGTCAGGAGCGCCTCGGACTCCTCGCGACTGCGGTGGCCGCGCCCGTTGGCCAGAGGTCCGAAGGGAAGGGCTTCAGGCTCCCGCACCGCAACGTGCAAGACGCCGAAGGACCGATCGCGCGACACCAGCGGCAGCGCCAGCGCCCAGTCCGCCTCCGCGACAGCCGCTGGCAAACGCGATGGGTCCGAGCCGTCCTCGTTCTTCCACCAGACCTCCGGCCACCCCGGGTTGGTCGGATCATAGGCAACCGCAGTGCGGCCATGCATGGCTTGCTCGGACGCCGGATCGAGCGGCACCTCCCGGCGCTCCCATGCTGTCTGCAGGCACGGGCAGGCGGCCAGGACCTCAAGCCGATGCTCTCCGACAGGTCTGGCGAGCCAGACGGCGGACGATCCGAACCGGTTGCGCGCCGCGTCCACCACCGATCGGGCCACCTCGCGGAGGCTCAAGCTCTCGGCATGCTCGCGGGCCGTCGCATAGAGAGCCTCGAGGACCTCGGTTCGGCGTCGATTCTCGGCTTCGACCTGCTTGCGCAGCGTGATGTCCACGCACATGGCCAGCGCCGCGGGCCTGCCCGCAAAACGGATGCGATGGGAGGCGACCTCGACGGCGACCACCGTGCCGTCGCGCTTGCGGTGGAGCGTCTCGACAGGGCGCTCGCGATCGAGGGCCATGCGCTCGAGCGCCTCGGTGGCGCCGCCGGTCATTGGCTCCGGGATCAGATGCCCCACCGTCATGCGAAGAAACTGCTGGCGCGTGAAGCCGTAGTGGGTGACGGCGCGATCATTGGCGGCCAGGATTTCCAGCGTCTCGACGTCGAACACGATCATGGGATGAGGGTTCGCGTCGAACAGGTCGCGGTAGCGCGCCTCGTTCTGCCGGATGGTGGCCTCGGCGTCGCTCAGTCTCTCTTCGAGAGTCGCCAGCGCCGCTGATTTCGCTTCCAGCGCCCGCGCCAGATCGCCGACCTCATCGCGCCGCGCCGAGAGCCGCCGATCGCCGCCCTCTGGCGGATGTTCCTGATCGTCGCCCCGCATGGCTCGCGCCAGCCGCTCGACGTCGCGCCATCCGAGATGATACACCCCGTACCATGCCGCTGCCAGCGTGAGCAGCGCCCAGGTGGCGTAGATCAGCGGGGATGCAATGGTCAGAGCGATGGCCACGCCCTGCAGCAGGAGCAGCACGCCAAACAGGATCGCGAGACGAAAGCGCATGGTTGTGGTGTTCCACCAGGGCGCCGGAGCGTGGTGGCGACGGCCCTATTATGGGATTCGCCCGCTCGATTGTCAACGACACGCGACGGCTGACGCTCGGCTCTCGTCGTCTTGACTGCTGACGGCCGCTTTGCTAGAATGGCCGAACTTTGGCCGAGCTGAAGGAGGAACGATGCCCGTGGCACAACCCGAGTCGGACCAGTCTGACCTGTTAGGCGTGCTTGACGACACTCCCCCTGCCGCGGAGGACTGCGCCGCGGCGCCGGAAACCGGTTCGCTGGAGGCGGCGCTGGCGGCGCACGAAGCCGAGGTAGACGCTCTCATCAAGGAGGCGGCACGCTATGCCTCGGCGCTGAAGGCATGGAAGAAGGCTTGCCATATGGGGCGCCTCGCCGATCGGCAGAAGGCGTCGGACCAGGCAGTTCGCCTTGCGACGGCTCTGCCGACGTTGACAGGCGCGGCGCAATGGACGTTCGATGCAGGGGCCTGGCTTCGCTCGGATGCATGGCGGACCGAGATCGCGGACGCCCTGCGCGCGCTGGGTCTGGGGGCCATCAAGGATCCGAGCGGCGCGCTTCTGTGTCCGCCCTTGCCGCTTGTCGCTGAGCCTGAGCGTAGCCGGCTACGCGCCGGCAGGCAGACGTTCTCCATGCTCAGGCCCACCGCCGTGGCCGCCGAGATTCGTCGCGTGCGCGAGCGGGTGGCAGGCGCGCGAACGCAGGAGTTTCTCGAAGCTCTCTATGCGGCAACGCGCCATCTGCGCGGGACATCGGACCTACGGGCCGCCTTCCGCGAGATTTACAATCTGTTCTCGCTGACCCCGGGATGGAAGAAGGAAAACACCGAGCTCGACTTCGGCCAGATGGTATACGCGCTCGCCGGTTCTGGCTTGCAGACGACGAAGGACGGCAAGCGCTTCGAGCTCCAGACGCCTAGCGGCAAGGTCAAGTCCCGCGACATATTCGGCGTGTACGGCGAGGACGGGCGACTGCACGAGTACTATGCCATCCGGTTCTTCTGAGGAGAAGACCATGCCCGAAGACTATGACGTTCCCCGGTTGCCAGCCTCCGAGTGGCTCTCGGGTTTCGACGAGCGGTACCTTGCCGACTATGTGGTGAGCGGCGGCTCCGTCGTGCGGTTTGTCAGCGGCGACGACGCGGTCGTGAACTCCGTGCGCGCCGGCCTGGAACGCATCGCCAGGGATCGGAACTACCACTTTCGCTTTCTCGACAGCGGAGTTCCGGGTCCCGACGGCAAGCCGCCGCAGTACCATACGATCTCGCGGCTGTACGGCGCGGTCACGGAAGGCGTGGACTGGCAGGGCTGGGCTCGAGAGCAGGCCCGGCGCGTCCTCGATGATCTTGGCATACGCGTTCCGGCAGGATGCGATCTGGGCGACATCGAGACCATCGCCGCCGCCAATGGAGCCGATCGAGACACCCTCATCAAGCAGTACACGGAGCAGGCGAGACGCCGGGTTCAGGACTACGCCATGACCGTCGAGTTCAGGAATGCCGTGACGAGCCTGTGGGCCGATCAACTGCATCCCGACACTACGACGCCGGGTCTCGGCGAGGTGCTGACCGCGTGGCTGAGCGGCAGGACAATGCCGCCGGGAGGCTCCAGCGTGCTCAAGCGCTGTCAGATATATGGCAGGATCGGGCCAACCAACGCCCGGCATTACCTCGTCTCGTTCTGCGAGTGGACGCGGCGTGTCGGGAGATCCGGCGTGCTCCTGGCTCTCGACTTCCGCGGCTATGAGCGTGTGGGCGGCGCGCGGACGCTGGCGGCAGACGCCCTGGCTGCGGTCAAGGCCGCCATCGAGGAAGGAAAGTCCGTCCGTGAGATCGAGCAGATCGTCGCTGCGATGGGGTCGGAGAGTTCGAGCGTGCGCCACTCGAAGCGCGCCTACGAGCAGATGCTCTCGCTGCTGCGGCGGTTCATAGACGAGATAGACCGCTTCCCGTCGCTGGCGCTCGTCGTCATGGCATCGCCGCGGTACTTCGGGCCAGAGGCGCCCAGGGTTCGCACCTATCGCGATTACAACGCCCTGCAGACGCGCATCGGCGACGAGGTCCGCGATCGTCGTCGGGCCAATCCCGACGCCGCGCTCGTGCATCTGAAAGGGGACCTGCCATGAGACCCGAGGCGCTGGAAGCGCGCCGAGCCGTCGAAGCCCTCCGCTCAGGAGTGCCCAGTCGCGCCGTGGTGGAGCAGCTCGGCACCACCCATACCGCAGTCGAAGACGCGTTTCGGACCGCCCTCGAACGGGTGAGGGCGGGGGAGGGTGCAGAGCCCGTCGGATGCGTTGCCCCCTTCGGACAGGGCAAGACGCATCTGATCATCCACCTGCGCGCCCTTGCAGAGCGGGAGGGTTTCGCCACGTCGCTCGTGGTGGTCAGCCCCGAGACGCCGCTGGGCAATCCCGTTGCCGTGCTCAGCGAGATCTGCCGCAATGCATCGGTCGAGGGACGGGTCGGGGATGCGCTCCGCGAGCTGCACCCGTCAGCTCGGACGAACACCAGGGAGTGGGCGGAGCTGCGTCTGTGGGCGCGCGAGGCCGGCATTTCGCAGCGGTTTCAGGCGCTGATGTGCCTGTTCGAGGAGCTTACGGCGGATGTGGACTTTCGGGTGCGCATCCTCGAAGACATCCAGGGGAAGCCTATCTCGCAGGCCGAAATCCGACGACAGATCAAGGCGCTGGGCCAGTCGAGCGCCTATGATCTCCGCGGTACGCCGCGCCTGGCGGCTCTGGCCCCCCAGAGGATTCGCGTCCTGGCTCGCTGGTTCCGCGCGTTCGGCCGACACGGTCTCATCGTGTTCTTCGACGAGCTGGAACGGCTCGGCAGCTTCAGCGCCAAACAGCGGATGGCGGCCTATGAACAGGTGGCCTGGTGGTGCGAGACGGCGCGCGAAGAAGGCGCCGCGCTCCTGCCCGTCTGGTTCTCGACGCACGATCTCGACACTGCGCGCGACC
>Ga0067045_1004583_pt1 | contig 10517 bp, 9 predicted proteins | sample TerdegcTABiofilm_FD_59184 | JGI IMG/M metagenome (GOLD analysis project Ga0067045, IMG submission 59184) | Combined Assembly of (Gp0054472, Gp0054536) Wastewater bioreactor microbial communities from Singapore -Terephthalate degrading... | reverse complement strand
TGTAGTCGGGCACGATCTTCTGGATCTTGCCCACCAGGCCGCGGTGGTCCACCCCGATCATGGTGGGTACGTCGTGACCCATGGCGCCCATGGTGTGGTGGCTCTTGTGGCAGTGGAAAGCCCAGTCGCCGGGTTCGTCGGCAATGAATTCCACCTGGCGCATCTGGCCCACGGCCACATCAGTGGTCACTTCGGGCCAGCGGGCGGACTTTGGCACGGGGCCGCCGTCGGTGCCCGTGACCTCGAACTCATGGCCGTGGATATGGATGGGGTGGTTGGTCATGGTCAGATTGCCCACGCGGATGCGCACCTTGTCGCCCTGACGAGCCACCAGCGGGCTGATGGCGGGGAAGGCGCGGCTGTTGAAGGTCCAGATATTGAAGTCCGTCATCTCGTTGATGCGCGGCGTCATGGTGCCGGGCTCGACCGCATAGGCGCTGAGCAGGAAGGCATAGTCGCGCTGCACCTTGTCGATCAGCGGGTGGGCTGTCTTGGGGTGGGTGATCCACAAGCCCATCATGCCCATGGCCATCTGCACCATCTCGTCCGAATGCGGGTGGTACATGAAGGTGCCGGGGCGGCGCGCCTCGAACTCATAGACGAAGGTCTTGCCCGGCGGGATGTGGGGCTGGTTCAGACCGCCCACACCGTCCATGCCATTGGGCAGACGCTGGCCATGCCAGTGGATGGTGGTGCTCTCGGGCAGGCGGTTGGTGACGAAGATGCGCACCTTGTCGCCTTCCACCACTTCGATCGTGGGGCCCGGCGACTGGCCGTTGTAGCCCCACATATTGACGAAAAATCCGGGCGCCACCTCGCGCACCACGGGCTCGGCCACGAGGTGGAACTCCTTGACGCCCGTATTCATGCGCCAGGGCGTGGTCCAGCCGTTGAGCGTGACCACCGGTTGGTAGGGGCGACCGTTGGGCGGCGTCAAAGGCGCAGCCGTGTCGGCGCTGCCTTGCATGACGGGCTCGGGCAGGGCCGCCATGGCAACCCGGCTGACGGCCATTGACGTTGTGGCGGCGGCCACTGCAGTGGCAGCGCCAGTGAAAAAGGATCGGCGTTGCATATCAGTGACCTGCTTCGGCTTGTGCAGCGGGCGCTGCGGTAGTGTTGACGGTGGGGGAGGTTCCTGGCGATGTGCCTGTCAGGGCCAGGCGCAGATCGGTCTCGGCCAGCCAGAAGTCGCGCTGGGCCTCAGTGGCGGTCACCACCGCTTGCGTGGTGCTGCGGGCCTGGGCCAGCAACTGCCACACACTCATGAACATGCCGTTGTAGCGGTAGACGGTTTCTTCCTGCATCAGCTTGGCCAAGGGCAGCACCTCTGCCTGCTGCTGCTGGGCCAGGTCGTAAGCCGTGCGGTAGGCCAGCCAGTTGCTGCGGGCTTCGCTGCGTGCACGTATGGCGTTGTCGCGCAGCAGCGCTGCGCTGCGCAGCACCTGGTTGCGCGCCATGCCGCGCGCGGCAAAACCCCAGTCAAACAGCGGCAGCGGTACGTCGAACTCCCAGCCCTGGGTCTTGTCGCTGTGACCGGTGGCTCGTTCGGTGCTGGTGTTGTTGCTGTAGCTGGCGCCGATATCGCCAAAGATGGTGCCCACCGTGGCCCAGCCCTGGCGGCCGGCGGTTACATCCAGGTCGCGGCGCAGCGCGCCCAGATCCAGCCGCTGGCGCAGCGCCGTGGCCTCTGCGTCATCGCCGCCACGCAATTCGGCTATTTTCGGCAGGGCGGGCAGCTGGGCGGGCAGCTTGTAGGCCAGTTGCTGCCCCCACAGGCCCATGCGGCGGGCCAGTTGCTCGCGTTCCAGCTGGGCGTTCAGACGCGCGCGTGCCAGCTGGGCCGAGGCCTGCTGCTGCTGGGCCAGCTCTCTGGCCTGGTCCATCTTGCTGAAGTTGCCGACCTGGGCCATGCGGCGTGCCAGCTCGCCGCCCAGGGCTGCGGCCTCATGCATGCGCTCGTTGGCGGCCAGAGCCTGCTCGGCGGCCACGGCGCGCAGCCACGCGCGACGTGTGTCGGAGGCCAGCAGCAGCACCTGCTGGGCGGCCGTCAGCGTGGCCTGCTCCATCTGCCAGCCCTGCCAGCGGCTGCGCCAGGGCAGGGTGATGAGCTGCACCAGGCCAAAGCTGAGCTGGCGCTCGATCTCGCGCTCGTGGCCGTTGCGAAAGCGGCCGAAGGTAAAGCTGGGGTTGGGCAGGGTCAGGACCTGCACACGCTGCGCGTCGGCAATGCCGAGCTGCGCCAGTTGGGCCTGCAGACCGGGGTTGTTGAGCAGGGCGATGCGCACGGCGGTGTCGGCATCGACAGGGGTTTTGAGCCAGTCGGCAATCTGGGTCTGCGCATCCTGCAGGGCCTGGGCGTCCGGCGACGGCAGCTGTGCGCCAGCAGGCAGCCTGCCTTCGGTATGTCTGGCCACGTCGCCGCGAAGTCCGTCGGGCGAGATGCTGGCGCAGCCGGCCAGCACCAGTGCAGCGAGCAATGGCGCGGCTTTGAATGCAAGGCGCTTCATGGCTGGCCTCCGTGATGGTGCTGATGTGCGGATGTAGCGCTGTCCGGGGCTGGGCCGGAGGCATTGTCCTGGGATTTTTCCCACCTGAGCACATCGCCATGGCCGCGCGGGAACTCGCTTACCGCGGCATTGGCGGCCTTCCAGTCACCGGGCTGGGCGACGATGGCCGCGCTGGCGGCAAGCCGCTGGTGCTGCAGCGCCAGCGTGGGCGCTGCTGGGTTGAAAACGCTGTGACTGCTGGCCGGGGACTGGGCGACCGGGAGAGTCGGCGCAGACGGCTGGGCCAGGACTGGCGGGCTGACGCCGGCCATCAGCAAAGCCATGGCTGTCAAAGAAAGAGGATGCGCTTGGCGCATAGAGGATTCCTGTCGTCTAAAACCGGGAGAAGGTCCGCAGTTATGAGCGTTTGACGGCTCGAAACTAGACAGCTAGCACGGTGGCTGCCATCAAAATGCGGACGCACCTAGGGCGTCAGAGCGCAGAAATCGGTGGTTTGACGAGGTCGGCAGGCACTGCGCTGGCAAAGCGCGCTGCACCATGGGTCGGCTGGGCGGCCAGCGGGATGCTGGAGTGAAGCGTCAGCAACTCGGGGTTGGCCAGCGTCGAGTGGCAGATGCCGCAGGCCGTGCAATGGCCTTCATGCTGGTGGCAGTCGCTGTCGGCGGCCTTGGCGCTGCAGCTGACGGCCCCTGCAGGGCCTGCCTTGTGGTGATGCGGCTGTACGTCGGCCGCGAGGCTTGCATGCGCATGGTGCACAGCGGCTGCCATGGCGGCCACTTCGTCCAGACTTTGCGTCTGAACAAGCGCATGTCCCATGTGATGGGACTGGTCGGTGTTCTGCTCCATGGCCATGGCATCACCTGCCAGGCCGCGCAGGGCCAGCAGCAAAACCAGGAACAAGGAGAAAAAGCGACGCATGGGCTGAATGATAGCGAAGGGCGGGGTTTAGTTCCCCGCCCGGTGCAGTAAATCGTAAATTAGATAGCTGCTTGCGCTTGCCCATCAAGGGCTAAGATCGAATTTCATTCATTTTCAGGCTTGTTACCCCAATGGCGCAGGCGCAGGCCGTTGGCGACCACCAACAGGCTCACGCCCATATCGGCCAGCACGGCCAGCCACATGCTGGCATTGCCGCTGACGGCCAGAACGAAGAAGGCCAGCTTGATGCCCAGGGCCAGGCTGATGTTCTGCCAGAGCACGCTGTGCGCGCGCAGCGAGAGATCGACCACCTCGGGAATGCGGCGCAGGTCGTCGTTCATGAGCACCACATCGGCGGTCTCCATGGCCATGTCGGTGGCGTGCATGCCGCCCATGGCAAAGCCTATGTCGGCCTGGGCCAGCGCCGGCGCGTCGTTGATGCCGTCGCCTGTCATGGCCGTGGGGCCGATGTCGCGCTGCAACTCGCTCAGGGTCTTGAGCTTGTCCTCGGGCAACATATTGCCGCGTGCATCGCTGATGCCTGCTTCCGCAGCCACCGTGCGCACGGTGGCGCTGTTGTCGCCGCTGAGCACAATGGGCATGACGCCTAGCTCCTGCAACCGGGCCACGGCCGCCTTGGCCTGGGGACGCAGCGGGTCGGCCACGGCAAACAGCGCCTGCACACCCTGCTCATTGGCCAGCAGGGTGACGGTGCGGCCCTGTTGCTCCTGCAGCATCAGCGCAGCCTGGAGTTCGGCACTGTCCCAGCCTTGCTCGCCTACCCAGCGCAGATTGGCCAGCGTCCAGCGTTCACCGCCGATCTGTGCCTGCACGCCGCGGCCGGGCAGGGCTTGCAATTGCTGTGCTTCGGCAAAGTCCTTGCCGACCTGGGCTTCCAGCCCCTGAGTAATCGCGCGCGATACCGGGTGGTCGGAGCGCGATGCCAGCGCGTAGGCGCGGGCGGCGGCGTCATCGCTGCTTGCCGCCCCCCAGTTCTGCCAGTCCACCAGCTTGGGCGAGCCTGTAGTCAGCGTGCCGGTCTTGTCGAGTGCAATCGCCTTGAGCTGACGGGCCGACTCCAGTGCGCTGCCACCCTTGATGAGAATGCCGCGCTTGGCGGCTGCCGTGAGCGCGCTGACCACGGTGACGGGGGTGGACAGCACCAGGGCGCAGGGGCAGGCGATGACCAGCAGGGCCAGGGCCTGGTAAGCGGCCTGATGCCAGCTCCAGTCCAGCAGCCAGGGCGCGAGCAGGCCCAGGGCAATCGCCAGCACCAGCACGATGGGGGTGTAGATCTCGGCAAAGCGGTCGACAAAGCGCTGGGTGGGAGCCTTGGAGGACTGCGCCTGCTCCACGGCATGGACGATGCGCGCAATCAGGCTGTCGCTGGCCGGGGCAGTCACGCGCAGCTGCAGCTCGCCATCCTGATTGATGGAGCCCGCATAGAGCTGGTCGCCCGGGCTTTTGTGCGCGAGCGCGCTTTCGCCCGTGATGGGAGCCTGGTTGACCGAGCTTTCCCCTTCGGTGACCAGACCGTCCAGCGGCACGCGAGCGCCGGGCGTCACGCGCAGCACGGCGCCCAGGGGCACCTCGCTGGCGGCCATGCGCACAGTGCTGCCGTCGGGCTGCAGCACATCGGCGGTCTCGGGCGCAAGTTGCAGCAGATTGCGGATGGCCAGGCGGGCCTTGTCCATGGCCTGGTCTTCGATGCGCTCGGCCGCTGCATAGAGCGCCATGACCATGGCGGCTTCTGGCCACTGGCCGATGATGAAGGCGCCCGTGACGGCCACGGCCATCAGGGCATGAATGCCGAGCTTGAAGCGCAGCAAATCCTTGAGGCCAGCCTTGTAGACGCCCAGGCCCGACAACGCTATGCCCAGCACGGCCAGCGCCATGCCCAGGTATTGAAGCGTGGAGTTGGCGCCGTCGCCGCCAAACCAGTGGCAGGCCTCGGCCGCCAGAGCTGCAGCCAGAGCGGCATAGATGCGCGGCCAGCCGGGCAGCACGCCATGGTCGTGGGCATGGTCGTGACCGTCACTCTCATCGTGTGCCTGGCTCTTGGCCGGCTCGCTGATGGAAAACGGGGCGCAGCAGCCCGTGCCGCAGGTCGATGCGGCGGTGGCGGCGACGGGTTTGGACGTGGCGGGCGCATGGGCATGCTCATGCTCATGATCGTGGTCATGGGAGTGACCGCTCGGGCCGCCGCCATGGGCGTGGGTGGACAGGCTTTCTTGCTTCATGGCAGTATTGAAAACAATAAAGTCACTTCAAGGTCAAGCATGTCCCTCAATTCGCACGATATTCCGCGCTGGCGTATAGGCGAGGCGGCTAGGCGTTCCGGCATCGCCGCGGCCAATATCCGCTATTACGAGAAGGAGCAACTGCTCTCGCCCGGCGTGCGCGAGGACAACCAGTACCGGCTCTACACCGATGGCGATGTGCACCGCCTGCGCTTTATCCGCCTGTGCCGGGCCATGGATATGTCGCTCGACGAGGTGCGCACCCTGCTGGCGCTCGATGGTGCGCGCAAGGCCGATTGCGTGGCGGCCAACAAGACCCTGGATTCCCATCTGGGCCATGTGCGCGAGCGGCTGGCCGAACTGCAGGCCCTGGAGCACGAGTTGATGCAGCTGCGCAGCCAGTGCGACGGCTCGGACAGCTTCTGCCACATCATCGAGGCCCTGCATGCCCAGGCCGACGAGCCGCTGCCCCAGGGCCTGCAGGGCAGTGCTGCGGCAAAGCGCCATGTCTGACAGAGTGAAACTGTGGCTGCTGCGCCCCTACCCTGAAGTGGACGCTATCATTCCTGCATGAGCTGGAGTGAAACCACCATCAAGCTGCCGGGGCGGATCTGGGCTGCGCTGGGAGCGCAGGCCCTGGCATGGTGGCGCAGTATTTATCTCACCGCCATGCTGCTGGTGCTGATCATCTCGCCGTCCAGCTATCAGAAGCACGGGCGGGCCATGCTGGCCCAGCAGATGTATGCGCAGACCGCTCCCATACTCACGGGCTTTACCGCGCTGGCAGCCCTGCTGTGTGCGGTGATTGCGCGCATCGTCATCGTCACCGCGCAGAGCTATGGCCTGTCGCGCTACGCGATGGATCTGGTGGTGCGGGTGATGGTGATCGAGCTGATACCGCTGACGGCCGCGCTGTTCGTGGCCATGCGGTGCACCATTCCGGCCGGCGTGCAGGTGGTGCAGATGCGTACCCAGGGCCAGCTTGCGAAGTGGAAGACGCAGGGCATTGACCCTGTCCGAGCGGCGCTGGTGCCGCGTGCGGCTGCGGGAGTGTTTGCGGCCGTCACGCTTGCCGCGCTCAGTTGCATCGTGGCCTTGGTCACCGTGTATCTGAGCGTCTATGGCTTCAGCCTGGCCGGCTTTGCGGCCTACACGCGCATCTTCGGCCAGATCTTCACGCCGTCGCTGACGCTGGTGTTTGTGCTCAAGACCTGGTTTTTCAGCCTCACGGTGGCCGTCATGCCGCTGGCGTCCGCCATGTACACGCCGGTTGCGCGGCACCGGCAGGGCGGGGCGGAGCTGGGCGGTTTTGCACGCATGTTTGCCGTGTTGCTCCTGATCGAGGTGATCTCGCTCATGGGCAACTATTACTGAAAAGGATGGAGCCATGAGCGAAACGCGTATGGCCGAGGAGCAACTGATCGACGAGGAGTTGCTCAGCCTCAAACCCGTCGCGCATCTGCGCGCCAAGGCTGCAGCGCTGCTGGCGCTGACCCTGATCTTGATTCTGAGTGCTGCCGCCTATCTGCTCTATGCGCGCGGGGTGTTCGAGCCCACGCAGCGTCTGGTGCTGACGGCCGACGACTCCGAAGGCGTGGTCGTGGGCATGGACATGACCTTCTCGGGCTTTCCCATAGGCCGTGTGCACAAGATAGAGCTGGCCAAGGACGGCTCGGTCCGCATTCTGGTCGATGTGACCGAGAAGGACGCCCACTGGCTGCGCCAGTCCAGCGTCTTCACACTGGTCAAGGGCCTGGTGGGTGGCACCACCATCAAGGCCTATACCGGCATGCTGGACGATGCCCCGCTGCCGCCGGATTCCGTGCGGCCCGTGCTCAGCGGCGATGCCACGGCCGAGCTGCCGCAGATCATCAATTCCGCCAAGGAGGTGCTGGCCAATGTGGCGGCGCTGACCGCCACGGATTCGGCCCTGGGCGGATCGCTGGCCGAAGTGCGCAAGCTGGCCGAGCGCATGCAGGGGCAAGGCGGCGTTCTGGGGGCAGTGCTGGGCAGCGACGAGGAAGCGAAGAAGGTCGGCCAGATGCTCGAGCGCGCCAACTCCCTGCTTGGACGCATGGACCGCATGGTGGCGCGTGCCGACAGCCAGGTCTTTGATGCGAATGGCGTCATGCCCCAGGTCAAGGCCACCATGGAGCAGCTCAACGGCTTGCTGGCCGATACGCGTAAAAGCATGGCCAAGGTCGATGCCGTGCTGGCCGATATGCAGGTGGTGGGCAGCAACGCGCGCGAGGCCTCGACCGATCTGGGGGCGCTGCGCGCGGAAGTCGAAAGCAATCTGCTGAGGCTGGAGTCCGTGCTCAACGATCTGCAGCGCAAATGGCCGTTTTCCCACAAGCCGGAGTTGAAGCTGCCATGACGCAAAAAATCAAAAAAAACCAGACTCCATGCCAATGGGGTAGAGCGCTGGCTGCTATATCCGTCATGGCGCTTTCGGCCTGTGGCAACCAAATCCCGGCACCCGATTGGGCCTTGAGTGCCGAAGCTGCGGCGCAAAAAGCCAGCCAAGCCTATTTGCAGGGGCAGCAGCGCGTGGAGGCACTGCAATGGCAGAAGGCGCGCGATGCCGTGGCCAGCACCGGCCAACCCGCACTGGCCGCCAAGCTGGAGCTGATGCGCTGCGCAGCGCAGGTGGCCAGCCTGGACTGGAACAACTGCCCGGCCTATGAGGCGCTGGCGCAGGATGCGGGCAAGCCAGAACAAGCCTATGCCCGCTACCTGCAGGCGAGTCCGCAAGCCGGTGATATCGAGCTTTTGCCCGAGGCGCAGCGCGGCGTGGCGCGGCAGCTGCTCGGCGGCGGCGCAGCTGGCACTGCCCTGGCAGAGATCAAGGATCCACTATCGAGACTGGTGGCTGCAGGCGCGCTGCTGCGTAGCGGCGCGGCGGACCCGGCCCTGCTGCAGCAAGGCGTCGATACTGCTTCGGCGCAAGGCTGGCGCAGGCCTTTGATGGCCTGGCTGCTGCTGCAGCTCAAGGCAGCGCAGCAGGGCGGCGATGCGGAGCAACAGGCGCAGTTGCAGCGTCGGCTGAAGCTGTTGGAGACATCCGCGCCCAAGTGAACAGGCTGCCTGTCATCGGCTTGGAAAGGAAAAAGCGAGGCACAGGCCTCGCTTTTTGTGGATGGCGAGCCAGAGGCCCGCTCAAATCCGGTGCTTAGAAGCGGTGACGGATACCGGCGATCAGGCTGGTGCCGGTCTTGGGGTTGGCATCGGTCACGCGGTCGTACATCAGAGCGGTGTAGACATCGGTGCGCTTGGACAGGAAGTGGTCGTAGCCCAGGGTCGCTGTGGTGCGGGTGGCGTCGGTGGCCGCTTCGTACTTGGTGCGGGCCACGGCGGCCTTGACGGTGCCGGGGGTGCCGGAGACCGGAATATCCAGACCCAGCGAGTAGGTCTTGCTCTTGCTATCCAGATCCTTGACCTTGGCCTGGCCATAGGTGGCGTAGAGCTTCACGACGTTGAAGTTGTAGCTGCCGCCGACCATCCAGTCGCTCTTGGTAGGCATGACCGTGCCGCTGCCGGGGTTGGTGATCTGGTCACGCTCGTAGAAGGCCGTCAGGCTCAGAGGACCGTTGAAGTACAGGGCGTTCACGCCGACGTTCTTCTTGCTCTTGTTGCCAGGAGTCGTTTGTTCGCCGAACTGGTAGTAGACATTGGCAGTCAGACCACCGAAGCTAGGTGTCGTGTAGACCAGCATATTGCTCCAGCCGGTGTCGGCGGGCGTTGTCAGGCGGTTGCCGCCCCAGGCTGCGGTGGGCGTGTTCGCGTGCAGCACCAGAGGCGAGATGGTGAACGAATCGCCGAAGGGGTTGGTCAGAATGGTGGGCAGGAAGTTGGGCGCCTTGTCGCGGCCCAGGCCGATGCGGCCGAAATTGCCGTTCAGGCCGATGTTGGCATCGCGCGAGAAGAAGGTGTCGCCGGGGAAGCGGCCTGTTTCACCCGTGTCCATGCGCATGAAGGCGGTGATGTTGAAATCGACCTTGAGGCCGCCGCCCAGATCTTCCGTGCCCTTCAGGCCCCACCAGGAAGTGGTCATGCCGCCGGAGCCGACAACGCCCTTGCGGTCCTGGCCAGCCATCTTGACGGAGCCGGCATACATATCGGCCAGACCGGTCAGTTGCACATTGCTCTGGGCATAAGCGGCGCCGGAGCAGGCCAGGGCAGCAGCCATGGCGATAAAAGCGGTCTTCATGAGTGTCCTCTCGAGTTAGATATTGGATTTACGTTTTGAAATATAGCGGGGGTTTGTATACAGCTTGCTCTGCAGTTCCGCGGAAGCCGATGAAATCATCTTTTCAGCGATATGACAGTGGTTTTTTTACCTCAAGGACCCAGGGAAACCACTTGTGTGCACCGTCTTGGTGCTATCGATATTGCTGTGCAGAGCGGCCAGCCCAAGCCTGTTGCGCGAGAGTGAGTGCTGATGGTTTGTGGCATCGGGAATAACAGTCATTCCTGAAAGACCGGGTTCGGCCGCATCCTGCACGCTTGCCCTGCCAGAGCCAGAATCAGGGTTGACCCCAGGAGTCATCAGCGCCCGGCTATCCTGAACCCTGCGCGACCTGCCTGCTCCTGAGCTGGCGGGCTTGCACCGCGATGCGAGGCAGGCGCTGCCGTATGCCTGTGCGACCTAGGCTGCGATGGCATACGGCCCGCTGTCTGAGGCACTAATTTGAACCTTTTTTGAAAAAAGTGCGCGTTTTCCCAGGGGAGGCGGTTTTTACTCCCTATAATTCGCTCCATCGACACGGAATGTAGCGCAGCCTGGTAGCGCACTTGCATGGGGTGCAAGGGGTCGCGAGTTCGAATCCCGCCATTCCGACCAATTTGAAAA
>Ga0067045_1000179_pt1 | contig 10520 bp, 6 predicted proteins | sample TerdegcTABiofilm_FD_59184 | JGI IMG/M metagenome (GOLD analysis project Ga0067045, IMG submission 59184) | Combined Assembly of (Gp0054472, Gp0054536) Wastewater bioreactor microbial communities from Singapore -Terephthalate degrading... | reverse complement strand
AAGCTGGTAGCCAATTGTACGTGGATATAGGCTATCTTTATTAGAGGTTAGATATATGGCTTTGATCAAGAATAAGCCGGTATTTGGTTGGGTAATGTACGATTGGGCTAATTCGGCTTTTGCCACGACGGTCATGGCCGGCTTTTTCCCGGTGTTTTTCAAAAGTTACTGGAGTGCCGGCGCAGATGTCAATCAAAGCACAGCCATGCTGGGTTATGCCAATTCGCTTGCTTCTCTGATCGTAGCTCTAATGGCACCGATCCTTGGGGCGATCGCTGACCAAAGCAATGCCCGGAAGCGCATGCTGGTGGTATTTGGATATTTCGGCGCCCTGGTAACGGCCTGTCTGTTTATGGTTGATTACGGCCACTGGCTCCTGGCCGCCATCCTGTATGCATTAGGAACGATAGGTTTTTCGGGTTCGATCTGTTTTTATGACAGCTTATTGCCGACGGTGGCTAATGAAAAGACGATCGATTATGTTTCGGCTAAAGGATATGCTGCCGGTTACCTCGGGGGTGGTTTGTTATTTTTAATCAATGTACTCTGGTACCTGATGCCGGCGACTTTTGGATTTAGTACTGAAAAGGTAGGCTGGATCGACGCGCCTCTCTTAGCCGGTAGTAGCGAGATCAGATTAGCCAAACCGGTTGATTTTAGTATTCCTGCCAAAGATAGTGTGGGGCAGGCGATTGTCACAAGTGAATGGCGGACGCCGTTTGCAATTCTATTCTACGATACCTTGCATAATCGGGTCGAACTGCGGCTCGCTAAGGCCATCAATCTAACTGAGAATTTTATCGATAGCAGTGTCGCTTTTGGGCAGTATCGTTATGGTAAAATTATTAGCTACACACCGGATTCTCAAAAGCTGGTCATTGGTAACCTGACGCGTACTTTGACTGAAAACGATACGCTGGTAATCCATCTCAGAAATCCAATCACTTATCGGGGCTATCGCGGCGGCATTTTTACTGGCGTCCAGGGATTGCAGGGGCACTATGCCAATATTAAAATTAAGAGCGATTACCTCAAACCCGCCCGAGAATATCTACCAATTCGCTTGAGTTTCTTGTCCGTCGGGCTATGGTGGATTATTTTTACTATCCCGTTGATAAAATATGTCCGAGAACAGCCGGCGATTGCTGCGGACGAACGCCCAAACTACGTGTGGTTGGGTTTTCGGCAGCTGGGGCAGACTTTCCGGAAAATCCGTCATATGCGAGTAGTGTTATTATTTCTGATGGCATATTGGCTTTACATCGATGGGGTGGACACGATCATTAAGATGGCAGTGGATTATGGGATGTCTATCGGCTTGCCGTCGAGTGCTTTGATTGTTGCATTGCTGATCACCCAGTTTGTGGGTTTTCCGGCGGCGATGGTTTTTGGGAAATTGGGCGAGCGATGGGATGCCAAGAAAGCCATTTATATTACTTTGGCTGTTTATGTCGGGGTGACCTTTTGGGGAATGCTGATGGAGAGTGTCGCAGAATTTTATATTCTGGCGATAATCATCGGTTTGGTCCAGGGAGGAATCCAGGCGTTAAGTCGTTCCTACTATGCCCGTTTAATTCCGCATAATCAGAGTGCTGAGTTTTATGGTTTCTTTAATATGGTTGGCAAATTCGCGGCGATTTTAGGCCCGGCCTTGATTGGTTCGGTGGGTCTGTTGGTTCGCCGCTGGGGCTATACTCCCAATACCGCCTCGCGTGCAGGTATTGCGTCGGTGGCTTTGCTATTTATCGTTGGAGCCCTGCTACTATTTTTTGTCGATGAGAAGAAAGGTAAGACCGAGCGGATTTATTTAGAGCGGCNAGTGAGTTGAAAAAGCCCCTGTTAGTAAAATTTACTCTTTGAATCAGTCNGAAAANTTCTTGACAAAAACTTTCCAGTGCTATAAATTAGCCCTGCAACTTGAAACGGCATGAGAGTGAGTCTGGAGTCATGTGCAATTGGTTTCAACCGATAACCGACGTTGAGCTACATATGAATATGTTATTGAAAGTGCAAATTCAGGGGCATTCACTACAAGAAGAGTTAATTTAGCATGCATCATTTTGACCTTTTAAGGTNGAGGAAAAATGCGTTAATCCCTAAAAGATACAATCCCGTTTTATTTTCACAAGTTTCTATTCACCANTTAATAAATAACCCCAATTTTATTTCAGGGAGAGGTATATGCGTATAATTTTAACTCTCACGCTGACTGTTGGTCTACTTTTAAGCCCGTTGTTCGCTGCGACGACAGGTAAAATTGCCGGTATAATTACCGATGAGCAGACCGGCGAACCACTCTCAGGTGTCAATGTGGTAATCGAAGGGACGACTATGGGAGCGGCGACCGATTTGGAAGGTCGGTTTGTTATATTAAACATACCACCTGGAACCTACACCCTAAGAATATCAATGATCGGCTATGCCAACTACATCCTCTCGGGAGTCCGGGTAGAGATCGATCTGACCACCAATGTCGATGTCCGGCTGAAACGAGAAGTGCTCAAAGGTGAGGCGGTCGAAGTAGTGGCTGAGCGCAAAGTCATCCGCAAAGATGTAGCGGGCAGCCAGCAGAGTATCACTTCGGACGAAATAGCAGCCCTACCGGTCAGCAGTGTCCAGGGGGCTTTAGCCTTACGGGCTGGGATCACTTCCAATCTAGAGATCCGGGGGGCAAGTGCCAGTGAAGCACTCGTGTTGGTTGATGGGATTGTGCTCCGTGACCAGCGGAATAATGCTCCCATGACCAGTTTACCCCTGAGTGCCATGCAGGAAATTTCCGTGCAAACAGGTGGCTTTAATGCGGAGTATTCTAATGTCCGTTCGGGAGTGGTGAATGTTGTTACCAAAGAAGGCAGCTCAAAGTATTATGGCGGTACGATTACCCTCAGGTATAGTCCGCCGGCTCAAAAGCATTTTGGGATGTCAGCCTTTGATCCTAATTCGTACTGGTTGCGTCCCTATCTTGATGATGCGGTGTGCTGGACGGGAACTGACAATGGAGCCTGGGATGCCTATACCGCACGGCAGTATCCCAGTTTTGAAGGCTGGAATACCATTGCCCAACAGACCCTGGAAGATAATAATCCCAATAACGATCTGACCCCCCAAGCCGCGCAACGCCTTTTCAAATGGCAATACCGGAAGAAAGGCTATATCCAGAAACCGGATTATAATTTAGACTTTGGTTTTGGTGGCCCCTTCCCGGGTTTGGTAAAATTCGGTAATACCCGTTTTTATCTGTCACACCGCAATGTCATGGATCGTTATCTGATTCAAGAAGCCACTGATGGTAAACATGATCAAAATACCATGTTAAAGGTCACCACCGATTTGACTCCTTCGATGAAATTATCGCTGATCGGGATGTACGGGGAACTGCATGCGACCACGGAGTCCCGGGTAGGCAGCACCGACATCATGGAACCGGTGTGGGATATTGCTGGTAATATGAACCAGGCGGGCTTTACCGTGCCCTGGCGAATTTATACTAACATTTACTGGTGTCCTACGACCCAATATTATAGTGTTTTATCGGCCCGCTTAATCAAAATCATCGATCCTGGTACCTTTTGGGAAGCTCAATTTAAGCGCACCTATAAAAAATATCATACCGTACCGAGCGCCTTACGCGATACTACCAAGAATTACGAGATATTTCCTGGCTATTATGTTGACGAAGCGCCCGAAGGATTCTGGCCATATACGATGTATTCCATCGATGGGGGCTTGGCTTTCGGCGGAGCAGTGAGCACTTCCAGAGACAGCAGTCGATTTACTTCCTATACCGCGCGGTTCGATTATACTTCGCAGATCAATTTCCGCAATCAAATCAAGACGGGAATTGAGTTTAACCTTGATATGTACGACATGAGTTTTGGTTTGTATAATGCCTTTTTACCTGAAGGTAATACCCATACCAAATTCCAGCGTAATCCCATACGGATTGTTGGTTATTTACAGGATAAATTGGAGTATGAGGGATTCATCACCACAGTTGGGGTAATTGGCGAATTAATTCATTCCAATGGCAAATGGTACGATGTTACTCCTTATCAGAANGATTTCTTTTCTCAGAGTTTTGATCCTGCCAAGGAAGATGAATACAAAACTAAAGTGGTAAAACCCCAATTCTATTTAAGTCCACGCGTCAATGTTTCTCATCCCATTACCGTCAATTCCAAACTCTACTTTAACTATAACCATAACTTACAGACGCCGACGGCTGAAACCCTGTACCGTATCCAACGCTCACCGATCAATCAGCTGAATTATATCGGTGATCCCTCGATCCCATTATCCCGGACCATCTCTTATGAATTGGGTTATGATCACGCTCTGTATAANAACTACCTGTTNCATTTAGCCGCCTATTATCGGGACATCGATAATGTNACCGATTGGACCAGATACATTAATATTGATGGTAAAGTTAATTATTATAAGCTGACCACCAATTCTTATTCCGATATCAGGGGCATTGAAGTCGAATTGAGCAAACTGTACGGACGCTGGTGGAGCGGTAATATCAATTANGAGTACCGCGTGACTACTTCGGGTTATTTTGGTATCAGANAGTACTATGAAAACCCGGCTGAGCAACGGGAATATTTACGGGATAATCCTTACCAGACCAAACCGCGTCCCATTCCCAGAATCAAAGGCAACCTCGACTTACATACACCAGCTGATTTTGGCCCGCAGCTGTTCGGTCAGCGAGTCCTGGGAGGCTGGCATTTAACTCTGCTTGGGTACTGGCGGGAAGGATATTATATGACCTGGAATCCCAATGGAGTCCGGGGGGTCATTTACAACTTGCAGTGGAAGAATTATAATAACTTTGATTTAAAAGTATCGAAAGTATTTGATTTCGACCGCTTGCATGTAAAGGTATTTGCTGATGTCTCGAATCTGTTCAACTTCAAGTACTTCTCTAACTCCTCCTTTGTCGATGTTCATGATTATAATTACTATATGTATTCGTTACATCTGCCAAAAGAGCAGTATAAGAAATTGGGTTATAACGGTATTCCGGGGAACGATCAGCCAGGTGAATTTCGTAAAGCTGGGGTAAAATATCAGCCCATGGAATATACCGCCGATATTAATACCCAGAAACCAACCACTGGCGTCATTTATTGGGATGCTAAGACGGAAAAATATTACGAACATGATGGTACCACCTGGCAGCAAGTTGCCAAACAGCGCATCGATAAGATTTTGGAAAACAAGGCTTATATCGATATGCCGAATCAGACCTTCTTAACCTTTCTAGATCCACGCGATATTTTCTTTGGGATGACGATATCGTTTGATTTCAATAAATAAATAGAGAAGGATTTGAAATGATGAAGAGAATCAACAATAAAAAATGGCTGGCAGTTATTGCGATCCTAGTCTTAGCTACCGCTCTGATCTGGCAGACAGCCAACAGTGATGAAATCAAATGGATTGCCGTCGGGATGTTGCATAACTGGTTTTCGAGTGGCGGCTGTGAAATCGAGGTTGGGCGGCGCCATTTGGTAGCTGATCAACAAGATGGCTTGATCTGGCCTGCCCTCTGGATTTACCAAGATATTCAGGCGGCTAAAGGGCTGTGGATTGGCACGAAAGATTATTACGATCCCATTATCGGAAAACAATTTGATTATAAAGTGATTCACATCGGCCCGCGGGTTTTCGATGAGAATAATGAGTTCATGCCGCATAAATTCGAATACTACGGGAAATTACCTCATCCGGTGGTAACTGTTGATGGCACTTTAGCATCTCAGATGGTTTATCAAGACGAATTGACCGATGTTCAGCCTGATTTGAAATGTGATCGGATGCTATACAATGAGGTCTATACTTCGATTGGGCTTACGATGACCCGCAAGATTTATGCTTTTAGCCAGCAGTATTATGATAATTTTCATATTTACGAATATAAGTTCAAGAATACCGGCATCTATAAAAAAGACGGCACAGCAATGTCACCGATTCCGACGCTCAAAGATGTGGTGATCATGTTCCAGTATCGTTATGCCCCCACCCGCTATGCCGCCGTTTATGGCTACTATTATGCTCCGCAATCTGCAGCCTGGGGGCATAATACGGTCAATCACGTAATTCATCCTCTTTTGAACAATACCGAAAATAATTTAAGGGGCTTTTTCAGCTGGCACGGTTTGCATTCAAAATATATTATTCCTAATCCACCGGGTGGTGATAANTATGGNGGCCCCAACATTGGTAGCTCGCGTATTTCCGCTGACGGCTTCCTGGGAGCAGCCCAATTCCCCGGCATCGTCGTGATTCATGCAGATAAATCTACGACCGACAAAAGTGATGACCTCAACCAGCCTTTCAGTACTCCCTTCTTCAGTTCGGATGCTGACTTTACTTCAGGCAATGATCAATTCAATGCCCCGGGTATGCAACGTGAATATGAACAAGTCATGAAGATGGGGATTCTTTCGCCGACGCATGCTGAACGGGTTGGTGATACTTATGCTGATTCTTATGTGCCACCCCTGGCAACTGGTAACCCCGGAGGGGTCTCGCAAGCTTTATCTTTTGGTCCCTATACCATTGGACCTGATGAGGAAATAACCATTGTGCTAGCGGAAGGTGTCGCCGGACTCAGCCGCGAAAAGTGTCGTTCCATTGGTGAACAGTGGTGGAAACAGGTAACGCCTTATATCGGTCCTGATAATACTACCTATACGAACGGGAACCAGTTTAAAAATGCCTGGGTTTTCACAGGTAAAGACTCGATCAAACAGACTTTCAAACGAGCTGTACAAGCCTGGCAGAATAATTTAGTTATCGATGAACCACCGCCGCCACCCGATAAATTCGAAGTGACATCGGGCGGTGACCGGATTATCTTAAGTTGGTCTAATAGTGCCGAGAGTTATGCCCACTTCGGCGGTTACCGGTTATATCGGATTGTCCACAAACCAGATACCACCTTTGACCTGATTTTTGAATGTGGACAGGGCACGAATAATCCGACCATTGTCCATAGCTACGAAGACAAGACACCGCTGCGTGGTTTCAATTATTATTATTATATTACTACTTTCGATGATGGTACGGTTAATACCATTGAGCCAGGTAAACGTCTGGAGAGTAGTCTATTCTGGACCAGGACCAGNGAACCGGCCTATTTACGCCGNCCGGCAGGTACCGCCCTGGCTGACATTCGNATTGTACCCAATCCTTATCAGATCAAGAATATCGATTATCAGTTTGGGGAGAGTGCCCCTGATCGAATCATGTTCTTCAATATACCACCGAAATGTTTGATTAAAATCTTNACGGAATCGGGAGAATTGATCAANACCATCAAGCATACCAACGGCAGTGGAGACGAGTCCTGGAACCTGATCACATCTTCGCGGCAGGTNGTCGTGAGCGGTNTATATATCGCTTACTTTGAGGTGCTGGAAGATTATTATGATCCGAATAATCCGACTACACTCTTGTTTAAGAAGGGCGAGTCAACTTACCAAAAATTCATCGTCATTCGCTAAGCATATGAGAGATATTAATTAAGGAGTAAAACCATGAATACAAATGCATTGATCAGATTTTCGGCGCTAATGTTCGCAGCCCTAAGTTTGGTATGGACTGGCTGTAATGCGATCAATAATTCTGTTGAAGATGCCCTAAAAACTACCAAATTTGAATTGGAGCCCATTGATGACCTGGCTGCAACAATCTTAGGTGATTCTAGTATCGCCCATAATTATTTTAAGGCTGATACTGCCGCCTCGGTAGACACCACTGGTGGGCGATATACCTTTACTTGTCCCAACGACACGGTCATTTCAATAACTCTCGCTGCCTATCCTGCTGCCGTTGATTCCATCATTGATATGCTGGCTGCCAATCAAGCTAGCATCGCAGTATTTGATACGGCCTACAAAGTGACCACTGGTACTCCCAAGATCGCGGCTTTTGCCTTTCAGCCTGGTTCTTATCAGAAGGTGGTCTTTTATATCACTGATTATGTGAATGTCTCAATCGAAGATGCCGATGGCAATCTAGTCAGTCCAAGATCTTTGAGCATTCCGGTTGAGCTCAGCAGTAGTTGCTACCGATATAATACCAGCACCAAGAAACCCGAGCCCATTATCAAAGTCCGCGCCGAATACGAACTAACCAGTGGAAAGTATTTATTTAAAATCACCCGCACTGACCAGACGCTCAGCANAACCTTTTACCTGGCAATTTTGGGTGAATGAGAGCGGGAAAAGTGATAGGAGGTTCAATTATGAAACGGAATCTGATAATCTTGATGAGTATGATTCTCGCATTGACCCCGCCGCTTTTTCCGCGGAAAAAACTCGCCCAAACCGGGTTTAAATTCCTGAGCGTTACCTCCGATGCCAGGGGCGGGGCACTGGGCGATGCGATGACCACCATTGAAAGTGGCTCAAGCGCCCTGTTCTTTAATCCGGCTTGCATGGCGCGGCTCACGGGGCGGTTTGATGCTAGTTTCAGTATTAATAACTGGATTGCTGACATTAAGCACAACGCTTTTAGTCTAGCATTTAGTCCTGCCACCGGCCGTTATGGAGTCTTCGGCCTGTCATTTATGAATGTTGATTATGGCAATGTGATCGGTACAATGGTCTGGGGTAACGAGCAGGGATTTATCGAAACTGGCACGATCAAGCCTTCGGCTTTTGCGGTTGGCGTCGGGTATGCTAAAGCCTTAACTGACAAGTTTGCAGTAGGTGGTCAGGTTAAAATTGCCACCCAAAATTTAGGCAATAGTTTTATCGTTATTGGTGAAGATAGTCTGGGCGTCAAGCATAATCTTGCTACCTCGACCTCATTTGATTTCGGGACGACCTTTCGCACCGGGTTTAAAAGCCTAGTCTTTGGGATGTCTCTGCGTAATTATTCCGATGAAATTGTATACGAACGGGAAGGGTTTCAGTTGCCCTTAACCTTCCGCATGGGCCTTTCGATGAACGTGCTCGATTTGATGAATATGCCGGCTAAGACGATGGCTTGTGTTGTTTCCGTGGATGCCGTTCATCCGCGCGACTATCCAGAACAGATCATGGTCGGGGTGGAATATCGCCTGATGAATATGTTCAGTTTGCGAGCGGGTTATATTAATCCGAGCGATGAACGCCACCTGAATTTTGGTTTTGGGGTGAATCTATTTGGGGCGACTGTTGATTACGCTTTTACCCCTTATGGGGTTTTCGATAACGTCAAAAGAATAACGCTCCGGTTTGGATTATAAAATTGAGGAGAACTTTGAGCTTGGGGAAAGCAGTGCGGGGTAGTAAAACGGCCAAGGTGCTTGTAGCCATGTTTTTACCAGCTATTTTAATGGCTGGTATTACCGGAAAAATCGTAGGGACAGTCAATGACGCCCAATCCGGCCAACCTTTGCCCGGCACTAATATTATCATCGAGGGTACGACGATTGGTTGTGCCGCGGACGAAAATGGTAATTTTGTCATTCTGAATCTCCCTCCTGGTAATTATACCGTCAAGGCTAGCATGATTGGCTACAAAACCTTGACTATCACTGGGGTCAACGTGACGATGAACCTGACTACCACCCTCGAAATTCGTCTGCAAAAAGAGGTGCTGGGCTTGGAAGAGGTAGTGGTGGTGGCTGAACGACCGGTAGTAAACCGTGAAATTTCCAATAGCCAGATGTCGATTCAGAGTGAAAATCTAACGGCTTTACCGGTCAATCGGGTCGAACGGGCGCTTACGCTACAGGCCGGCATCGAATCTGGCAGCCAAGGGATCATCATTCGCGGTGGGAGCGCCGACCAGACGGTAATTATGGTGGATGGTCTCTCGTTTAATGATGAGCGCATGCACAATCCCTATATGGCAATCAGTCTTGGGGCCGTCGAGGAAATCCAAGTCCAAACCGGCGGTTTCAATGCCGAGTACGGTCAAGCCCGCTCAGGAGTGGTCAACATCGTGACCAAAGAAGGCTCTCGTAACCGTTACTCCGGTTCCATTAGTTGCCACTATAGCCCTCCGGCTCCCAAGCATTTCGGTATTTCGGTTTATGACAAAAAATCCTATTTCAACCGTCCATTTTTTGATGATGCTGTCTGCTGGACCGGTACCAATAGTGGTGCCTGGGATAGCTATATGCAGAATCAATACTACAAGTTCGAAGGCTGGAATCAAGTAGCCTTGAACACTTTGCAAGACGACGACCCAACGAATGATCTCACCCCAGCGGCGGCTCAACGGGTCTTCGAATGGTATCATCGCCGGCAGGGTGATATCGAAAAGCCGGATTATACGATTGATCTTGGTTTTGGTGGACCTGTGCCGGGCTTAGGCAAGCAATTTGGCAATCCCCGTTTTTATTTAACCCACTACCGGCTACGTGAGATGTTTGTCATACCCCTTTCCCCGTGAAGCCTGGGATGAAAAATCACACCCAGTTGAAACTGACCATCGGACCCTTTCCCCCTCCATGAAATTGATGCTGAGTGGTTTATACGGCGAAGAATATTCGGTTTCCACCGTATACCTGG
>Ga0067045_1032279_pt1 | contig 10521 bp, 8 predicted proteins | sample TerdegcTABiofilm_FD_59184 | JGI IMG/M metagenome (GOLD analysis project Ga0067045, IMG submission 59184) | Combined Assembly of (Gp0054472, Gp0054536) Wastewater bioreactor microbial communities from Singapore -Terephthalate degrading... | reverse complement strand
GACCGCTGACTGCTTTCATATATCTATAATTTTGTAATTATAATTACGTAAAGATAACTTGCAGCAGCGGTCGATTTTTATGTAGTCTGTGTATAAATTGTATTTTTATGTAAGTTTGAAATGCAATACCTTTAAGGGAAAAATATTATCGAATTGTGAAGGAATACACTGACAGTGAAATAATTGAATGCCTCCGGAATCGTCAGAGTTATGTAGTGAAGTATCTGTCGGACAGGTATCTTCCCATGATTCGTCTTATGGTTACACAAATGGGAGGTACACCTGAGGATGCCCGGGATATTTTCCAGGAAGGTTTAATGATAATTCTTGAAAAGATTGATGACAGGTCATTTGCACTGACGTGTAAATTTAAGACTTTTCTGTACTGTATATGTGAGAACCTTTGGAGAATGGTTATTATGAAGAGAAAGGCGGCTGCAAATTATATGCTTCGCAAAGCAGATGAAGAACCTGAAAAAGATCCCGCTGAAGAAATGGACAATGAATTATATCAGAATATTTTCAGGGAGGCATTTGAATCACTCGATGATTCAGGGAAAAAAATACTCAAACTTTACTGGGAAGAAAAATCGCCGGCTGAAATTGCTGAAACACTTGGCTATACTTATGGATATGTAAGAAAGAAAAAGAGTGAAGCTCAGGCAGAACTTACAAAAAGAATCAAAAATCATCCCGGCTTCATCAGGCTTATGAAGCTGGAAAATATAGATCAGAAAGCTATTAAGTAAAGCGACGAATTAACCTAATGTAAGAAAAGGTTGACAATAATTGTGTAATAGAATGACAGACAGAACAGAAAATATAAAAGCGGAAAGAAATTTTTACTCTGAATCGCAAGAAGAATGGTTTGAGGAAGTTTCTGCCGTCAGTCATGAGGATCAGGTTATTTTTGATGAAATTGGCAGCAGACTTATAGCAATGTTAGATATTGAAGAAGTAAAAAATGATCCTGATTACGATTATGCCAAGGAACTGGCAGTTGAAGCTATAAAAGAATACAAGTCAAAACCTTTCTGGAGCAGGGATAATGCAAAGTTTGTAATGGATGCTTTTGAAGAAGCCGAGCACGAAAAAATGCTGAGAGCAGCTATAAGGGAGATCCGTAAGGAAAGCAGGGAGAAAGGAGTGGATACTATTGCTGCCTCGTGGGTAAAGGAATGGAATGATAGAAAAGAAAAATCAGGTGAGTATGACGTAAAAACAAAAGAGCGAATGGATTTCATTGCAGGGGCAATGCAGGAAGAAGCTTCTGAACCTCCAGAAATCTATCAGATAAAGAAAAAAGGACTTATTACCAGAATTATCAGACTATCAGGTATTTCAGCTGCAGCCGTTATTGCCCTTCTTATTACCTTAAAAATATTAATGCCGCCTGTCAATACAGATAAACTTTTTTCTTCGTATTATCAACCTATGCCCACCATCTCCCCTGTAACAAGAGGTGGAGGCAACAGTTATACAGGCAGTTATGCGTCAGGAATTCAGAGTTACAGGAATGGTGATTATGAAAGTGCGGCTCTTCATTTCAATGAAGCAATCAATGCCGATAACTCTGCTGTTCCTCCAAGGTTTTTCCTTGGCATCACTTATCTGGCACTTGGTAACTATAGCTCAGCAATAGAGCTTCTCAACGGCATAAAAGGTACAGGGGCTGAATTCAGTAAAGAGGCTCAGTGGTATCTCGGGCTTGCATATCTGAAAACTGGAGAAAAGGATAAAGCGGTTGCATGTTTTAAACCGCTTGCAGATTCTCCGGGTTATTTCCGTGAAAAAGCCGAAAAGATTTTGCGACGCCTTAAATAAACAAAAGACAAAGACGCAAAGACAAATATTACAACAACCGCAGCCAGCATGCGGTTGCTTTTATTTCTAACCGGGGCATTATCGCCTAACACTTCATAAGCCGCCCAGTAATATGGGTTAGTATATACAGGTGGATGCCCTGAGATATATTCGAGTTTTGCCAGACGCAAAGCTTCATCTTTAGCCTTTCCTTTTGAAAGATATTTATAAAATGACGTCATGATTTCAGCGCTGGTTTCATCGTTGATTTCCCAGGAAGTTTTGATGACTGACGATGCACCGGCAAGAATAAAGCTGCGGGCTATACTCATGAAACCTTCGCTCTGATAGAAAGTACCTCCACCCGAATTGCATGCACTCAGTACAATAACCGGTGATTTTATTCTGCTGAGGCTGATTTCATAATTATAAAGTTTTCCGTCGGACAGAGAATCATTACGGGGATCAAAAACCAGAAATGAGTACTTTGAATTGGCACTGTCGGTACTGAGATGCATGGCAAGATGCATTATACCAGGTTTTTCTCCGACATTGCGGAAATTTGTTTCGGTTGCCTTTATCCCGGTATAACTTTCACCTTTGAACCACCTGTAAATTGATTTAATCTCTTCTTCAGCCTTTTTAAGAGCCTCTGCCCCACCCCCGCCTGTTTCAAAGGCAGAATAGTCAGGTGCAAAGGCATAGACTTTCAGCCACATACTGTTTTTCACCTGAGAATTAATCAGTGAAGAAGAGTATCCCCATGAAAACACATATTTGTTTATAAGGTAAGAAAGGCCGTCATAACTTTCCATGCCTGACTGCGGTGGAGTATCAATTAGTGCCTCAAAGGGAACCTGAGAGATTTCTCCGTCGGGAATAATTATAACCCTGTTGCCGCCGAGCTTATCTTCCACGGGCCTGAAAAGTATATCGTACAGATATGAAAGTGCACCTGTGATTTGAGTAGAACCTGGTGAGGAACCAGTATTTCGGTTGAAATTTGCAAAAGCTTTATTTAAAGTAAAAATATTTACATAGAACATTGAATCAACAGTAGATTTTACAAACTGCAGACTTTTTGGCGTAATAATAAAGATAAAAAGTGCTCTGTCAGTCTTTTCTTTACAGGCACATATGTAATAATCGAGAATAGTTTCATCTTTCTTAAGTTGTTTCTGAATTGAGCGCAGAGGGACAGGTTCGAGTTTCCGTGAAAGATTTGTATATAAAGGAAAATTTGTATTGATTAAATCAATTATTTTTTCTTTTTCCCGGTTCATCCTGAATATTTCGTCCTTCCAGTATCTTATTTTATTCGAATCCGGTTTTGTTTTTCTTGTCTCTTCAAGTATCAGATTATTGTATGCCGAAGACATTGCTGTGAGGGAGTTTATTTTACCGGTAAGGCTATCGGGTATACCAGCTTCTCTTTGCAGCACATAATCATTGAGTATATCTCTCAGTACAGCAGATTTTGACCGGCAGGAAATTTCGTAGAGTTTCTGCTTAATATATTCATTTTGCGAGAGTGTATAGAGCTTGTAAGTCAGGTTTACTGCAAAATCATAGGTTTCTCTTTCATTTTCAGCAATATACAGGCGACTCTCTTCATCGGGATAACCTTTCCGGATTCTTTCGATCAGATTTAGAGCCAGTTCAATCGTTTCAACACCTTTTTCCATAATTTCAGCCTTTCGGCCATTACCGGGTGTCTGTTCTGCAAACATCTCAAGTGCACGGGCTTTGCTTTTAAGGTTGTCGAGCAGACGGATATCAAACAATGAGGAGTCAATTAAAGGATTATCTTTAATATCAGGACTGTTAAATCCCGGAACAATTGCAATCAGGGATTTCTGGTAATATTTCAATGCCGAATCGGGAAAAGATCTGGCAAAGTAATTGTCGCCGATAAGTTTGTAGGCAAGTGAGGTGCGGGAATGATTTAAACCATATTTTGAAAGACATATATCTAATGCTTTTTTAAGCATTACAAGCGATTCATTATATTGTTTTTCATTTTTCAAAAACACACCGTAATCGAAATATGCCTCAGCCAAGCGGTAATAATTATGGCCATATTCATTAATAAAAAAATTTATGCTTTTTTTAAAGGATTCTTCGGCTATTAGATTTTCTCCGGACTTTACATAAGCTTTTGCAAGGTTAAGATAAACCAATTCCAAACCTGGAAGCTTATTTTTAAGCCTTATTTTCATACTTTTATTAAGATAGTCCAGTGCTTTTTTTATTTCACCTACATCTATATAAGCTATACCTAGATTCAGATATGCTGAAGCAATACTGGTTTCAATTTCTGGATTATTTTTCGATGAACTCTTGTAAATATCAATACTCTTTTCAAAATATTCAAAAGCTGTAGTGTATATTCTTTTTCTTACCAATATGTTTGCCTTATTGATATAAATATCGCCCAGACTTTTTGAAGAAGAATTATTGCTTGATTCAATCTCTTCAGCCTTGTTGAAGTAAACCAAAGCATTATCATATTTTCCTGATAACGTACTTACTGCGCCAAGATTATTGTAAACTGCAACTTTAAATGCTTCTGGCAATTTTTTTTCATAATCAAGAACTTTTAATAGGATTTCTTCTGCTTCAGCCAGATTTCCTGAAGAATAATATTTAACAAACTCCTGCATCCGTAAAATTACCTTTTCATCCTGCGCATAAATAAGAAAATTACAGGATAAATAAAGAAAAGTTAAAATTTTAAAGACATTCCTTTTCAATTCTCCTTAAAATGAAATCCTACTATATACAGCAATTTAAATAAAAATAAAAATAAAAATAAAAAAGCATTCCTGGAATCAGAAATGCTTTATAAATAAGAATTAAAAAAATTCTATTAAACTTCTTTAGGAATAATAATAATCGGTTCACTTCCATTTTCTTCTCCTTCTTCATTCCCTCCTTTAATGCTTATCATTTCATGGAGGTCAAGAATCAAATCTTCAGACAGGTTTGCAATCAATTCGCTGATGCTGTTGTTTGTGTAATTGGTTTTCATAGCTTTTTATTTTTTATTGGTTAGACATTTAAAATTTTCATTGTTTAATTGCAATTGGGGTTAAATTGTTACCTGTTTTTCTGAAAAATTTTTTAAAAAATTTTATCTCAATTGCGGGTCTTAACTTTATATAAAATTATCTGTATTAATTAACCACCTGTTTATGAGTGATAAAATTAATAAACGGGTTAACATAAAATAAGCAATGGGAGGCTTATTAGCCAGTAAGTAGTAAGCAGTAAGCAGTAAGCAGTATGTAATAATTTAGAATGAAATATCAGGTAACAATTTCGGGGTAAAAACAATTAAACAATGAATTTATGTCAAAACTGATTCGAACTGTTTTATTTAAAGGATACGGTTGGCTAATGAACTATAAAAAAATTTTTACCATGATAAAGATGTATTATGTTATTTTACAGCCATTTAGCTTCGGGAAGTATTATCTTCATTCAGGTGAGTGCCCCTTTCTTCCGGAGGATGGTAAAAAAATATTTATTGGTTTTTTTGGTTCAGCAGAAGAGGCTATTGAAGAATGCCGTCGGATGAATATCGAGGTTAAGGAGTGTGTGTTTTGTTCATTAGATAAAAAGCGCCGGCATTATACAACCGGCGCAGAAAAATTTGTTAGTTCAGAAATTATTAAAGAACTGCCTGAATGTGCTCTTCTGTGTCCTGTTAATTAGACCGGCTTTTTCTTTTTAAATCCGAAATAAACAATTTTTATTTTGGCAGGAACGTTCTGGCTAATTCTTCGCTATCGCCGTATTTTTCCATAATTTTTTCGAGGCGTTTATGCAGGTCTTTTTTTACTTCAGAATATGCCGGGTCGTTATATACATTTTTCATCTCCAGCGGATCATTCTGAAGGTCAAAAAGTTCCCATTCGTCAATGTCGTAATAGAAATGAATCAGTTTATATCTTTCAGTGCTGATTCCGTAATGTCTTTTTACGCTGTGAACAGCAGGGTATTCGTAATAATGGTAGTAGTGTTCGGTTCGCCATTTTACTGATTTTTTACCTTTCAGAAGAGGCACCATACTCATTCCCTGCATATCGGAAGGAATCTTAACACCGGCGATGTCAAGGAACGTTTCTGCAAAATCGAGGTTTGACACCATGTGTTTATCAACGGAGCCGGGGGGTGTTACACCGGGCCAGCTTATCAGAAGGGGTGTCCGGTACGACTCCTCAAACATAAAGCGTTTGTCGAACCAGCCGTGCTCGCCAAGGTAGAAGCCCTGGTCGGAAGTATAAATGACTATTGTATTTTGATCGAGGCCGGTTTCTTTAAGGTAGTCAAGTATCTTTCCCACACTTTTATCAACAGCGGCAATACATGCGAGATAATCCTGCATGTAGCGCTGGTATTTGAGCCTTACAAGGTCATCTCCTTCAGGCGGATTGGCATAGAATCTCCTGATTATGGGATTATATACCGAATCCCATGCAGCAGCCTGTTCGGGTGTCATGCGGTTAAGGCCGACATTTTTTCCTTTAACCGGATCCTTATAAAGCTTCAGGTCTTCCTGCATCCGCATGGTTTTTGCAATGGTCATATCCTGTGTTTTTTCGGCTGTACCTCTGTTTTCGTAGTTATCAAAAAGAGTTGGCGGTTCAGGGAAAATAACATCTTTATATAGGGTTAACTCATTCGGACCCGGTTGCCATTCACGATGAGGTGCCTTATGGTGCATCATCAGCATAAAAGGTTTACCGGTTTCCTTAACTTCGGATAGCCATCTGATGCACTTTTCCGTTATAATTTCCGTGACATACCCTTCTTCCCTGTGGCGTCCATCTTTATTTATAAAATCCGGATTGTAGTAATGCCCCTGTCCGGGTAATATCTCCCAGTGGTCAAAACCTGTCGGGTTTGAAACAAGGTGCCATTTTCCTATGATTGCGGTAGTGTATCCTGCCTTCTGCAGAAGTTTCGGGAAAGTTTGCTGTGAACCGTCAAACTCTTTTGCTTCGTTAGAAAGAAAACCGTTGAGGTGACTGTATTTGCCAGTTAGGATAACTGCCCTGGACGGACCAGATATTGAATTAGTTACAAGGCATCTGTCGAAGCGAATGCCGTTTTGAGCTATTCTGTCAATATTTGGTGTGGGGGCGTAATCTTTGAGAGGACCTCCGTAGGCGCTTATTGCCTGCCAGGCATGATCATCCGACATAATGAAAAGTATATTCGGACGCTGTGACAAGGTCTCTTTCTTTTCGCCGCAGGAAAAAGCAACTGCTGATAGTCCCGCGAGTGTTATAATATTGTTTAAATGGCTCATATTATTAAAGTTAAGTTAATTGGATATGTATCATGTTTCAGAGTTTCAGAGTTTCAGAGTTTCAGGGTTTCAGAGTTTTATGAATAAATATTTCTGATTTTATTATAAATATCCAAAGATTCTATTTAATTACAAAAGTTCCTTTGAGTTCTTCACTTTCGGTATATCCGTAGCGAACTGCTTTGACGCGTATGTCGTATGTACCTGGTTTAAGGTGTAGCGGGCCGGTATAAAGAAGCCAGTGCGGGTTTTTCTTATCTTCAAAAGTATAAACAATTGAGGCACCGTGTGTCGGGCAATAGAAACTGAGTGTCATGGGAGAACTGAAAGTACCGCCTGTGCGATAGTTCTTTGATGAGCGATCTTCAGGCGCATTGATGATAAAATAAGGCATGTCTGTCACAGGTTGTTTTCCGCCGGGCCACATTTGTTCAATCATTTCCGGCTCGTTGAGGTGCCCCATATCACCTGTTTCCCGTGTCCATGTCTCATGTAGTTTCCGCATCTCCTCAAGTACAGGTTTCAGTTTCGGGTCATTTACCAGGTTATTTATCTGGTAAGGATCTGCTTTAACATCGTATAATTCTTCAGGCGGGCGCGAATATGCGAACCAGTTTTTCTGCGGGCCGGTTAGTTTGCCCTCTGCATCGAGGCGGAGCATTTCCCTGTAAATAGGCATATTACTGAGATAAGCAACCCAGATCGGGTAAGGTTCGTTCGGGTAATAATTACGGATATACAGATAATTTTTTGTACGTACTGAACGTATCATGTCGTACGATTCGTCCACTCTGTCGCGGGCTGCATAAACGGCATTACGCGGTGTTCCTGCCTGGCTGCCGAGGAATGCCACGCCCTGCATGTGCGCCGGAACAGGAACACCCGCTATTGAGAGAACTGTCGGTCCGAAATCAATGGAGCTAATCAGCCGGTCGTCGACTGTGCCGGGTTTGATTTTGCCGGGCCATCTTATTATCAGGGGTATGTTAAGTCCGGAATCGTAAAGCCAGCGTTTTGCTCTCGGCAAGCCGTCACCATGGTCGCCCCAGAAAAAGACAACGGTATTCGAGGCCTCCCCTTCCCTTTCAAGCTCATCCAGCAAGGCTCCCACCACTGAATCGAGTCTTGCTATATTATCATACATCTTGGCAATAGTAAGTCTTATTGTATCATTATCAGGGAAATACGGAGGAACTTTAACTTTTTTCGGATCTGTTTTCACGTTTTTAATATTCCAGTTCTGGCTTTCGTGGGTTCCTGTCCAGTTGAATACTGCAAAGAAAGGCTGGTTTTTATCGGGGCGGTTTTTATAGTGTGCTGTGCGGCTGCATTCGTCCCAGATGCTGGCAGGCACAGGGTCCTTTGCAAACTGGTAATCGGTTTTGGAATTATTGGTGCAGTAGTATCCTGCAGCCCTCAGATATTCAGTAAAAGCTTTGACATAATGAGGCGGTACTGCTGTAAATTCAATAGGGTTATCAGTTGCCCTTCTGTATGAGGTAGTTCTCATATGCATACATCCTATTGATGTCTGGTACATACCGGTAATTATACCAGCCCGGCAGGGTGCACTTATAGCGGCAGTTGTAAAAACATTGGTGTAACGAACACCCTGGGATGCCAGTCTGTCAATATTTGGTGTTTTTGCAACAGGATCGCCATAACAGCCAAGGTGAGGACTCATGTCTTCTGTTGATATCCACAGAATATTAGGGAGTTTCTGAGACTGCTGAGCTACAGCATTAAGTGCAGCCAGTGATGCAAGTCCCAGACTGATGGTAGATTTAAGACAAATCATGATTATTGAATTTTATTTGATTGTACCAGGTTTTCTTCTGTTTGCTCCCGGCGCTCCTGTGAGTTCATCGCCAAGGTCAGCGCGTGCTTTTTCTGCCAGTTTAAGAAGTTCATTTACTTTTTCAGGGTACCATTGAGCAACATTATACCATTCACCCGGGTCACGGCGGAGGTCATAAAGCTGGGGCTCTGTAATTTTTTCAGTTCCGGTTTGACCCGGCCAGCCGTCAGCTCCCGGTTTAAATCCGCGGTACGTTCTTCCGCTGTGTGGAAGAACAAGTTTCCAGTAATCAATCTGAACGGCCTCAAGGGCATTCTGCTGATAATAATAGAGGAATTCACGTCGGGGGTTCGAATCTTTATCTCCAAGCATAAGCGGGAGGATATTCACCCCGTCAATTTTCTTTTCCGGTAAGGGTGCTCCAGTTATTGCGGCAAGTGTTGGCAGAATATCTATTGAAGAGGCCAGCTTATTACATACTGTACCAGCAGGTATAACACCCGGCCATCGCATAATGCATGGCACCCTTTGTCCGCCTTCCCAGCTTGTGCCTTTTCCTTCACGCAATCCGCCTGTTGTGCCTGCATGGTTCCCGAAATTGAGCCACGGACCGTTATCGGAAGTGAAGATTATAAGCGTCTTTTTTTCCAGTCCGTTTCTCTCAAGAGCTTTCATGATTTCTCCTACCGACCAGTCAACTTCCATCATCACATCACCGAACATTCCCTGTTTACTTTTTCCGCGGAATTTATCCGATACCCCGAGTGGAACATGTACCATTGAGTGGGGGAAATAGAGAAAAAAAGGCCGGTTTTTGTTTTGTTCGATGAATTTAACAGCTCTTTCGGTATAAAGTGTTGTCAGTTTATCCTGATCAGAAAGTGTTAGTATCTCACCCACTTTTCGGTTACCTTCGATAAGCGGAAGAGGCGGATATTTCATTTTATTGCTGGTTGTATCTTTCAGCCGGATTGGAACACCGTCGTAATCGACCGGCCACATATCATTTGAATATGGAAGCCCGAAATATTCATCAAAACCATGCTGAAGCGGAAGAAATTTCTCATGATGACCGAGATGCCATTTGCCAATAATACCATTGTAATAGCCTTTTGTTTTCAGCATTTCGGCAATGGTTGTCTCTTCCGGGTTTATACCCACTTCGGCCCATGGCATCAGTGCTTCGGAAATACCTACCCGGTTCGGATAACAACCTGTCAGAAGGCCCGCTCTTGAAGCACTGCTGACAGCCTGGGGGCAATAGAACCATGTAAATTGCATACCCTGAGCTGCAAGCCTGTCGATATTGGGTGTTTCATAAAGGTTTGCCCCTGTCCGGCCAATGTCACCATAACCCAAATCATCCATAAGAATAATAATAATGTTTGGTGTAACCGGTTTGAAACCCACCTGCTTTTGTGCAAATGAGGGAAAAACTGCAGCAGTTGCGGTCCCTAGTGTGACCAGTGATTTGATATTGATCATATTTTATCACTATTATCCGAATAATAATTTAGATTATTGATTTGTATTCATAAATGTTTGATTATCAAGTGTCATATTTTTCATTTAAAAACTGACCCCCGGCATATTAAAGGATAAT
>Ga0067045_1032278_pt1 | contig 10521 bp, 10 predicted proteins | sample TerdegcTABiofilm_FD_59184 | JGI IMG/M metagenome (GOLD analysis project Ga0067045, IMG submission 59184) | Combined Assembly of (Gp0054472, Gp0054536) Wastewater bioreactor microbial communities from Singapore -Terephthalate degrading... | reverse complement strand
TTAAATATTTTATGGTGACAATAACGAAGATTCCGGAGATTGCTAAACGACCAATCAGACCAGAAAATGGCTGATTTTTTTTAAAATAAATCAATTTTTTAACATTCCAGGCAACTAACCAAGCAACAATAGTTGAAAGACCCGCCCCTAAAAGGACACTCATAAGAGCTTTAGCTATTGTATTCATTTTTTTATCTTTTTTTCATATTTTTTTATTTCTTTATCAAAAAATTGGTAAAGATTATAGAAGGCAAAAAATATCCCTAAGATAAGCATTGAGAGTGTCCAAGAAAAACCTTTTGGGTACTTCCGATCCAGATATTGACCTAAAAATAATCCTAAAACAATGGGTGCCACCGTCATCCAGGAAATATCCCAAATTTCCCCAAAATTTTTCCAGATATTTTCATCTTTATTTCGATGTTTATTTTTCATAGATTTATTATAAACGAAATATAATCAATGACGACCTCTTTTTATTTTATCATTAACTCTCTTTCATGAACTCTTGAAAAAATATCCAACACCAGTTAATATAATAACCATAGGGCGGAAATAGCTCAGCAGGTAGAGCATCGGCTTCCCAAGCCGAGGGTCGCGGGTTCAAATCCCGTTTTCCGCTCCATTTTTTTGCTTAAAAACCAATTTCTTTATTTTACTCCTCATTATGTTTACTTATTGATTCGGCGGTGATTCTTAAGCGAGGGAGACAGTCGGGATAATTCTTTTGTATGAAAGTAATAAGCTTTTCCCGAACTTCGCAACGCAATTCCCAGGCAGAGGATGAGTCGGCTACACTCATCAAAGCTCTTAACTCCATTGTCGTTTCTTTGCAATCGGTAACTTGAAGGGCACTAACTCTTTTATCCCACCAAGGTGATTGGTTTAATATTTTTAAAAACTCATGGCGGAGTTCGTCAACGGGAAGACGATAATCTACATAGAGAAATACCGTCCCCAGCATATCTGATGACGTTTTAGTCCAGTTTTCAAAAGGATGCTCCAAAAAATAACTGGTAGGAACAATTAAACGTCTTGAATCCCATATTTTAACAACTACATAAGTAAAATTGATTTCTTCAACTCGACCCCATTCATTCTCAACAATGACCACATCATCAATCCGAATCGGTTGAGAAAACGCAATCTGAATTCCTGCAATTAATGCCGTTCCAGTTTTTTGAGCTGCGAGACCAACAACAATACCCATTATCCCTACTGAGGTTAAAAGACCTGTTCCTAAGTTCCGGACGCTCTCGAAACGTAACAAAGCAACTGATATGATAACTATAGTTACAATAATGAGACCAAGATGTTTAAATACTATAAATTGAGTATGTATTTTACGGGCAAAAAGATTATCTTTTTTATCCATGCGATATTTTTGTATTAGAAAGTCTTCAAAAACCGAGAACAATTTCATGATTGACCAACCAATAGTAAAAAGGGTTATAAAATAAATGATAGATTGAAGAAATTCGTAGATTTCTTGAGAAAGAGGAGTCCGCAAAAGTGAAATAGCAGTTCGGATTGCAATAATTACAAAAAATAATCGGATAGGGTCTTTTAAGTGTTTAATTAAATATTTATCTAAATAAATCGTTGTATAATCAGTTATTCTCTTTAGGATTCGAAATAAGATATAATGTACGAAATATCCAATGAAAATAGCGATCGCAAAAAAGAGAATCATCCAAAAGTATTCATAAATTAAATTTAACATAAAAAATCACCTCTCATTTTAGGTATGTGAATGTCTCAATCAGGTGATATAAATTGGTCAGACTTAGTAATGGTAATGTAGTAAAGAATAGCAAGTCACAGCCAACCTATTTTTCAACGGGTGAATTTGAAATAAAGGTTTTTCATTTTTTTTAAAAAATCGAAACTCCGTACTTCTACAATACCTTAATCACTCGATGAAGTCTACTTTTCCATTCATACTTAAAATCCACCCTCATCCTCACCTTCTTCTATCAAGAGAGAAGGAACTATTTTTTAATTACTGTTTGACTGTTAAAATAAATCATAGAGATGTTTGAGATAGTCAAGACAAACCTAAAAGGAGGGAAAAGAATGGCTATTGATGTTCACCTTCATTTTAATGGGAATTGCCGCGATGCAGTTAGTTTTTATACAAAAGTTTTCAGTTTAGAGGAGCCAAAATTTATGACTTATGAGGAAGCTCCTCAGCAAGCCAATATGACTTTGAACGAAAATAACAAAAAATTAATTATGTATACCAGTCTTAAAATTTACGGTAGTAATGTAATGTTTTCTGATGTAACCTCTGACATGCCTGTAACCCTGGGTGATAATATTGTTCTTAACGTTGGAATTGATAACTTCGAAGAAATAGCTTTATTATTTAATAAATTAAAAGAGGGTGGAACTGTGCTTATGGATCTTCAGGAAACCTTCTTTGCGAAATCTTATGGACTTCTTATTGATAAATTTGGTATTCCATGGCAGTTGGTTTATGAAGCTAATTAAAATAACCCAATAGCTCTTTAAAAAATAATTATGATGAGACTAAGAAATTAATAAAACTGTTTATAGATGACTAAGCTTTATCATAAATGTAATTTATGAATTAAAATATCGGCATCTTTTACGATTTTAATTCGTTAATTTTCGATTTGAACTAATCAATTTTGATAAATGACCGATTAAATATTTAAGAATATTAATTAAATAAATTGGAGGTTGGAAATTCTATGAAAATGAAGGTTGTTTTAGTCCTAATGACGGTTTTAATATTCACCATAATGATGGTAACGTCGGGTTGCATCGATGATGAACCGCTTCCTCCAGGATTCGGAAAAATATCTATATGTTCATCATCGTCAAGTATTTATGGAAGAGTATATATTGATGGGAATCGAATTGGCAATGCTTATCTTAATCCAAATAGCTGTTTGTTTAATTTCGCTAATGTGAAATTATATGAAGAACATATTGTTCGAGTTGAAACTGATTGGGGCATTTCTTACACTGAAAGATTTTATCCAACGTATTCAGGATATACAGTAACTATTTATTAGTATGAAAATCCCTCATAAAGAGAAAGGATTTATAAAATGAAAAAAATTGTTCATATTCATTTATTTCTTAGGCTGTTTCTTGCTTTACTCATTCTAGTTGGGTTTTCAAATTTGGTTTTAGCCAAACCTACAGTTACTTTTCAATTTAACATTTCACCAGAGGATCACCGCTCTATCCCTCGATCTCCTCAAATCGCACTCTCTACTGACCGAGGCGATGGGGGATTTTATTCAGTGGGAGAAAGAGTTAACTTGCGCTATCGAACCACACTAGGCGGGTATATAACACTTGCTCAATATAACCCCAAAGGGAGTGTTGAAATCATTGAGGAAAATAAATTTGTTCGAGCTAACTCTCCGCAAATGGTTAGTTTTGTTGCGAAAGAGCCACTCGGGACTCATCGAGTTGTAATAATATTAACTCCTGACACCATACCACGAAATAGAATTCAAGAATTTTTAAGAAATCCAAGCCGTGTTTCTTCACTATTTGGAAACCAGTACGCAGTTAACCGAACCGAATTCGTGATTGATGGCGGTCAAGTTGAACCCCTTATTGATGTACAACCAGCAACATTTCATCTCAATGTTGGATCGACTCAAACATTTTCTATAAGATTAACTGATTATTCAGGGAGACCAATCCCTGGTAAAAATTTATTATTGGACGCTCCTTTTGGAATCTTGAGCTCTCATCAAGTTCGAACCAACAGTCGAGGTATGGCGACCTTTACTTATACCGCTTCCTTTGTAAAAAGGTCAACGGTTAGAATTTCAATTTTATTCCCAGGCGATGCCGATCATGGCTGGACATCAACCGAAATTGTGGGGCATATTCGTTAAATATTCAGCAAATAGTTCAAAAGTCATGAAAAATGAACGCTTCTCCGATTAAAACGATTTCTCATATTTGGGGAGCGCCTGGTAAAAAAGAAATTTTCTGGAAAAAAAGCCAAATGTGAGAAAAAGTTTATTCTCAGTGTGTTCTTCTATGTCGTCCTACTTCATCTCCATGGAGTTGGAGTAGGAGGTGGGTAAATGTCAGAAGGGCTTCCATCGCAAGGTCCACAGGTAATAATGGTATCAAAACAGGCAGTTTTCGTTTGATAAGTGAAATTCCCACCTTGACTTAAAGCCATGGGATCAAAACGCCAATGTCCGGCTAAGGAAGTACAATTGGCGGATCCATCCACTTTTGTGATATTAAAAGAAGTACTGCTTGAGTTACTCCAATCGGTTTTCTTGCAACTCCAGTTTTCCCAATATTCAGCAATTCCTGCACACTTAACGGAACGGATTTTTTTGACAATAAGTTTTTTAGAAACGCTTTTAGGATTGATATCACAAAAAAATCCTGTGTCACTATTTCCATTTGCCATAATTGTATGTATTTCTTCTCCTTTAATGACTCGAACCCATATGGATTTGCTAAAAGTACAATCTTTTCCAGTAAATTTGATCCACCAAAAACCCGAAGTCCTGGGAGTTATTGTGGCTTGACCTTCAATGATCGAGTATTCATAGCTTTCACCTCCCGGTCCGGTAAGGTGAATCGTGCTGGTAAGAGTTGCCTCTGCTTTCCAGAAAAGAACTATTTGTTCCCCATCACAGATGATTAAAGATGTTGGACAGTCTTCTAATGCTGGTTGCACAGTTAAAGGAGCAAATTCTTTGATAATAGCACAAAATTTAGTATTATCAACACAAATTCCATTGCAATGTATAGAACTTAGCATTAATCCACAAACAAGGAAACTCAAAACAATATAAAGTAGTATTTTTTTCTGAATATAGAAAACGTGCTTCTCCCTCATATCTTTTCCCCTCCCAAAAATAAAAATAACAAATACAAGGCTAATATAAATTAAGAAGAACTCTAATGGTGATTGTTCCTATCAGTTAAACTAAGATTCGCTCCACATTACAACCTTCTCCCAACAAGTGAAAATTGATTGAGGTTAAAAGAGATTCTTTTCTAAAAAAATATTTTCCTTTTTTTAAAAATAAGAAATTTTAGGATCGGAAAAAGGCAAAGTAAGGCTCAAGATGGCGAGATTAAATTTCTTAGTTCCTATTTTTTCGAATATTTCTAAAAGAAAACATTGGGATATAAACTTTGATTTATTCCTATTATTAAACTTCTTTTCTGTTTCTGTAACGCGTTGTCATCAGCACAATTCAAATTAAAATTTTGTGTTCATTAAAACTAGGTCAATGCCTTCAAAAATTTTATATTTCAAGAATTCATATTTTTCCTCTATTCATATTTAACGACGTTTAAGCCATCCAGATAGGCAAGGAAACAATAAGGATGATTTTTTTATTCATAATTCATCATTTAAAATGAAATCTTAAAATTTTATTAAGGTTGATTCAAAAGATCTTGAAATAGTTCCACGACACTCTTGATAAATCCCTGTAAGACTTTCTTTTTTTAAAAATCATTTTCTTTAAATTGTTTTTGACCTTCTATCCATTCACTCCATTATCATTTTTTTAAAATTGATTCTTTCACTTAAAATTCATGATTTTTAGGTAATTTGGATCGAATTTCAACTCATTTCTATTTATTTGAGAAGTGCTTGGTTAAAGATAAAATCATCCTTTTGAATTCCATATAATTTTCAAATAAGCTCTTAAATTAATTTCTAATTCTCGCGTCCCAAAGCATTTTCAACTTTTATTAACCATTCTCGAATCGAAATATTTTGTGGACATTTTTCTTCACATATCCCACACTGTTTGCAAGAGCTGGCATGCATCTCTTCTGGAAAAATGTTTTGATAAATATTCCGATTTAAATTGACTTGGTTAAAAACCATAGCAGTATTAAACAATTCGAAATTACGGGGAATGTCCACTTGGTTGGGGCAGGGCATACAATAACCACATTTGGTGCAAGGAATTGGATTCATCGAAGAATATTTTGATTGGGCTCTCGTTATGGTATCAAGATCTTCAGGACGGAAGGAATTGATACCGGAATGGTTCGCGCTGTCGATATTTTGTTGAACCTGTTCAAACGAGCTCATTCCACTGAGCACAGTTGAAACTTCAGGTTTATTCCAAAGCCATTGTAGTGCCCAATCAACAGGAGAACGCTGGGGATTGATTTGGTTAAGCAGGGAGAGAATCTCCGGATGAGGATTAGCTAATGTTCCTCCTAAGAGCGGTTCCATGATTACAACCGCAATGCCTTTTTCAGCAGCATATTTTAACCCTTTTGTACCAGCCTGAACATCTTCATTCATATAATTATATTGGATTTGAGCGACTGACCATTGATCATAAGAATCAATAAAATCCTTAAAGACGGAAAATGGTTCATGACAGGAAAAACCAAAATATCGAAAAAGACCTTGATCGATTCTTTTTTCAGCCCAAGAGAATATTCCCAAGTTGAGAAGTTGCTGATAAGCTTCCTTTTTTAGATTGTGTAATAAATAAATATCTAAATAATCAGTTTTTAACCTTCTAAGTTGTTCATGGAGAAAACGGTCAAAATCACTGCTTTTTTTCACTAACCAGATAGGCATTTTGGTGGTTAATAATACTTTTTCTCGATAACCATCTTGAAGTGCCTTACCAATCACTTCTTCGCTTTTCCCATTGTGGTAGGTATAAGCAGAATCGATATAATTTACACCATTATCAATTGCATAGCGAAGCATGCGAATGGTTTCTTTTTCATCAACCCCTTCTGATGATGGTTTATGGTCAATGGTTGGAAATCGCATACATCCAAAGCCAAGTGCCGAGACTTTTTCTTTTGTCGAACCAAGTTGTCGATATTTCACTAAATAAAATCCTCCGATTAAATATATTCATTTGAACTTAATTCAAGATTTTATATAGATACCCATCGAGGATAGTTAAAATAAAATTATATCAAAATACTACACGAATTTTAAAATCGAAAATAAAAAGTGAAGTCTTTATTTCCTCGAAAAGCCCTGGACAAAAAAGAAAATTCATTTAATCTTCCATGCTTCCCTTTGATCATCATCAAAAAAACAAAAAACCCCTCTCATTTTAAGGAAGAGAGGGGTGTATGCCGGCAGGAAAGAAGCAAATAAGGATCTATTGTGATAAAAATTGATTCATTTTATTGTAAAGGGCTTCTGGGGTGACATCCTGCTCGGCAATATCAGCTATGACTGCAAAATGAATAGTAAAGGATTTTGATTCCTGGGGCTGAAGGTTAAATTGAGCGGTATTTGAATACACTATATAAGGAGCAGCCCCAGGTTCATTGGAATAATTTTTACCCCAGGTCCAAACTTCAGCTCCTTTAAAAAAATCTTCTGGTTTCCAAGACTTAACAAACAGGCTTTTTGTTTCAGGATAATATATTCCACCTAAGTTTGCATCAAGTTGAGAGGCTGACTGAAATACTAAATAATCAATCATCGTATTCCATTGAGAGAAAGCTTCTGGCCAGTTGAATACGCTTTCTCTCAACCCAGCCCAATCATTTCTGCTTTCTATAAGTTTTATTTTATTTACTGGTAAAATGATTTGTTCATTCCCATTTTCATTATCATGAATGTAAAAAACCGTAAAATCTCGGAACGCTAAATCTTTTGGACTTTTCTTTGAAGTATTCGTAATTTTAGCTTCAATTTCAACAACTGGGCTGGCTTTTTTCATTCTTACCCAAATTTCAGTAAGTGTTTTCTGGAACATGTCTGTTCCAGAAAGGAAGATTTCTCCTAAATCTTCTGTAGAGCTTGTTATTTCAAATTGCAAATCAAACGGTTGACGATCTCGGGTATTCCAGGGGAGAGAAAAATAATAGCCACCAAATTCGACAGTATGAAGACCACCAGGAAGAACCATTGGATCAGGAATGAACTTCTGGTAGAGAAAGGATTGTTGTTTGTCAACCAGACGAAAATTCGAAAGAATACGACCCCGGTTAGGTATTATGTCGATCGAAATGAGATCGTTACTCATATGAATGATTTCAGGGTTAGTTTTAGTGCTGGCTAATTCAGCTACCGGGAGAACATATTGATCTTCAGTTATATTGACTGATACCAAGGAATAGGCCACCGAAAAAAAGCTGATAACCATAGTCATTACGAGTAAAGCACTAACAAAATGTTTTTTAATTTTCAATGGGATTCCCTCCCTTTTTTATTATTCTTTCACTGCACCCGCAGTGAATCCCTTAATAAAATAACCAGAAACTGGCATGAAAAGAATGAAAACCGGTATCATAATCAGAATCGATCCTGAAAGAAGTGGTCCCCATTCAATATATTGCTCAGCCGTAAAGGTCGCTAACCCTAATGGCCCAGTCTTTTTTAAATTCGAGCTCATGAGAATGAGAGCAAACATATATTCACCCCAAGCGGTGATAAATGAGTAAGCTCCCGCAGTCACCAAACCTGGTGAAGCTAAGGGAATTACAATCCGAGTGAACGTAGTAAAGGTACCAGCTCCGTCAATTCCGGCAGATTCTTCTAATTCCCTAGGAATATTTTCAAAGAAGGATACTAACAACCAGGTACAAAAAGGGGATACCAATGCCGTATAAATGATAATGAGGCCAAATAAGTTGTCATAAAGACCCATAGAGGTAAAAAGTTTGTAAATTGGAACTAAAAGAACAACGGTTGGGAAAACATAAATAAATAGAAGAAATTTTGAAACCAAACCAACACGGAGCTTTCGATTTCGGGCAATTCCATAACCACTGATCGATGAGATGATAAGAGTGAAAAGAGCAGTAAAAACAGATACATAAAGACTATTTAACAAAAACCGGGGAAAATCTCGAACCGGCGTTCGAGCAAATAAAAGAGTTTGGTAATTTTTTAAAGTTGGGTCAACCGGTAAAAAAGAAGCCCTGGCCATGATTTCTTTTAAAGGCTTAAATGAAGAAATGAATATATATATAAAAGGCCAGATAATGAGTCCAATGACGAGGATAATAACGCAAATGGTAATAATATTTTTTATCCGGTTGATTTCTGCCAAACAGTTTCACCTCACCATGAGAATGAATAATAATTTAAATTCAACAATTTATTGTTTTTCCTTCGGAGTAAGATAACTAAAATAGAAAAGACCAAGAATAATTAGAAAGATACCAATAAACACTGTAATTGCCGATGCTTCTCCCAAACGGAAAGTCTTAAAAGCAGTCCGGTAAATTAAAACCGGTAAAGTTTGAGTTGTTGTTCCAGGACCTCCCTGAGTTGTTAACCAAATAAAATCAAACGTATTAAAATTCCAGGCGAATGCTAGAAATCCAACAAACCAAATCATTGAACCAAGAAGTGGAAAAGTAATAAATCGAAATTTTTGAAAACCAGTAGCACCATCTACTTCGGCTGCTTCAAAAACACTTAAAGGAATAGCTTGAAGAGCAGCTAAAATCATCAATGTTCCAAAAGGAAGAAATTTCCAAGAATTAAGAAGGATGAGAACAGGCATGGCTGTGGTATTGTTACCTAAAAAATGAATTTGTTTTTCCATTAATCCAATTGAAGTTAAAAAAGCATTGATAATTCCGATTCGTGGAAGCAACATCCATCTCATGCAAACTGCAACAGCTACGGTAGGTGCAATCCATGGGAGCATAACCAACGATCGAGCCAAATGAATGCCTTTTATTTTTGTATTCAGCAGAATCGCCAAGAAAAGTGGAACTATTAACTGAATAACCAGATTGCCAAGAGTCCAGTAAAGGCTTTTTCCTAATGCATCCCAGAAAAATTTGCTTCCTACAAGATAGATATAATTTTTTAAACCGATATAATTTGATTCGGCGCCTCCAAAAGAAATATCATAAAAAGAGTAAATTAAATTTCGAATATAGGGATAGGCAAAAATAACTAAAACTATAATGAAAACAGGAAGTAAGAATAGATATTGCTGAATTTCGTTTTTGCGAATTTTAAACATTGAAACCACCTGTATCAACAGAATAACAACAAGTTGGAGCTAAAAAATCAGAGCCCCAACTTGTTGAATGATTTTATTGTCCTACTGGTGAAGAATACTTGGCCATGAGTTCTGCACCGTAAGCTGCTGCTTCTTCGGGACTCATTTGGCCGCTTACAACTTTATTCACAGTATCAGCTAAAACATCAGCACCTGTAATATCCCCGATACCGGTATTCACCCATTTTCCGTATTCAAATCCATAGAGTGATGCATAATCATTCAAAGCTTCCATCGCAACCTTATGGATATTTTCAAATCGTTTAACAATTGGATCATCCCAGTATTCTTTGGCTTGAGAAGCAGAAACTGTTGTTGGGAAGAAACCACCAGGTTCTTGACCGGAAGTGAGAATGGCATTTATGTCGGGTCTCATCATGAAACGTACGAAATCATAAACTGCCTCTTTATGACCTGGTTTTTCCAAGGTATCTTTATAGAGATGAATTTCGTTCGGATAGGTAATTGTTCCTCTTTTAGTCCGATCTTTATAAAAAGGAATATGAGCGGCATCATAATCATC
>Ga0067045_1032274_pt1 | contig 10523 bp, 7 predicted proteins | sample TerdegcTABiofilm_FD_59184 | JGI IMG/M metagenome (GOLD analysis project Ga0067045, IMG submission 59184) | Combined Assembly of (Gp0054472, Gp0054536) Wastewater bioreactor microbial communities from Singapore -Terephthalate degrading... | reverse complement strand
TGCTGCCTCCGATGATGGTATATTTCTGACTGCCGGAGGGGGGGGTGAACTTTTTGGGCGTCGGGGTGGTATAAGTACGGGCAGGACCATTATAGGTATAGGTTTGCCTCTGTTTTTCCCGTTCCGCTATCTGTTGGACGGAGGAAATCTTATACTGGGCGTCCTGAGCATACATGCCTGATGGTTCAAGTTTTAAATATTTTTCATAATTTTTTCCGGCATTCTTGTAATCCTGGGAATAGAACTGAGCATTGGCCAGGTGATAGTAGGGTTCTCCCATGTCGGGGCAGGTCTGCAGCGCCAGTTTGTAATATTTTTTGGATTCCTCCCACTGGTTTCCGCCGTAGCTTCTGGAATTCTGGGCTTTAAGGATATAGGCTTTCGCCAGCAGTTCCTTATTCTCTTTCGAGGGATCTATTTTAACCGCCTGTTTGAAACTCTCTATGGCTTCATCGGGTTGGTATCGGGTAGCGGCATCCTTGCCGGCAGAGATATGGGAGCCGGCGATTTTTTTCAGCATCTTCTCATATTCCGCCGCATTGTCGGGATATTTCTTACGGATTTCCCCGAAGTAACTCATTGCTTGTTCATACTGCCGGGTTGCCAGTAGGCATTCGATATAGAGTCCCTGCATGTCGGGGGAATCGGGGGCGATTTTCAGGGCGTTTTCCGCATCGGCAAGAGCCTTGTCATAATTTTTGCTCATGGCGTAGGCTACGGCTCGTTTTCCCATGACCTTGGCCGATTTCTTGCCTCCGTCGCCGGGATCCGATTCCAGGGCAAGAGAAAACATGGCTACGGCGTCCCGGTATTTTTTTTTCATCATTTTTTCCTGTCCCAGGGCATCATAGGCGGTAAAGAGCAGGGCGTTTATCTCCTTTTGGTATTTTTTATCTCCCATTCCCGCTTTTTTCAGGTAGGGGAGGGCTTTTTCGAACTGTTTCTCCTGAATCAGGCAGGCTCCCAGATAATAGCAGGCTTCGGGGTCATCCCCTTTGAACATGAGCCCCACCTGTAAATTATTCTTTGCCGAATCGTATTTTTTATCTTCAAAATCCTTTTTGCCCAGATATACAAAGAATGAGGGACCCAGGAAAGGAATGGCGATAAAGAAAGCCAGCAGGAGAATAAGGAAGAACCCTCCTCCCGCCAGAGTGGCGCCTGCCAGTTTATCGGGGTTTTTGGCCTCCACCGGCGGGGGATAGGGGGAAACGTAGGGAGTATAGGTGGATTGTACCGCTGCAGGCGCCATATACATATCCTCTCCCGTGGCGACCGGCGGCCTGTAACCTGTTGACGAGGGTTTTTGACGGGATCCCCCCGGACGGGAATCGGTCAGGTTGGAAGGTCTTTGGCGGGATCCTCCCGGGGCGACCTGGATCTTTCCCGCCGGAGGCGGAGAAGGGGCAGGATGATGTAAATCGGCTTCCACCATGCCTCCCCTGGTTAGAACTTCCTCCAGTTGATAAATATTCTGGGGGCGTTTGGAGGGATCTTTCTGAATCATCCAGGCAATAATATCGGACAGCCCTTTATCCACATTTTTGTTTTCCACATGGACGGGAGTGAACCGGAAGGAGGATTTATAGAGATCGATAGGTTCCTTACCCGTCAGAAGATGGTGCATCAAGGCTCCCAGGGAATAGATGTCGGAACGCTGATCAACCCGGTTTTCGTACTGTTCGGGGGCCATGAAGGTGGAGGATCCCCTGGCGGTCAGAGTGGTTCCCGAAGGCTGCAGCGACTGGTTTTCTCCCATGTCTATGAGATAGACCGTATCCCGGTCGTCCACCAGGATATTGTTGGGTTTGAGATCCCTATATATGAAAGGGGGAGTATATGAGTGGAAATACTTGAGTATATCCATCAACTGCTTTACCCAATTGATGACCCTTTTCTGGGGGAAAGGTTTATTGGCGTTTTCTCTCAGCAGGATTTTCAGATCCTTTCCCTCGATATAATCCTTTACCACGAAATGACGTTGATCTATATGAAAATAATCCAGAATTTCGGGCAGGGATGAGTGTCTGAACCCCTTTATTTTGCGAAGATTTTCCTGAAAACCCGCCACCGCCGCTTCTCTTTCCTGGGATGTAAAAAAGTTATCCGCCATTTCTTTGACCGATACCTTTTTCCCCGTGCGGTTGTCCAGGGCGACATAAATCTTTCGATTTTCGCTCTCGTGGGTGGTTTCCAGAATTTTATAACGGTTGTTAATGGTTTCTTCTCTGGACTGGGAAAAACTGAACATGGAAGGAGCCTCTACCGTGGGGATGTTAAATTCAATGGGAGAGAATTTGAAACTGTCTTCCTTTTGACCCAGATAGGCTCCGCACTTCTGACAGTGAGAAGCTTCGGGGGGATTCTCATTCCCACATACGGAACAGGGAGAGTTGGACATAGAATTTCCTCCTGAATATTTCCTCGTTGCCTTGCCATGGTTATGTCTGTCGATCCTGTAAAGATTATCCTGGGCAGTTTTTATCTAGGACAGGGTATTTCCCGACCTCGGTTATACATCTTTTAATCTTCTATCCCCCTCGAAACCATTCCTTCTACCCCCATTTATCAGATTCCGGCTTTTTTTCCCTAAAAACCCCAAAATCCTATTGAAAAGGAAAACCCTATTATGCTACAATAATTAAAGTCAGAAGCGTTCAATCATCCCTTGTGGATTATTAACATTTTTGTAACATTAATCAGGCTAAAAGATAAGGACAAATTACCTCTTATCTGTTATAATCAAAGTCGAAGAGATTAATTCGCAAGTCTGTAAGGAGGGTTACCTAATGGGTTTCGCAGCGATAGGAAGTTGGTTAGATAACAAGATCGCCTCCGCCCATAATACGTGGCGTGGCAGTGAAGCCAAAAAAACCATTGATGACGTAATGGAGAGAAGCAAGCAAGCCGCCGAGTCAGCCAAAGATAAAGTTTCCATATCCGCCACCGAGGCGAAAGAAAACTTCAAGAGTAATATCGGGGAAATCAACGCAAAACATAACGACGGAACCACGACGGGATTCTTCAAAACCGCATATCAGGTAGGCAAGAACGGCGGGCTTATCGGTATGATGTTCAAAAAGGAAGAAAAGGCAGTGGTGGAGGAAAAACCCGTCCAGACCCAGCAAGTACAATCGGAACAGGCAGAAGTCAAACCCACCAATCTACGCCCCATCGAACATGATAACGGCTGGAATATCGCCAAGTAACACCAAATACAACAAACAGGAAATCTCCTAGTCTATGCCGACTCAGCAGATTCCTGCATGTTTTGTCTGTCGGATTTTACCGTCGGTCGAAGAGATTTTTTTCAGTCAGAAGGGTTACCTGTTACTCCATTTATCATAAGGAGCCGGTTTTACTCTTTTGCCACAAGAAAAAAATTCGGCATATCAGCGAAAAAGGCTCCCCTCCGGGGTGGTCTTTTTTAGTTTCAGGATTTACGATTTCATGAGTTATACCAGTTTGCTTTTTAATTGGCCTTATCCCGGCGGGACTGAATGATCGTCGATGTTACGCTGATTTTGAAATGTCATGTTCTAAGAGCCTATCCGGAAAGTCTGTAGGAGGGTTCTCCAGAACCCGATTTTATCCCCTCATCGATGGCAGGCGGTTATTTTCCGAATAGTCTCTAAGTTGGACTCAGTGGCAGCGAAGGACTTCAGTCCTTCCTCTACCGGGGTTGGAAGAGTTAAATCTCTTCGCTACAGGAACTCAACTCTAATCCCAACTTACGGACTCCCACTTGGAAACCGGCATGGAATCTGGGTTTTTACTACTAACTACAAAGAGGATATTTTCAGACTTCATGCGGGTTTTAGCGAAAAAATCCGGAAGTTCGGTCTAACCTGACATTGCCAAACTAACTCGACTTCCAATTGACTTTCAGGACAGGCTTCGTTTCAGGAACTCTGGCAATCGGCATGAAATCCGGGTTTTGGTAGAAAATGGCGTAAATCCTGAGAGTCTCAATCTGGCAATATTGAAAATAACTTTAAACTAAACACACAGGATAAAATATGTTCATATAGAAGATGTCCTCTGAAGGGGTTGTTCCTCGATTACGGTTTTTTCCCCGGTTGCCCGCTGAATGGAGAAGATGGGGAGACAATGTATATAGGAATGGAGACGAACAAAAATGAAAAATAAACAAAAATCGAATATTGCGAATCCGGTTAAAAACACCATCAACAAAAAGAAAATGGCGGTAAATATGGCAAGCACAGCAGGTTCTTCCGTTGAACCCATGAATATGCTGGAGTTTGGGCGAAAGTTCCCTGACGAAAAAGCCTGCCGGGAATATTTATTCAAAGTGAGATGGAGTAACGGCTTTGTCTGCCCACGATGCGGATCCACACAATATTACTTCCATTCCACCCGTTCCCATTACTACTGTAAAAGTTGCAAACATCAATCATCGCTAACATCAGGCACTATCTTCCACAAAACCAGAACCTCTCTTCAAAAATGGTTTGGAGCCATATTCTTGATGTCCATACAAAAAGTGGGCATATCGGCATTATCACTGCAAAGAATCCTGGATGTCAAAAGTTACCCGACAATATGGGTTATGTGCCACAAGATTCGCAAAACCATGTCGGACAAAAATAAGGAAGATGAATGCTTATTTAAATCGAATATCCCTGCTATACCGGGAATATCGGGAATAATTCAGATCGATAACCAATTCCTGGGCAAAACAAAACAATGCAAATCGGGAACAAACCCCAGCCCCACTGCCAACACCCCCTCAACCGACAAAACCACCGCCAATAACATAGATATGGACGATAAAAGCCTGATCTCCCTTTATATGGGAATAGAATATACCAATATGAAAGTTCTCCCCCCAGGACTACTATCTCCGCCACAGGCCCAGCCCCAAACACAGAATGCCAACGCCAACACAAATGCCTCTACAAACCCAACCCAAAATCAAATAACAGCCAATCAAAATCAAGCAATAACAACATATAAGTTCATAAATAATAATGGCGGGGTTAATCAGCCACATCCGTTTCAAAAAAGAAAGGGCCAGCGGGGCAAGCCGACGGCCATGGCAAATCGGCAAAAAGACACCAACTGGGTCAATGTACTGGTGGGGAACCTGCGAACCAACCTCCATGGGACTTTCCACGGTATAGGGGATAGAAATCTGCAGAAATTCCTGGATGAGTATTGCTATAAATTCAACCGCAGGGATAAACCCCGGGAAATATTCGAGGTGCTTCTCTCAGCCTGTACAACAACCGGTAATATAAGTAAATACGAACTAATTTAATAATTAAAACTGGCTTCCTTTATCGGATTGAAACAGGCTGGAGTGGGATTTTACTGACGCTGGCTATCACTCCGTAACCCCGGTGTATCGTGATCAGGATTTGTGAGACTGTCGCTAAAGTCGGTCAACATACTATCGATTGTGGTTAAAAATCTATCCTATACCGAGCAGTAGTTTTGCAACAGACTAACTGTTTATAGGGGATTGTTTTTATCGGGCGGGGTAAAATTGAGGGAAATAAAAGCAGGAAAATTTCCGAGGGGGATAAAGATTGACTCAGGAGAGGAAAACAGGAGAAATTATAATGAATGAATTCCAATTTTATTCCGAATTGATAAAACCTTCCTGGTCACCTCCGTCTTGGATTTTTGCTCCCGTATGGACGGTACTTTATATTATTATCGCCGCTTCTTTCGGTTTTGTATTTTATAAGATCTTTAAGGGGAAACTTTCGTGGAGTGTCGCTTTGCCCTTTATATTAAACCTGATTTTCAACTTCGCTTTCACTCCCATACAGTTCGGACTCAAAAACAACCTTCTCGCCGCTCTGGATATTCTGTTGGTTTTATCTACCCTTATCTGGCTCATGGTTGTCATATTCCCCCGTGTCCCTTGGGTATTTTATGTCAATATTCCTTATCTTCTATGGGTTATCTTTGCGACGGTTTTGCAATTGACCATCACGTGTTTAAATAAATAATGAAAGGAAAGGATTCTATGAAGAAATCGGCGGTTCTGGCGGTATTTCTGGCAGGTTTTATTCTGTTGGGTATGGTGTTATTCCGGAGCGGTGAAGTTTTTGCCGGGGATGATAAAAATACAAAAGGAGAAACCGCTTCAACTACCGTGGAGAAGCCCGGCAACAATAAAAAAGACGCTCCCAGGGTGGAACCGGTGCCGGAGGATTTCGCGAAGGGATTCCTCACCGCCCTTAAAAAACGGGATATTACCGAAGCCCTTACCTATTGCGATGTCAGCGTATTTGACGACGGAGCGGGCATGTTGGGGGGAGGAGTCTGCAAACCCCAGGATTTCTGCACCAATCTGGCGTCATGGGTTAACGACGACTGGATCTGTTCGGTGAACACCGACAAGATCTATTACTGGGAAAGAGGCTATCTTTATAATCTTCCCTCCTTCTTCGAGAATAAGATGACCTTCGTTATAGGAGATACAAAAGAAACTTCGCCTTATATTAATGTTGATTATGTAAAAGACTACTTCAACTCCAAAATAAAAGCCAGGGGATGGATCATCTTCGTCCATGTATCCAACGGCAGGATGATGATCTACCGGGTCCGAAATAACGGCATCATACTGGAATAATAATAATAAAGGGATAGGGGGATAAAGGATTGTTTTTGTTCTGTATAGAATGAAACAGAAGGGTTTCTCCATAACCCGTCGGTTTTTGTGTGCGGGAAGAAGGCGGAGGTTGATTGTTTTCCCGTCCCGGAGGGAGATCCCGGTTTTGGAACGATTTTTTTCTTGGAATAAGGAACGGTAATAGATATGAAAAGGTGTTTTTCCCGGCTGGTATTTTTGCCAACCTTGTTTTTTTTGTTTTCTTCGCTGTTTTTTTTGTTTTCAGGTTGTTCTTCTTTAAGTAAAGGCAACGCCATTCCCTCGGGAGATGAGATAAATAAGGCGGTGCTTACGGGAAATCAGGAAAAGGTGGAGGAGATGCTGGAAAAAAATCCGGAGATCATCCACGCCAGAGATAAGGAAGGCAGAACCCCCCTCCACTGTGCGGTGGAACAGGGGAATCAGTCCATGACGGATCTCCTTTTAAAACGGGGATCCATTATAAATGTGAAAGATAATCAAGGAAAGAGCCCCCTCCATTATGCGGCCAAATACGGCTACAAGGAGATCGCCGGGTTCATTCTGGATAAGGGAGCGGAGGTCAACGCATCCACCCAGGAGGGAACTACTCCTCTGCATGAAGCCCTGCTGTCCAACCAGTGGGATGTGGCGGAACTGCTCATCGACCGGGGAGCGGATCTGAACGCCAACGGCAAGTACGGATTCACCCCTCTCCACCTGGAAACCCTGGCGGGTCATGAGGACATGGTGGAGATCCTCATCGATAAAAAAGCCGACATCAACGCCAGGGATGATGCGGGCAACTCTCCCCTCCACTACGCCATTCTGGGGGGGCGGAAACCCATCGCCCGGCTGTTGATTTCAAAGGGAGCCGATGTTAACCTCAAGGACAATAACGGCAATACCCCCCTTCATCGAACAGCCCAGGTGGGAGACCCCGAAACCGCCCAACTGCTGCTGGATAAGGAGGCGGATCCCAATATTCAGAATATGGTGGGGGAATCTCCCATATTTATGGTTTCCTGCAAGAAGGTGGAGGATATCGAAGCCCTGCCCAACATAACAATAAACCCCGACGGACAGAAAAAAGTAGCCAACCTCCTGCTTTCCCGTCGTGTTTATATGGATATTACCGATATCGAGGGTAGATCCCCCCTGCACCGGGCGGTAATGGACGATAACCGGGATATCGCCCTGATGCTGATTCAGTATGATCCCTGGCTGGCGGACGCTCCCGGCAATAACGGAGTAACCCCCATCCATGAGGCGGCTTCTCTGGGATTGAAAGATATGGTATCCCTGCTGCTGAGCAATCGGGCGGATCTGGAGTCCAGAGACAAGGACGATGCCACTCCCCTTCATTACGCCTGCAGTCAGGGGCATTTGCCCGTGGTGGAGCTGTTGGTATCCAAAGGAGCCGATGTCAACGCCAAAACGGTGGATGAGAATACCCCTCTGCACTACGCCTGTGAGGGAGGACACACCTATGTGGCGGATTATCTCCTGCTTCACAACGCCAACATCAAGGCTCAAAACAGGGACGGCAAAACTCCTCTCCATATAGCCGTCCTCAACGACAAAAAGGAAGTGGCAGAACTGCTCATCAACCAGGGAGCCGACGTCAACGCCAAGACCAAGGACGGAGCCACACCTCTGACTCTGGCGGAACAACAGGAATATCAGGATATGATAGAACTGCTCCAGGCCAACGGAGGAGTTGAATAGACACCGATTAAAATATACCGATATGAAAAACCGGGAGGAAAGTAGATATGAAGGTTTCACCCCGACACTCCATGCCGGAACAAAAACCCGGAGAGAGGATCCGAAATTTCAGGGAAGTTCCTCTGGGATATGACGAAAAAACAGCCCTAGAAGAAGCCGAAAGATGTTTGCAGTGTAAGAAACCCCAGTGTGTATCGGGGTGTCCCGTGCAGGTTCCTATCCCTGAGTTTATAAAATTGATTACCGAGGGAAAATTCACTGAAGCCAGCCGGAAGATAAAGGAAGTTAACAGCCTGCCCGCTATCTGCGGAAGGGTTTGCCCCCAGGAGAGTCAGTGCGAGATCAAGTGCGTTCTGGCAAGAAAATTCGAGCCTGTGGCTATCGGCAGATTGGAACGGTTCGCCGCCGACTACGAACGGAAACAGGGCATCACCTTTCCGGAAAAAGCGCCTTCCCGTAAAGGTGCGGTGGCGGTGGTGGGAGGAGGTCCCGCAGGTCTGACTGTCTCGTCGGATCTGGCAAAACGGGGATACAAGGTTACCATTTTCGAGGCTCTCCATGAACCCGGCGGAGTCCTTACTTACGGAATCCCCCCCTTCCGCCTTCCCAGGGATATAATGAAGGTGGAGTTCGACTATATCCGGGCTTTGGGAGTGGAAATAGTCCCCAACGTCATCGTGGGCAGATCCATCACAGTGCCTGAGCTCTTCGCCGACGGTTATGATTCGGTGTTTATCGGTACCGGTGCCGGAGCGCCCGTATTCATGGGAATTCCCGGTGAAAATAGTCTGGGAGTCATGTCCGCCAACGAATTTTTGACCCGTGTCAACCTGATGAACGCCTACCGATACCCGGAATATGATACTCCCATCCCCATTCCCAAAAGGATCGCTGTGGTGGGTGCAGGTAATGTGGCGATGGATTCCTGTCGAACCGCCCTGCGTCTGGGAGCGGAAAAGGTCTATTGCGTCTATCGCCGATCCCGTGATGAAATGCCTGCAAGAACCGAAGAGATTCACCATGCCGAGGAAGAAGGGATCGATTTCCGCCTCCTCACCAACCCCAAACGGATTTTCGCCGACCAGGACGGCTGGGTGAAAGGCATGGAGTGCATCAAGATGACTCTGGGGGAACCCGACCAATCGGGAAGACGACGACCCATCCCCATGCCCGACTCGGAATTTTTACTGGAAGTGGATATGGTTACAATTGCTATCGGTACCAAATCCAATCCGGTTATCCGCCGTACCACCCCCGGACTGAAAACCAACAAATGGGGCTATATCGAGGTGGATCCCTCCAGCCAGGCGACTTCTCTGCCGGGAGTCTATGCGGGAGGCGATATCGTTACCGGTTCCGCCACCGTCATCGAAGCCATGGGAGCCGGCAGAAAGGCTGCGGACGCCATCACCCGGTATCTGCAGGATAAGTTCTGAAAAAAAATATACAGCGGGAACTTTTATGACAGAACCCCGGTTTTAAAAAAGGAATATGAATCCTGGAGAGGAAAATAACCCCCTCACCACCACACCGTAGGAGGGTTCTCCAGAACCCGATTGGGTTTTTAAGAAGGAAGAAATAAGCCATATAAAAAATATATTTTAAGATTATCAAGGAGGACAAACCCATGTCAAACGTAAAACAAATAACCGATGCCGCTTTTGATACCGATGTAATCAAGTCCGAAATTCCCGTGCTGGTGGATTTCTGGGCTCCCTGGTGCGGACCCTGTCGTATGATGGCTCCTGTTCTGGATCAATTCTCCGCCAAATATACCGGCAAGATTGAAGTTATGAAGCTCAATGTGGATGATAATCCCAAAACCGCTTCAAAATACAACATCCGTTCCATTCCTACCCTCATCATGTTCAAGGGTGGTTTGCCTGTGGGACAGGAAATCGGATATGTTCCCATGGAACAGCTGGTCAAAAAGTTTGAAAAACATATACAATAATTAGTTTATCCTTTATTGAGGAAAACCTTCCTGAAACGAGTTCAGGACAAGTTTTTTGAAAAAAGGGTTTTCCTCAAACTCCTTTCCAAAAAACTTTGTATTCATTCAGTCCCCCCGTCATTCCGAACCCGTGAAACAAGTTCAAGGCAGGCTTGTTTCGGAATCTGAGGTACAAGATATTGTATAGATCCTGAAACGAGTTCAGGATGACGTGGTTCTCCGCCAGAGGACTGAATA
>Ga0067045_1000235_pt1 | contig 10526 bp, 9 predicted proteins | sample TerdegcTABiofilm_FD_59184 | JGI IMG/M metagenome (GOLD analysis project Ga0067045, IMG submission 59184) | Combined Assembly of (Gp0054472, Gp0054536) Wastewater bioreactor microbial communities from Singapore -Terephthalate degrading... | reverse complement strand
TCGCCGATTCTTCAGCGATCCCCACTTATTTGATCTCCAAAGCCGCGCGTCAATACATTACGGTGATGCTAACCGGCGATGGTGGCGATGAAGCTTTCGGCGGTTATGGTCGGACAATAGTCCCGCGCAATGCCCAGTTATTTTCCCGGATTGTTCCACCTTTTCTCCAACCGCTNGTCGGCAACATTTTGAANAATTNGTCGGTCAATCCCGAAAGCGATTCGGTTTTCGGCAAGGCTCTGTTTTATATCGACTACCTGAAAGGGTTCCCGTACGAAAGCTTTTACAATACGATGGGATTTCATAAATACCGCCATGAGCTATGGCATCCGGAACATTTACAGCATTTATCCGAACACAATCCACTTCACCCGTTTCATGATAATTTCAACAAAGTCAAAGGAATTAATCTAATTGATCAGGTGCTTTTCACCGATGGAATGACCCGCTTGGTCTACGATTACTTAGTCAAAATCGACCGGGCAACCATGGCCAACTCCATCGAATGCCGTTCGCCATTTCTGGACACGGCTTTACTGGAATACGTCGCTCAAATCCCCCCTAAACTGAAATTCAAAAACCACCAGACCAAATATCTCCTAAAGAAAATCGCCGAAAAATATCTGCCCAAAAAGCTCCTTTACACCGCGAAACGTGGATTCGGCGTTCCAGTCGACCGCTGGATTCAAAATGACCTGAGTGGAATTTTCGAGGCGGTTGTTTTCAGCCGATTTGCCCGGCAACGTAATTATTTCAATTACGACTGCATCAATAAGCTGTGGAGCGAACAACGTTCCCACACTGCCGAGCACAAACATCGGCTCTGGTCGCTCTTCTGGTTGGAACTCTGGCACTTGCTGTTCATCGATAAAATAATCACGCGTGACCAACCGCTTAGAGAAGTAGCCCGAATCCTAAAATGAAAAAGATCAATGTTCTGCATATCATCGGCAGTTTACAGGTCGGCGGAGCCGAAAAATCGCTCTTGCTCCTATTGCAAAATATCGATCGTACCAAATTCAATCCGGTTGTGGTTACCATGTATTCTGACGGTGTAAATGATTTCTTCTATAAAGATTTCCGTTCTCTGAATATCCCGCTCTATCACCTGCATCTGCAATCCTGGCATGATTTAGAGACTTTTAGAGAATTGCGCCAAATCATCCGGCGGCATCGCATCGATATCGCTCATTCGCATTATGGCGCACTAGAATTCTTTGGGACGTTTTTCGCCAGGCTGAATGGCGTTCGCCATTGCATTTATACTAAACATAATATTCGAATTAAAACTGGTCTTTTTTTCAAACTCGGCCGGATCCTGCTCAACCGCTTTCTGGCCGAGCGGATTTTATCAATCTCTAAAACCGTTACTGCGCATTTAATTAACACCGAATATGCGCCGCAAAAACGCATCCGGCTAATATATAATCCGGTCGAAAATCCGCGCAAATCCGACACCGCCGTTATTAAAGCCTTTAAAAAACGATGGCATATACCCTCCAATTGCTTTCTCATTGGCAACACCAGCCGCTTTGATCCTTTCAAAGGCTTTAACATCTTCTACTTGACCCTGAAAAAGCTGCGCGCCATGGGCGTTCCGGCACACGCCGTCGTCATGGGCGATGAAGCCAGCCAGGCCGAGCACAAACGCCTGATCGCNGANAATAAACTCCAAGAATNAGTCACNATCCTACCGTTTCAAAAAGACTTNAGTCTGGTNTANGNNAGCCTGAATTGTTACCTGTTTCCNTCCATTCATACCGAAGGATTCGGGATCGCCTTATTAGAAGCAATGAGTTACGGACTACCGGTCGTGGGACTCAATGTTGGTGTAATTTCTGAAATCATCCATAATGGGTATGATGGGCGACTGACTTTTCCGGAAAAATGGGAAAAGACCTTCCAGGGGAATCGGTTGGATGCGGCCCAAGCGCTAGCCCAAACTATTGCTGAGTTATATAACGATCCGGTATTATATCAGAAAATTTCTAGCAACGCTAAAAGAACGGCTGAAAAATATTCTATTACAAATTTTGTGAATCATGTAGAAGCCGTATATTTAGAATTGACATCGTGAAAGTCTTAGTCCTTACCGATCTATTCCCCCACCCAACCAATCCCAACCACGGGATTTTTTATCTATCAATGGGCTGTTCACCTGGCCTTAAAATGTGACCTTACGGTTTACCAGGTGATTTTCAGGGAAAGGAACCGCCTGGTCTGTGATCCAGATTTAGTCAGTTTCCGTAAAAATTACGGCACTAATCAACGATTTGCCTGGATTCAGCGAATTAAAGTGATCGATCGCTTCGACCGCATCTGGCGGCGTTCCGGGCAATTTTACAGATTGGCAGAAGCGGATCTGAAACCAGAAATCCATGCTTTTGATGTTATTGTAGGACAAATGGGCTGCCCGGGTGGATATGCGGCCGTCCGGTTAGCGCAAAAATATGGCAAGAAATCCGTAGTCGGTCTGCGCGGCTCGGACGTCAATACCTATCTCACCCGGCTGATCTTGAAGCGCTTCATGCANCGAACGCTNACTCAAGCTGACCAGNTCGTAACAGTTTCAGCCGCTCTGAAAACAGAGCTAACCCGACGTGGCTATCCCGCCTCGAAAATTGCCGTAATCTACAATGGCGTCGATGAATCACTTTTTCATCCAATTGATCAACTCCGATCACGCCGGGAATTAAATATGTCTCCAGATTCCACCTATCTGCTTTTTGTCGGTAATTTGAGCCGCCGTAAAGGCATTGACCTGTTGCTTTCGGCATATTTGGCCATGAGCCAACCGAATATGAAATTGGTTTTAATAGGTCAGGGCATTGACCGGAACTTAATCGAGAATTTCATCACGGAAAACTCACTGCAAGGGCAGGTTCTTCTTCCGGGTAACATTCCACATTCGCAGTTGCCGCTCTGGTACGGAGCCTCCGATGTGATTGTTTTGCCCAGTCTTGCGGAAGGCGTCCCGAATGTGATTCTGGAAGCCATGGCGATGGGCAAACCGGTTGTGGCTACTAAGGTCGGTGGTATTCCTGAAATTCTGGAAAATTATTCAGGCGGTTTTCTATGTCAACCCAATGACTTGAACGCTTTAATCAAGGCGATACACGATGCTCTCAATAATACTGGAAAAATAACGCCGCGCACCACTTCCTGGAGTGTAAATGCCGAACAGTACCTTAAAATTTTCGAGAAACTCCAACTTGGCAATGGCTAACTCCATCATATTCAAAACCATAAAAACCTACCCTCCTGAAATATCAAAATGTGAATATAGGGACCATAACTATATTTTAAATTTGAAGTCATGAACCTTTATCCTTTCTCTAATATTAACCAGGCTTAAAAATCACTTTGAAGCGACCTTTCAGAATTTATTACTTTTGTTTCGAGGGCTTTAGCCGACTGGGTAACATTAACAATCACATTCGCGAAACCATCGGCTGGTTGGTAAAATTTGGGCATGAGGTGCATTTTTTCAATCCGGACATCGTCAAGCCCACTTTCGACATTAAAGTCACCATTCATTCGATTCCGGTCATTAACCTTCCGCTTGTGCGCTGGATAATATTCGAGATTTTTTCGTTCTGTTACCTGATATACAATATCCTGAAGCACCGGCCGGATCATTTATATTTCCGGGAAACCTCGTCATTTATTCCGCTGGCAGTCTCGAAACTCTGCAATGTACCGCTGACTATCGAAATCAACGGCTGGGTGTTGGAAGAATTACGCCAGACCGGTTACTCACCATGGAAGATTGCCTATATGCGCCTGATTCAACGCCTCAACTTCGGCTACTGCGCGCGCATTATTCCAGTCAGCCAAGGCTTGAAAAACCTGATTTGCGCCAATTATCCGGTCAAAGCCGCTAAAATTATTCCCATCGCGAATGGCACTAATCCAAACCTTTTCCGGCCAATGCCCAAATCGGAAGCTATTGCCCAAACCAGTCTACCGGATGCTCCGACGATCGGTTTCATCGGAAGTTGCTATCATTATCACGGCGTGCAGTATTTGATTCAGGCCGCGCCTTTGATTCTTGAGAAAATGCCGCAGGTCCGTTTCGTAGTTGCTGGCGATGGAGCCCAATTAGAGGAATGGAAAGCCCTGAGTCGCCAATTAAATGTGAGTAAATCGTTCACCTTCACTGGCAAAGTGCCGTTCGAGATGGCGCCGTATTATATAAATTCATTCGATATTTGCGTGTCGCCATGGGATACCGAATTTTTCAATAAAATTAGCGGTTCGCCCATGAAGTTATTCGATTATTTGGCATGCGGCAAAACAGTCGTTGCTAGTCCAATTGAAACCGTTAGAGAATTAGTTACTAATTTTAGGTGTGTTGAGATTGTCGATGTGAAGGATCAGCAAAAATTTGCCCAGACACTTATTGAATTGCTGCTAGACGAAAAACGGCGGATCGCATTGGGAGAATTGGCTCGCAAAATCGTTACGCAATATTTCACCTGGGAGATCACTAGTCGAAAAATTGAAAGGGTTTTACAGGAAATTCGCTGATGTATAGCCAATTCGTCCGGCATTTTTACTTTCCACTCACCCAGCGTCTTAAGGGTGAATCAATCACCCAATATCTCAGAATCTTGAAAAACAACGAACCTCTGCCGTTGGAAGAATTGCAGAAAATCCAGCTGACCAAACTCTGGCATATTCTCAAAGTGGCTTATCGCAACATTCCCTATTATCATGAAACCTTCGACCGGCTCGGCATTAAACCGGAAGACATCCGCACCGTAGAGGATTTTAAACTCCTGCCGTTACTAACGAAAAAGACAATCGCCGAAAAGGTCGAACAATTTCTCAATCTGCATTATGCCGGAAAAATATATCCCGGTAAAACCAGCGGCTCGACTGGCATTCCGTTAGAATTTTATGTTACTGGCGAATATAACAGCTGGGATTGGGCTAGTCGTTGGCGGGCACGGAATTGGTTCGGAATACAAATTGGCGACCCGGAAGTGGCCATTTGGGGGCGACCGCTCTATTCGACTTATCGCAGAGTTATCGATGTCCTCAAGGGTCGTATCCGCAACACGCTGCTAATTTCCGGGTTCGAATACTCCGATGAAATTCTGGCAAAATATTGCCGCCAGATTCGGCGCTTTAACCCACGCTATTTCTACGGTTACGCCAACAGCATTTATCGTCTGGCACTTTATTTCAGAAATAATAACCAACCAGTACCGTCCCGGCTGAAGGCGATTTTCGTCACCGCCGAAACCCTCTTTCCACACGAGCGAGAAATCATTGCGTCAGTCTTCAAAGTGCCCATCTCCAATGAATACGGCTGTTCGGAGATCGGGGGCTTTGCCTATGAATGCCCATTTGGGAACTGGCACGTTTCCATCGAAAATGTTTTTCTAGAATTTGTCGAAAATAAAAACGGAACCAAAGAAATCATCGGGACATCGTTAACCAATGAATATATGCCCTTTATCCGTTATAGGATCGGCGACATTGGCGATTGGGTAGCTGAAAAATGTCCCTGTGGATGTAATCTGCCAATCATGAAGTTACACACGGGCAAGGCCACCGATCTTGTGATTATGAGTGACGGCCGCTCTTTTTCCAGTGAAATCTTTGACTACCTGAACCTGGCGCTGTTGGATTTGGGGCGTCATCCATTTGAGCAGTATCAGATTGTTCAGACCGCGCCGTCTGCTTTTACGGTGCGGTTTGTAAAAAGTCGTGATTTCATTGAATCGGATTTAGAACTATTCCGCAAAATATTTGAGCGCACCGTTCAGACGTCCGATATCAAAATTGATTTTATTTTAGTTCCAGAAATTAGGCCGGAATCCACCGGTAAGATGCGCTATTTTATTTCCAATCTAAAACCAGGAGTTTGAATTGATGCCCACCATCGCCACCATCATCGGTGCGCGTCCGCAGTTTATCAAATGTGCACCAGTTTCCCGGGAAATCCGCAAACACTTCAACGAAATCCTGATCCATACAGGTCAGCATTACGACTATAATATGTCGCAAGCCTTTTTCAAAGAGCTCGCCATTCCAGAACCGGACTACAACCTCGGTATCGGTAGTGGCAACCATGGCGAGCAAACCGGTCGCATGCTGATTGAGCTCGAAAAAGTATTGCTGCATATCAAACCCGACCTGGTCATGGTGTATGGGGATACCAATTCTACTATGGCGGGGGCACTAGTTGCCGCCAAATTGCAGCTACCACTTGCCCATGTCGAAGCTGGTCTGCGTAGTTTCAATCGCGACATGCCTGAAGAGATTAATCGTATTGTGGCTGATGCCCTTGCCCAGTTCTTATTTGCCCCGACCCAGACGGCGATCAAACACCTGCAAAACGAGGGCATCAACACGGGGGTCTATTTGGTAGGCGATGTGATGTACGATTCGTTCTTGTTCAATCTCTCGCGAGTTGACATCGAGGCCGTTCTTAAAAAATATGGTGTTGCCCCAAGAAAATTCATCTTGACAACTATCCATCGCCCTCAAAACACTGACGATCCGACCATTTTGAAAGCACTGATCAACATCCTAGAGTACTTAGACGAACCTATTCTCTTCCCGGTCCACCCCCGAACCATGAAATTCATCCGCCAACAGCAGCTGACCATCAAAAATTCCTACCTGCGCCTCATTGAACCAGTCGGCTATCTAGATATGCTGGCGCTGGAAAAAAGTGCGCGTATCATTCTAACCGATTCCGGCGGTGTTCAGAAAGAAGCCTATTTCGCCGGAGTGCCGTGTCTTGTACTCCGTACCGAGACGGAATGGGTTGAGTTAGTTGAAAATGGCTGGGCAAAGCTCATCGGCACGGATTTTCAGCGTATACCAGAAGAAATCGCGAAGGCGTCTAATTTTACTTCCGTGCAAACCAATATCTTCGGAGATGGTACCGCCAGTATTCAAATCACCGCGATATTAAAAAATATTAGGTAAAAAACTCCCCTCCGTACGTAGCATCAACATTTTAACCGCTTAATCTAAATGAGTTATATTATTACCGAAAATTGGTAAAAAAAGCGAGGTAATTATCATTATTTATCGATTCAGTAATACGAAGGTAACTGAAAAATTGGAGGCAAAATAGGAGCATGAATTCATTTCAAAAATTTTCGCTCTTTGTCTTGGTGGGTCTCCTCATTTTCCAATCCCTTGGTGCCATCGGTGGCGGCTTAGCGCTGGTGATTAGTCCCAGTGGGGCGTTGCTGCAGATGCCACTCTCGCTGCTGGAGCATTCACCATTTCCCAACTTTCTAATTCCGGGACTTTTCCTGTTGTGCATCCTGGGACTACTGCCAGGGTACACCGCCTATGCCCTGATCAAGCGTCCCGATTGTCGCTTTTTTGAGTATCTGAATCTAGACAAAGAATACCATTGGTCTTGGTCGCTAGCTTTCGCCATCGGAATAATCCTAATTCTCTGGATTGATTTTCAGGTCCTGTTCATTCGCTCTATTCATCTATTCCACTTTATCTATTCCCTCCTCGGGACAATGATTGTCTTCGTGACTGTCCTACCAGCTACCCGACAGCATCTAAGAATCAGGAATAAACAAGGAGATTAGTCAAACCATTTATGGATTTATTTGATTTAGGTTACAATAAAGAATTAGAAAACGCCTATCAGGGCATAGATGCGAGTGCTTTTGAGGTAGGACGGGTAGTAGCTGAATACCGCGAACTCTATCTTGTCCGCACAAGACAAGGTGAATTCAAAGCCGAAATTACAGGGAGCTTGCGCTATGCGGCGCAAAGCCAGGAAGATTTCCCCAGCGTCGGTGATTGGGTACTCGTGACGACCTACGAACCCGACTTTGCGCTGATCCACCGCATCCTCCCACGCTTTTCTGTAATCAAACGGCAAGCCGTCGGCCAGTACGGTGAAGTTCAAATCATTGCCACTAACATTGACTATGCCTTTATTCTCCAAGCGATTGATCGGGACTACAACCTGAACCGCCTGGAACGTTATTTGACAATCTGCTACTCTTCCAAGGTTATGCCAATAATCGTGCTTACCAAAATCGACTTGATCGAGGCTGATTGTGTCCCAAGATTGATCGAGAATCTCAAAGTCCGGATTGGCCAGGTGCCAGTTTTGGCAATTAGTAATGCAACTCGTCAAGGCTATGAGGCTATCGACCGCTTTATCGAAAAAGGCAAAACCTACTGCCTGCTGGGTTCTTCCGGTGTAGGCAAATCTACTCTACTCAATAATCTGGCAGGTAAACAACTGATGAAAACCGACGCCATCTGCCAGCACACGCAGAGAGGACGCCATGTTACTACTCACCGCCAGTTGATCATGCTGGGAAATGGGGGTCTTTTGATTGACACCCCCGGGATGCGTGAAATTGGCCTTGCCGACACCGATAACGGCCTGGAAATGACCTTCGACCAAATACTTGCCTTCAGACAAAACTGTAAGTATAGCGATTGCACTCATACCCATGAAGCCGGTTGTGCAGTCCTGGCGGCGATTGCAGATGGAGCGATTGATCGGGCTGCTTATGAAAACTATCTCAAATTAGAGCGGGAAAGGACACATTTTGAAACGACCCTCGCCGAAAGGCGAAAGCGCGAAAAATCCTTCTCCAAAATGCTGAAAAATTATCAAAAAACCCAGCGCAAGGATCGACTTTGAGCCGTTCGAATTTGGCCATTCAGTATCCGCACTCGGAGACGAAATTACTTCACCCATTCTGGGCGAATAGAAATGACCCGTTGTTCATAGAATTAATCGCTGACAACTTTAATTTAAGGAGGAGCTATGTCGACCAAAATTAGTCTGACAATTGCTTTAGGGCTTGGCCTGCTCATTTTAGGTTGTACCACAGTTGATAATGAACCGACGATCGTAGCTACCGAAGTTTGGGAGTTCATTATGGACAATGATTCTTCCAATCATGGCGAAGCAACCTTCGAGAAAAAATCTGATGGTAGCATCACTACTACGGCTATCTGGATTTTTATATCCGATGGTTATCCAGTAGAATGCCCGGTCGAAGAGGGAACTCTCATCGTAAATGGCGATTCGATCCAGGTCAGCGGCCAAGGCGTCGCTACCAATCCGAATCCTACAATCCCGGCAGGCTATAATACCTCACCGTTTACGATTAATGTCAAAGGCACTGCGCACGATGGTCAAGCCCAAGGTGAATGGAGCATTGCTTTTACGACTTTCGGCTGGCCACCGACTAAACAAGGCACGTTCACTGCCCGGCGCCAAAGCGGCTCGGGCATCACAAATTGAGAAAAATCGTTAGGTAAAAAACTCAGGTCGATATGGCTAATAAAAAGAAAACCTGGGCTGAAAAATTAGCTGATAACAATGGCTTCCCTAAAATTCTGTCCTTTAATCCCCGGTTCCCCTGTGGGAAAGCCTTACTAAAAAGCGGCGCCCAACCTGGTGATAGTGTCGTACTGGCCCCTCCTTCCGCTGTAGTCGCAATCATCCAGACCGTGCCGTTTGGAAAACTGATGACGCTCAATGCCATTTGCGCGCAATTGGCCCAACAATACGGCGCTAAATTCTGCTGTCCGCTAACCACCGGTATTTTCGTTATGATAGCTGCCAACGCCGCTGCAGAAGCCGAAAGTGACCTGCCGTATTGGCGCATAATCAAAAACAATGGCGAACTGAACGAAAAATTTCCTGGCGGCGCCACCAGCCAAAAAAACCGCCTTGAAAAAGAGGGGCATACAATCATTACCAAAGGTAAAAAGCATTTCATCGAGGATTTAGACCGCATAGATTAATTCATGATGATGGGCTCGCATTCCAGAACTGATCTGCTCAGTAATTTCCAGATTGATTTAAGCAAACCCAGAAACCAGACCAAACCGCTGCTATTGATCTCGCGGTCAGTAGCGCTGCTAATCCTTATACCCTGGTGGCTATTGGCGCAGGTCAATCTAACCTCATCGAACCTCCCGATTATCGTCATTGACACCCACGGCCAGACTATCGTCGATGAAAGTCGTATCGTGGCCGACATGGGCGTAATCGACAATGGCCAAGGCAATCGCAATTACATCACTGATCCCTATAACAATTACGATGGAAAAATCGGCATCGAATTGCGAGGCAGCAGCTCGATGTTATGGCCCAAGAAACAGTACCGCGTCGAAACCATTGATGCTAACGGAGAAGACCTAGATGTTGCTTTGCTGGGCTTTCCAGCGGAAGCCGATTGGATTTTCCATGGTCCTTATGATGACAAAACCTTTATTCGCAATGTGCTTCCTTTCGAGTTGTCCCGCGCGATCGGACGTTACGCCAGTCGTACCTGCTACTTCGAGTTGATCATTAATAATGATTACAAAGGCATTTATGTCCTGATGGAGAAAATCAAACGGGACAAAAACCGCGTCAATATTGTCAAATGCGAGCCTCAGGATACGAGCGGTGATGCATTAACTGGCGGCTACATCATCAAATTGGATAAGATCGAGGGCGAGAACGTGGGTTATTGGTACTCTCCTAACAATATTCAGTACCAGTATGATTACCC
>Ga0067045_1032276_pt1 | contig 10530 bp, 10 predicted proteins | sample TerdegcTABiofilm_FD_59184 | JGI IMG/M metagenome (GOLD analysis project Ga0067045, IMG submission 59184) | Combined Assembly of (Gp0054472, Gp0054536) Wastewater bioreactor microbial communities from Singapore -Terephthalate degrading... | reverse complement strand
CTGGATTTTGAAGGATCAATTGGATAAGGCTGGAATTAAGACCGAGATGATCGGCACAGGCCAGACCGCCTGGCTCCAGGGTGTAAGGTATGGAATAATCCTGGATTCCCTGGTAAATGACTTTGTTGCCGGGGAGATTGAACATGCCGTATGGACGGCCTGGAAGGAACAGAATCCCAGGGTGATGATTCTGGAGGGGCAGGGTAGTCTTCTTAATCCTGCTTATCCTGGAGGATTCGAACTTATGGCTGCAGGTAGGCCAAAGGCTGTGATCATGCAGCATGCTCCGGCCAGGAAGGAGTACGATGGGTTCCCGGGCTATCCTCTCCACCCGCTGGAAAAGCAGATAAAGGCTGTAGAGTTTCTCTATGACATTCCGGTAATCGGAATCACCATCAATCATGAGGATCTTCCCAAGGGGGAGATACCCCGGATCTGCAGGGAGATTTCCAGGGAAACAGGGCTTCCTGTTTGTGATCCCTTAGTGACGGGGATGGAAGAGATCGTTAATATAATCAAAAAGCAGGAAGCCAGATGAGTTCAGGAAAGGATGCTTTCTTAGGCAAGGAACCGGTCAGAAAATTAATCTTAAAACTGTCAATTCCGGCAATGGTAGCTATGTTGGTAAATGCCCTCTACAATGTGGTGGATACAATCTTTGTTGGCCGGGGAGTGGGTTCCTTTGCCATAGGAGGCCTTGCCATCGTCTTCCCGATTCAGATCATGGTAATGGCTCTGGCTATGATGTTTGGGATAGGGTCTGCCTCCATAGTATCCAGAGCCTTGGGGGCTGGAGAGAGGGAAAAGGCGGCAGATACTGTAGGAAACGGGATGATTCTTGGATTTCTTTTTGGAGTACTGATCTGTATTGCCGGATACCTTTTTATGGATCCTCTGCTCCTCTTCTTTGGAGCTACCGAAACGCTTCTGCCCTATGCAAAAAGCTATATGAGCTATATCCTTCCGGGAAGTATATTCCTTTCCGTGGCCATGGTATCCAACAATATCATCAGAGCAGAGGGCAGGGCCTTGGTATCCATGTCTGTGATGCTCACCGGTGCAATCTCCAATATCCTTCTGGATCCTCTCTTTATTTTCGTTCTAAAAATGGGAATTCGAGGAGCTGCCATTGCTACGGTGATTTCCCAGTTCCTTGCCTTTTCCCTGGCTATCTGGTTTTTCTTTCTTGGTAAAAAGAGTATTCATCATTTAAAACCTCATAATTTTATTTTAAAAGCCAGGATTGTAAGGGAAACAATAATAATAGGATTCCCTGCCTTTGTCCGCCAATTTGCGGGAAGTTTCTTAATGATCCTGGTGAACAATGCCCTTAAGACCTCGGGAGGCGCCAAGGGAGATTTCTACATCTCCGCCTTCGGGGTGGTTAACAGGATTCTTACCTTCGGCCTTATGCCTCTTTTCGGCATATCTCAGGGTTTCCAGCCCATAGCTGGATACAACTATGGAGCAAAAAAATACAACCGGGTAAAGGAATCAATCTGGGTTTCCCTGGGAATCTCTGCTCTGCTCTCCCTGCTCTTTTTCCTGGTAACCATGATCTTCGCAGAAAAGATTCTCCGGGTTTTCAGTACCGATACGGAATTGATCGAAATCGGAGTAACTGCCTTAAGAACCATAGTGCTGATCGTACCGATTATCGGGGTACAGGTGGTGGGTGCAACTTATTTTCAGGCAGTGGGAAAGGCTTTCCCCGCCCTGATCCTTTCCCTCTCACGGCAGGTTATACTCCTTATCCCCCTTCTGGTCATCCTCCCCCCCCTCCTAGGTGTTCGTGGGGTATGGATCTCTTTTCCCATTGCAGACCTTCTTTCAACAGCCTTAACCGGCTTTTGGCTTTATCTCCAGATAAAAAAACTGGACGAGGCTCACGCTTCCATAGTCCAGAAGAAACAAAACGAGCTTGGAATTGAGTCGGTTCTATCTGCCTCCGGTTCCGGAGAATAACATCTCCTTTACTTTACCCCTGTTTGACAGTATCTTTAAATCAAAGCCCTCCGATATCCCGGAGGGCATAAATAATCTTGGAGTGTAATAAATGGCTAAGAAAAAAGACGACGATTGCTGGAAAAAGGGTGGCAAGGATTGCGGACCAGGTGAACAGCCTTCCATTTTGGATCAATTAAAGAAGCGTCCTTTTAAATTTTCCCTTTGGTACTTTGTAATCGTCATGATCAGTCTGATGCTTTTCAATACTTATTATGTCTCCCGGCAGCAGGAGAAAGAGCTCGTGGAATACAGTGTTTTTAAAGATAAGATCCAGTCGGGAGAGATTAAGCGGGTCGGCCTGGGAAAGGAAAATTATTTCGGTTTTACCACGGAAGAGGAAGGAACCAGCGCTCTGGTCTATAAAACTGTTCCTGTAAATGATCCTCTTTTTGTACCATTTTTGGATGAAAGAGGGGTGAGTTACTATGCCATGGTAACCCGGGAACCGGTACTGCTTAATCTGCTTTTCCAGTGGTTAATTCCCTTTGGCCTTCTGTTCTTTGTCTGGCGGCTTATGTTCCGCAGAATGGGAAGTATGGGTTCCAATGTTCTCAGTTTTGGAAAAAACAGAGCTCAGATTGTTGCGGAGGGGGAAACGGGAGTCACCTTCAAGGATGTCGCCGGGGCCGATGAAGCCAAGGAGGAGTTGGAAGAGATAGTGGATTTCCTCAAGAATCCTCAAAAGTATACGGAAATTGGCGGTAAGATTCCTAAAGGTGTTCTTCTGGTGGGTGCTCCGGGCACAGGAAAAACCCTTTTAGCCAGGGCTGTGGCAGGGGTAGCTCATGTTCCCTTTTTCCGGATGAGCGGCGCCGATTTTGTGGAGATGTTTGTGGGTGTAGGGGCCGCAAGGGTCAGGGATCTATTCAAGCAGGCTCGAGAAAAGGCCCCCTGTATAATCTTTATTGACGAGCTTGATGCAATTGGGAAGAGCAGGATTAATGTGATGGGAGGCAATGATGAAAGGGAGCAGACCCTGAATCAGCTCCTTGTAGAGATGGATGGTTTTGATTCCACCGCTGGTCTTATCCTCCTGGCGGCGACAAACCGGCCGGAGATCCTGGACCCCGCCCTCCTCAGGCCTGGCAGATTCGACCGCCAGGTTCTTGTGGACAAACCGGATCTTAAGGGCCGGGAAGCTATCCTTAAGATTCATTCAGCTAATGTTAAGCTGGATGAATCAGTGAACCTTCTGGAAGTTGCAAAATCAACACCGGGATTTGTCGGAGCAGACCTTGCCAATATTGTTAATGAGGCAGCTCTTCTGGCGGTAAGGGATAAAAGAAAGAAGGTCAAACAGGGCGATTTTATGGAGGCCATAGAGAAGGTAGTGGCCGGTCTTGCAAAAAAGAGCAGGCTTATAAATCCCCGGGAGAGGGAGATCGTGGCGTATCATGAAACAGGTCATGCCCTGTTGGCTGCAAAGACCGAGGGAGCCGATCCTGTTCAGAAGATCTCCATAGTGCCCAGAGGAATGGGTGCCCTGGGGTACACAATGCAGACCCCCACAGAGGACCGTTTCCTCATGACCAGGAAGGAACTTTTAGGAAAGATAGATGTTCTACTAGGCGGCAGGGCTGCGGAGGAACTGGTTTTCGGGGATATATCCACAGGAGCTGCAAATGATCTTACCCGGGCTACGGATATTGCTCGAAGGATGATTACCGATTACGGGATGAGCGAGAGGTACAGGAATGTCGCCTTAACAAAAAGGGCTACTCCCTTTCTTGGAGAAAGGGCAGAACCGGTAATGGCCAGGGAATATTCCGAAAGTACCCAGTCCTATGTGGATGACGAGGTAGCCAGGATAATAGAAGAAAGGTACGGCGTTGTTTCAGAAACCCTTAGAGATAACCGTGAAATCCTGGAAAAGATTACAAAAAGGCTTTTAGAGGTAGAGGTTCTGGAAGCAGCAGAATTTCTTGCCATGGTGGGATAGGAACAGGAAAGGAAACCTGGGGGAAGGGTTTCACCTCCCTCCAGGTTCCGAAATATCGAAAGGAATTTACATTCTGCTTCGGTTGTCTCTTCTTGGTCTGTCAAAGGCTTCGTTAACCTTAAGTTGTCTTCCGTCCAGGTCTGCACCATTCAGTGCAGCAATGGCAGCATCCGCGCTGTCATCATTTACCATCTGAACAAAACCGAAACCTCTGGCTCTGCCTGTCTGATGGTCCATTATAATGTTTACAGACTGGACTTCGCCATAGTTGGAAAAGAGGTTTCTTAACCCCTCCTCCGTTGTTGCGTAGCTCATGTTTCCTACGTAAATCTTTTTAGCCATAGTACTCTTCCTTTTTTTCCCCTGGGTCTCCCCAAAAATAGATATTTATATTGTTTATCAACGATAAACAGTTTTAACCTCTAACAATTTCATGGTTTTATGAGGAATCTTACGTCCCTGTTAAGGAGGAATGGATTATAATAGGAGAGATGTGTTTGGAGGACAGGATAGTAAAGATTGAACTCACTCTTAAAACTCAAAAAAACTTGTTCCAAAAATATTTGAATGCCCAAGATATATTTCCAGATTTTTTCTGGAAAAACCATTATACATCCTCTTTATAACAGAAATCATGCCCGTTGTCAATGTAAAAGAATTTTATGCCCAGTACATCCGCTTATTAAAAAGGCCTCGATTAGTTTTATGCTTTATGATAGTATTAGATGCAAAGAAATCATTAAAGGATAGGTGTTCCCATGAAATTTTCCGAAAGAGTTATCAATCTTCCTCCTTCGCCGATCCGCAAATTACGGCCCTTTGCCGAACACGCAAAAAATGAGGGAAAAAAGGTATATCATCTTAACATCGGTCAGCCGGATATAAAAACACCGCCGGAGATGTTCCAGGCAATCCGAAGCCTGAATCTTCCCATTCTGGAATACGGTCCTTCCGAGGGGCTGGACAGCTACAGGAAGGCTCTTCCAAGGTATTACCAGCGGTATGGTATGGATGTTAAGCCTGAGGATATCCTGATTACCACTGCCGGAAGCGAGGCGATCTTCATGGCCCTTTTTGCTCTGTGCAATCCCGGAGACGAGGTTATTATACCGGAACCCTACTACACCAATTACAATGGTTTTGCCCAGATGGCGGGAGTAAAGATAATTCCCATTACCTGCAGGATAGAGGATGGATTTCTTCTGCCCCCTGTTTCTGCCTTCGAAGGGGTAATAACCCCAAGAACCAGGGCTATCATGATCTGTAATCCTAATAATCCCACCGGAGCTCTCTATTCCCGGGAGGCGCTTAAGGAACTGACTTCCCTTGTAAAGAGAAGGGGGATCTTCCTTATTGCCGATGAGGTTTACAGAGAATTTGTCTATGATGGGAAAAAGCACACAAGTCTCTTTCATTTTCCCGAGGTGCAGGAACAGACCCTGGTGATCGACAGTATTTCCAAAAGATACAGTGCCTGCGGCGCCAGGATAGGAGCCATTCTTACGAAAAACCACGAGCTTTTAAAACAGATCCTTAAACTTGCCCAGGCGAGACTCTGTCCTCCCACTTTAGAGCAGCTTGCTGCAGAGGCGGTCATCGATTTGAAGGAGCAGTATTTTCAGGAGGTTCTAGAGGAGTATCAGAAAAGAAGGGATATTCTCTTTAAGAGACTCTCCTCTATGGAGGGTGTCCTCTGTTCAAAGCCTGCTGGAGCCTTTTATACGGTAGCCAAGCTCCCCATTAAGGATGCAGAGGATTTTGCTGTTTTTCTTTTAAGAGATTTTTCCTACCAGGGGGAAACGGTAATGCTTGCCCCTGCAGAGGGATTCTATGCCACTCCAGGTCTTGGAAAAGATCAGGTTAGGATTGCCTACGTACTTAAGGGCGAGGATCTGGAAAGATCCATGGATATCCTGGCTGAGGCTTTAAAGACATACAAAGGATAGTCTGTTGCTATAAAAAACTTAAGGGAGGTAGGTTTACAAAGGAATCGGTTAATTCATAGCCAATCTTAAGGGCTCTTTTGTTTACCTCCTCCATCCTTCCCTTAAACCTCTTTTCCAGGGCCTTTTCCAGAGACTGCAGCTTCAGAAAATCGATCAGTCTGGATAGGGAACCGAGAACGCAGATGTTCAGGGGAAGAGAGGTCTGCAGTTCCTTCTGGACTGTTTCCTGCAGGGGAAGTTCAATCTGCCGGGCGGCGGGATTCTTCCTCCTCTTAACCAGATCGGAATCAGATACTATTAAGCCTCCTGGTCGGACTATTCCATTATATTTTTCGTAGGATTCCTGGTTTAAACAGACCAGGATATTGGGCTGAACAACCTTGGGGAAATTTATCCTTTCCGAGGAGACAATTACATCTGCTCTTGCGGACCCTCCCCGAGCCTCGGGTCCATAACTCTGGGTTTGAACTGCATTGAGATGGTCAAAATAGACTGCGGTTTCGGACAGAAGGATGGCAGCAGTTATAATTCCCTGCCCCCCGGCACCGGAAAAAACGAATCGGCAAATCATACCTTTCCTACCTTTTGTAAAGATTTCTCGTACCTTTCGCAGTACTCCTCCCTCTGTTCCTCAACGAAAAGCCCTATCTCTATCATCTCTCCCTCTATCTTCTTAGGTTCTGTGCCCCGTTGAAAGGTGTGATCCTTAAACCACTGCATCATTTCCGGCGCCTCGGGCATACCGTTCTTTCTGCCGTAGTAGGTAGGACACTGGGTCAGGACCTCAACCACTGTAAAGCCCTTATGCTTTATTGCCTTTTCCAGGAGATTGGTAAGGTGAAGAACATGATACACTGTGGAACGGGCTACAAAGGAGGCGCCGGCCGCCTTTGCAAGCTCCACCGTATCGAAGGAGGGAACGATGGTTCCATAGGGAGCGGTGGTGGCGAATTTATCCATCCCTGTCATAGGGGAGTACTGTCCCCCGGTCATTCCGTAAATCCGGTTATTTAAGATGATGGCAGTAAGATTTATGTTTCTCCGGGCAGCATGGATAAAATGATTCCCGCCTATGGCCAAGGCATCCCCGTCCCCCATGGGAACAATGATATCCAGCTCCGGTCTTGCAAGCTTTACCCCTGTGGCAAAGGCGAGGGCTCTGCCGTGAATGGTGTGGAGGGTATGAAAATCCACATACCCCTGCATTCTGGAGGAACAACCTATCCCAGAAACCATGACGATATTGTTTCTGTCAAGATTAAGCTTTTCCACTGCCCTTAACAGGCTGTTGAGTACTATTCCATTTCCACAGCCTGCACACCAGATGTGGGGCATGAATCTTTTTCTTAAGTATGTTGTTATGGACATATTTATATCCCCTTCCCCTGGATTATCCTTAGGATTCTCTTTATATCCACGGGGGTTATAAGGTTCCCATCCACACGGTTTACCAGGTAAACCCAACCGGGATGATCCACACAGGCCTTTACTTGATGCACAATCTGGCCCATATTCATCTCCACCACCACAATGTACTTTGCTTTGGCACACTTTTTCCGAATTTCCGCCTCCGGGAAAGGCCAAAGGGTTTGAAGTTCGATCATGCCGATACTCATCCCAACAGCCCGGCGATCTTCCATTATATGGATGGCAGAGCGGGCGGAGGCTCCGTATGAGATAAGGATGGTTTCCGCATCCTCTAGGTAATACTCCTTCATCCGGGTTATATTGATTGTCCGGTTCTCGATTTTGTGCACCAGATGATGGATCAGTTCATTGGTTATCTCCGGGTTGTCCGAAGGGAACCCCCACATGTCGTGGTAAAGACCGGTGACATTGTAACGGTGAACCCCTCCAAAATCGGACATGGGCAGTCTTCCATCCTCCCTGGGGAAATAGGGGTGATAATCGGTTCCCTTGGGGACGGAGGTAATAAGCCGTTCCACCAGGGGAATTTCGCCTGGTTCTGGAATTACCACCTGTTCCCTCATGTGAGCGAGAACCTCGTCGTACAGGAGTATCACCGGAGTACGGTAGGTTTCCGCCAGATTAAAGGCCTCTACTGTGGTAGTAAAGATGTCCTGATGATTGGAGGCGGTTAGGGCAATGATGGCATGATCCCCATGGGTCCCCCAACGGGCCTGCATAACATCCCCTTGGCTTACCCGGGTGGGAAGACCTGTGGAGGGGCCGCCCCGTTGGACATTCACAATTACACAAGGGATCTCGGTCATAATTGCATAACCGATGGCCTCCTGCATAAGGGAGAACCCGGGACCGCTTGTGGCAGTCATTACCTTTTTGCCGGTAAGGGAGGCTCCTATGATAGCGCAGATTGAGCCTATCTCATCCTCCATCTGGATGAAGCGGCCACCTTTTTTGGGCAGTTTGTAGGAGAGTGTTTCTGCAATCTCTGTGGAAGGAGTTATAGGATATCCTGCAAAAAACTCCAAGCCGGCATAAATTGCCGCTTCAGCGCAAACTTCGTTGCCCTGAAGGAGTTTTACTTCACTATTATTCATCCCCTTCCTCCTCTTCTTCTTCGACAACCTCTATTGCAAAGTCGGGACATCTTAATTCACACATTTTACAATAGATGCAATCCTCGATTCTTGGGGCACTGGTTTTACCCTCTCTGTCCAGTTCCAGAACCTTTTTAGGGCAAAAGGCTACACAGATTCCACAGCCTTTGCACCATTCCCTGTTTATTACCAGGCTTTTTTTGTTTTTCATTACACCCTTACCCTTATGATCTAACCTTAAGAGTTTTAAACCTAGGAGTCGGAACAGAAATCCGCTTCCACGGCCTTGGAAATATTCTTCAGCTGTTCATAGGTCATAGGCACCCCCGAGGAATCGGTACCCGCCGCTGGATAGATGGTATCGTAAATCTTAAGCCCCTTATCCAAAAAAACAGGAGTACTGTCAGGAAGACAGAAGGGGCAGACCCCTCCCGGTTTATAACCTGTTACCCTTTCCGTTTCTTCGAAGGAGGCAAGACTCACCTTTTCCCCGGTTAGAGCTTTCAGCTTGGCAGAGGAGGTTTTCTTGTCCCCCGGGCAAACAAAAAGATAATAAGAACCAGATTTTCCCCTAAAGAGCAGAGATTTAGCAATCTGTCCTGTTTTAACACCAATGGTTCGTGCGGCGCTTTCCGCTGTTGGAGTGGTGCCTTCATCAAATTCCAAAACCATTAATCCATATTCGGCTAGCAGTGTGCTTACTTGCGCAGGAATCATTCTATGTAAAAACTCCTTTGGTTTTCTCCAAAGTTACCTTAATCAGGATTTTTGCACAAGCCTGCCTTGAAAAGGATTATGCATTTTGTGCCTTTCTCACTTTCCAAGGTATAGGACCCGGCTAATTGGTTCACCATAGCCTCTACAATCTGAAGGCCGAGCCCCTCCTTTGTTTTTTCTAAATCCTTCTCTATCATTCCCAGCCCATTATCTTCCACCGTACAGCGGTAGAAGAGATTTTTCGCTGGTTCAAGAGTAACAGTGATTCTGCCTTTTCTCTTCCCCGGAAAGGCATATTTCTTGGAATTTGTAACCAGTTCATTGATTATCAGACCCAGAGGGATTGCCGTATCCAGGGAGAACTTTACAGGAGTAATCTTTACCGCAAAATCGATCCTATCCTCGGAATAAAAGTCGGAGAGATTGTAGATCAGGGATTTTATATAGGACTCCATCTCCACACAGGAAAGGTCCTCCGATTGATGAAGAAGATCATGGATTGCTGCAATAGTCTGAATTCTGTTCTGACTGTTTATGAATATAGAGCGGATCTCGTTATCTCTTACATTGGAACCCTGGATTTCCATTAGACTTGAAATTATCTGAAGATTGTTTTTTATCCTGTGATGAATCTCCCTTAAGAGAAACTGCTTCTCCTCCAGGGCTTTTTTTATTTTTCTTTCGTTAATGATTCTTTCAGTAATCTCCAGGGTAAAGATCGTAGCACCAAGGATTCTCCCTGATTCATCAAACACCGGACTTCCATGGTTTTCAAAAAAATGAAGATCTCCCTCCAGATCGTACAATTCATCCACCAAGGCGATCTGCTCACCCTGAAAAATCCTGGAATAGTACTGCTTTGCCGCCTCTATGTAACTGGGATTCGTTAAAAAGCTTAAAAGAGGTTTACCTACCTCTATATCGGCACCCCAAAATTTTTTCATACCCTTTTTATGACTGGCATTGAAAAAGGTGTAACAGATATCCCTATCGACAGCCCAGATGTTGATGTTCATGGGGCTTTGAAGTATGGATCTTAAAAAGGCCGAGTACTCGTTAGGATCCGCAAGGGAAGAAATAGAAGGAGGGTTAGTTTTATCAATATATTTCATAATGGTAAAATAATACCATAATTATGGAGTTGGGTGTAGAGTGTCCCTAAGATTGTAAAAAATTTATTCTCTTTCTATTTTTTTCAAGTTTTGGTGAAATTACTATTCCACCTGATCAGTTGGTATGAAAAGAAATTATTGTACTATTTATATACTGCTTGAGCTTTTTATGAATTTTTTACAATCTTAGGGACACTAGAGATATAGTGACAGAAACCGAGGTGTAAGATACTATTAACACTGTAACCTGGAGGGGAAAGGATGGAAAGGCGAGCAAAACTTAGCAG
>Ga0067045_1032275_pt1 | contig 10531 bp, 9 predicted proteins | sample TerdegcTABiofilm_FD_59184 | JGI IMG/M metagenome (GOLD analysis project Ga0067045, IMG submission 59184) | Combined Assembly of (Gp0054472, Gp0054536) Wastewater bioreactor microbial communities from Singapore -Terephthalate degrading... | reverse complement strand
AATCTGGCGGACAGCCTGCACTCGGGCACGCTGGAACGATTCGGCTTGGTGCCCGCTCTGCAAGAGCTGATTCACCAGCGCTCCTCGGAGACCGGCCGAACCATCGCGTTCCAAGCCCCAACCCACGAGGTCGCGATGCTGCCGCACTTGGCGACCTCGCTGTTTCGGATTGCGGAGCAACTATTGCGAACCGGATACCTGGCCCACGAAACGGCCGTCATCGAATTGGGATTGTCGTGCGATGAGGAACGGGCGACGCTGGATCTCTTCGTGCCCGGCGGCGCACAACCGAGTGAGGATGAAGTGGCGTGCGATCCCGATCTGCTCGTGGTTCGGGAGAGGGCCTTACTCTTGGGCGGCGAGTTCGAGATCCAAGAGGCGGAGGGCGGTCTCCGCTGGACGTGCCGCATTCCGCTGGCGGGAGGAGCCGCTTGAACCTGCGGCCCAGCCCGGTAAATGGGGCATTCCTTTGCGGCGGCCGTTGCGCTCGGCCCGTGCGGTGGGCGCCGCCCGGCGCCGAAGCCTCCTAGCGTTTTCCCGACAGACGCTCGCGGAATAGTTGGGATGCGCGTTGCATGGTCCGCCGTTCCTGCCGCGTCAGGCTTTCCGTGCCTTCCCTGGCGATCTTGTCGAGAATCCGGTCGACTTCCCGTTGCAGTTTTTCGAAGGCCTCGTCTTCTTCGCTCTCATCGTCGTCGGTGAAGGCATCCTCTCGCGGTTGGCGCACCCGCAGCCGGGGTCGCCGCTGCGTCCACATGTGCCAGCGGTCGGCGACCTTCTGCCAGCCCACGGCTTCCAGAGTTCGTCCGAAATTCCAACCCTGATAGTAGTAGAGGGCGGCCAGCACCGCGCCCGTGAGGTGCACGGAATACGCGATTTGCCCTCCAGTGCTGACTTGGAGTGCGCCCAGAATATCGGGCACGATCAGGAACAAACCCGCCACCCAAGCCGGGACCGGCAAAAAGAAGAAAAGCAAGATGGTGCGCCGCGGGAAATGCAGGCAAAACAGGAGGAAGATCCCCACCACCGCACCGGAAGCCCCGACCAAACCGATATCGGGACTACCGCTGAGCACGTTCGTAATCGACCACAGGACGCCGCCGGCCAGGATCAACACCAAGTACAGTCTGGTGAACTCCGCGCGGCCGTAGAGGTATTCGATTTCCCGGCCGAACAACCACAACGTCAACATATTGAAAAAGATGTGGTTGAAGGCCTTGTCGTGCGTGAAACCGTATGTGAGAAACTGCCACCACAGCCAGGGCTGCTTGATGGTATCGACGCGGGCGGCGGTCCAACGGCTGATTTGATAGTCGGTCAACGCATCCGCCACGTAGACGATGACGTTGATCAAGACGATCCAGGCAATGGCGGACTGCGGACCGCTCCAGCCTCCGGGGGAGTACGGAGTGTGAACCGTTCGGGAATAGTCGCGATCTTGCCAGCCCATGAATCCTCGCCGTACAAGCACCGAAACCCGGAAGCCCCGGGCGGCCGTCCGGGAGTACCAATCGTCTGCGAAAACCGAGCCTACCGCATGGAACGCTCGCCGTAAGGGCCGCTGTGCGGGCCGCCCCATAATTGTAGCGTATCGCTTGCTTTTGGGGACTGCCGAAAGCCCGGTGCGATGTCGCCGATGGTGGCGACCCGACGCCGCAGCGCCGCCCGAACTGCGGTTTCAAGATCGGGGCGGCCGCCTGCGCCGGGGCTTGGCCGGGCGTTGAGATTCCCGGTGCGCGCCGGGATTTCGCCCCGATGCGGGCGCCTTCTCGCGGCTCGGCTCAATCAGGTTCTCGATTGCCGCGGCTGGACATGGGCGAGGAGATAAGCGGCAGGTCTTCCCCTCCCCGCAGCGATCCTTGGGCGTGATTTGCAGCAAGAAGCTCTCGGCGGCGGTCTCCGGCATGACGTAGCGATCGATTACGCGGAGGGCCAGCCCTTGCAGGTGCCCGAAATGCCGAGCTTCACCCCGTTCCTCCGCCCAACGGGGACCCTTCAGAATGAGCAACCGGTCGCATCGCCCCCAATGGGGACGGACCCATTGCAGAATCTTGGAAAGCGGCGCCACCGCCCGAAACAGCAGGGAATGAAACTGCCACCGATCCTCCCGTAAGAATTCCTCGACCCGGCCGTGCAGAACGGGAATCGGCAGCCCGAGCTGCGTTACAATGTCATGGACTACGCGTGCCTTTTTCGCCACAGTCTCGCAAAGATGGACGCGGACGTCGGGCCGCAGGACGGCCAGGGGTATTCCCGGCACGCCGCCGCCGGTGCCCACGTCGAGCACGATCTCGTCGGCTTGAATCGCCCGAGCGAACGCCCAGGTGTCTAGGAGATCGCGCCGCACGAATTTGGCGACGTCGGTATGCCGCGTCAAATTGATCTTTTCGTTCCAGTTCCAAAGTAGGCGGCAGTAGGCGGCTAGCAACCGGCACTGGGCGGGCGTCAAATCGATTCCCAAGTCTCGTGCCAAAACCTGTAATTCGTGTTCCGGCACGGATAAGTCGGAAGAAGAATCAGTCATGCAAAACGCTTTCCAATGACTTTCTGCCACCCTGAGCCGACGGAAACATCAAGAACCACCCATTACGGCCGAAGGATCACCGACCTAAAATACTACCCTAAAAGGTAGTAATCTTTTCCCCATTAATAGGATCGTAACGGACTTTTCGGTCTGAAAACGCGGAGTTTCAGCGGGCAAGAGGCGTTTTCCCATTTCCCCATAACGCCGATTCTTCCCGAAGCCCCTACCCAACGAACGATACGTCGGCGCTTTTCAGCACGAAAAACCAACTCGACTAACTTCCCGTAAAGGAAGGGGCAGGTTGTATCATTGTCACACGGCTTGCACCGTTAAGCAAGGAATCCGCCTACGTTCGACCTTGTGACGAGGAGTCCTGGTATCGGCGATGGAATTGCCCTGCCAGGGTTTGGATAGCCCGTAAACCCGGCGCCACCGCTTCAAAATGGGCTAGGTCGTAGTGTATAGTTCAAGTAGGCAGTGATGAACGCCCCCAAGGACAATCAACATTCGGTGATTCAATCCCCCTAATTGGTGGACACGACGGCGATGCTTCCGGCAATCCCGGTTGTGTGCTTGGATTTCGGAGTTGTTCGCATTTGTCCGCTCAAAAAATGCCGCAAACTGCCGAACGTCGCCGAAACTCCATGACGCTTTAGGGATTAATGTTTTAGGGAGTCAGGGGAAAAAGTGATTCCTAATTATTTGTAGCCCCGGCTCCGAATTCGAGCATCAACGGCAGAGAGCGGAGAAGGCACAGCGGCCCGCCGGCGAATCATGCCTTGCGGACCTCCCCACTGGACGGGCGATCCCACCGCGTATTCGGAACAGACATGTGATGCGTTCCTTGAGGAGACCCTGGCGAGCCAGGGAGGGGGGGGTTGTGTTTTGTGGGGTAAGCGATGGAGCGTTCCGCTTCAACCGGTTGCCGCCGCTTGTTTTTTCAGGGAGTGGAGAAGCTTCCCATGTTGAATCTCAGTTCCTCGCAGCAAATGCAACTCGCCGCCCGCTTTGAAGAACTGCGATATACGCTTTCCCAGCCCGAACGCAGCGGCCTTTGGGACAAGCGTTTGGGTTTTTGGGCCACGGCGGCGGACCGCAATCTCCCTCTGCCGGTTATCACGAAGACCCTGCGGGAAATTGTTTCGACCGACTTTCGCGAGATCGCTGCAACCCCCGGCATCGGTCAGAAGAAGCTCGGCGGGCTGTTGATGTTGCTGGAACGTGCGGCAACCACCAACCCCGCCATGTTGCCGCAATTGGAAGCCGCCGTCGAACTCGAACAGGAGGGCCAGAAGAAAATCGCCGACTTCGATCTTGCCCAGATCAATGAAGTCGTATGGAGCGAATGGCGAGAAACCGTCCGCAGGCATTGTCTGGAAAACTTGCCCTTGGGCCGGCTGGTCTCCTCTCTCCGCTCGGTCCCGCGCGTCATGTGGGAGGTCCCTTTGGGCGAATTCGCGGGCCAGACCCTCAATCAACTATTCGCCAGGCGGGCGTTCGGAGAAAAGCGGTTACGGGCCGTTTGGGAGGTATTCCGCACGATCCACCAAACCCTTCACGGCGTGGAACCGGATGCCTCGGTCGGCTTCACCTTGGCGATCCGCCGCGTTCTCAACATCCAGAACTGGATTTTGGAGACGTGGCAATCAGGCGAGATCCCGTCGCCGGAACAACTTCGCGAGCGGTTCATTTTGCCGATTTTCGAGCAATTGCGGCAGGATTGCGTCCCCCAAGCGGTGGATCTGGCGGAACAGCGGATCGGCGTGCACGATCACTCCCGCAGCGTGCAGCGACTGGCGCGCGAGTTCCATCTTACCCGCGCCAGAATCTACCAACTGTTCGACGATCAGGTGTCGGCCCTTCGGGTGCGATGGCCGATGGGACGCGGGTTTTCGCAATTGTTGTACGGTTTCATCGACTATGAATCGCGGCGTCGCATGGTGCCGTACGACCTGACGCAGCTCGGCGTGATGCTGGAAGTGCTCTTTGCTCGGCCCGGCGTCCGCCGCGAGATCCTGATCGCCAATCGCCCCGCACCCCTGGCCCCCGGCTTCGAACACGCCCAGGAATTGGACCATTTCACCTTCGGCGACGAGGTCGACCTGGAAATCGATCCCCACGCCGTCAACGACGTGGGGACGATGGGGCCGCAAACCTAAATCCATCCGGACGGTCCCTTACCGCGCGAAGCATTACCGCGCGATCGTGGCCGGGCTAGGGGAGCAACTTGGCAACGGCCCGGTCCATCTCGTTTTCGACTCCCGGGTAATAGCCGACCCACATGGCCCGAATGATCCCGCTGGAATCGAGCAAGATCGTGGTGGGATAGCCTTGGAAGCCGGCCGCGGCGTCCACGCTCTTGCGGGTAACCGCCCCGGGATCGTGATAGGTCGCCAAATCCACGCCTTGCTTCTCCAAGAAGGCCTCGGTTTCTTGTCGCAATTCCGCTGCGTCCTCGTTGCCGCCGGCTCCGCAGGAAACGGACAAGAAGCGAAACTCCGGGCGGTTTCCGTATCGCTCCGCGAGGGCTGCTAAATGCGGAAACTCTTGGCGGCAAGGCGGGCACCACGTACCCCAAAAATTGAGCAGCACCACTTTGCCCTGAAGGTCTTCCGCTCGCACCGGCCCCGCGTCTCCTGTCAGCGGCTCCAAGGCGATGGTCGACAAGGTCTTCCCGACGGCGGGATGACCCTCGCCTGCGCCCTCCAGATTCGGATTCATCAACGAATATCGCCAGATGACCAGCGCGAACAAGCCGAGCACGCAAAGCATGGCCGCCGTGCGAATCACATCGAAAAGGCTCCAGGAATTCCGGCCGGCTGTTTCACGCGGCGCGTCCCAGTCGGGAGAAGAAGGTGTTTCGGACATGATGGTCGCTCCCTTCCGTTACAACGAGTCGCCTGCTGGTTCGAACTCCGGCCGGGTCGTCGCCGGATGCGCCGTCCCTCCGTATGCATCTTATCCCAAAAGTTGGGTTTCGGCCCGGGCAGCGCCCCAATTTTCGACTTCCCGCTCATTCCTTCCGCAACACGGCGATCAGGCTGGATCCGCGACGATAGGGCGGGGGTTCCTCCAGCGGTCCGCGGGCCAAACGGCGGCGAAGGGCGGCTTCCAACTTCGCGCCTTCCCCTTCGAAGATCCGTTCCAAGAGGCGATTGAGCGGTCGCGGAGGCAAGCGGAAGTCGGTGCCTTCCCAGCCCGAAGACCGCCGAAGACGGACCGTCCAGCGTCGCACCGCGCGGATGATCGGGTACAGTCGGGCGCAATAGTAGCTGCACAACCACGGGGAAAGGGTTCGCCCATCCCACAGCGCTTGCAAAGTCTCCAAAGTATAACGGCGAAAATGCCCAAAGGCCTCGTCGTGCGGACTCCAAAGCTCCGGATCGGCCGGGACGGTAATTAAGAACACGGCCCCCTTGCGTGCCGCCGCCGTAACGTCGTCGAAGGCTTTTTGGTCGTCGGCGATGTGCTCCAAGACATCCAGCATCAAGAACGCGTCGCCCGCCGCGAATCGCGATCCCGCAGCCGCCGGGGCCTCGCCTTGGACGAACTCCACGCCGGGAAAACGCCGTCGAGCGCGTGCGACGGCCCCCTCCGCGGGATCGATCCCCAAACCGCGATAGGGCGGCACGAACGACGCGATATTGGCACCCGTTCCGCAGCCGATGTCGATGACCCAGGCCCCCGGCGGAACTAACAGCGACAAGAGACGCCGAACGATACGACGCCGCGCGGTGAACCACCAGTGGCGCTCTTCCAATTGCGCATGGATCTCGAATTGGGCATCTTGCACAAGTAGACCCTTCGCGGAATCGCCACATGGTCGGATCGGGGCCGAACCGGCGTCCTTGCTCCCTATTCACGCCCCGTTTCCGGGAAAAGCTCAGGATCCTTATGATCGCCCTGCTCTTGGACGAATTGCGGTACGTCCGTCTATCCCGCCTTGGTTGCGGACGCCTCATGGAACTCCGGCGCGTCCTCCGCCCCCTTCTTTCGAGGTGAAGCGACCTGCCCCAGGCATCGCCCGATCTGCCGCACGGCCTGCCGAAGCCGATGCTGGTTTTCGATCAAGGCCAGGCGGAGATAGCCCTCGCCGGTCGGTCCGAAACCGCCGCCGGGACTGACGGCGACATCGGCCTCCTCCAGCAATTTCATGGCAAAGTCCACGGACGGCATTTGGCTCGCCCAAGGCTCGGGGATCTTGGCCCAAACAAACATCGTGGCCTTGGGTCGCTCGATATCCCAACCCAACCGCTCCAGACCGTCGCACAGGACGTCGCGTCGCCGCTGGTATTCCAGGGCCTGGGCTTCCACGGCGGCGTCGGTCTTGCGCAAGGCGACGATGGCCGCCACTTGGATCGCGCGAAACATGCCGTAGTCGTAATATCCCTTGACGGTGGCCAAGGCGCGGACGATCTCCGCGTTCCCGCAGCAATACCCGACCCGCCAACCCGCCATGTTGTAACCCTTGCTCATGGTCGTCAATTCGACGCCGTACTTCATGCCGTCCGGCAGAGTGAGCAGACTGGGGGCTTTGTATCCGTCGAATGTGATGTCGGCGTAGGCCAAATCGCTGATGATCAAGAAGCCGAATTTCTTGGCCAGCCGCACCAAATCCACGTAAAAATCCTTTTCCACGACCGTAGCGGTGGGATTATGCGGAAAATTGGCCACCACCAACTTGGGTTTGGGGAAAAGGTATTGGCAGGTGTAGGAGACGTTGCTCAGGAACAGATCGGGCTTCGTCACGTCCAGACTGATGACGTTAGCGCCCGCCAGGATCACGGCATAAGTATGGGCGGGATACGACGGGGCGGGCACGATGGCGGTGTCGCCCGGCCCCAGCAATGCCAAACATAGATGGCTGAAACCCTCCTTCGAACCCAAGCAAACGATCACCTCGTTCTCCGGGTCCAATCGCACCCCGTGCTGTTTGAAGTACTTCGCTGCGACCTCGCGGCGGAGATTGAGGATGCCGCGGGCCTCGGAATAGCCGTGATTGTCGGGATCGCGTGCGGCGGCGGCCAGCTTCTCGATGACGATGTCCTGCGGCGGATCGCTGGGATTGCCCATCCCCAAGTCGATGACGTCCGCGCCGGCCCGGCGCTTCTCATACATCAACTTGTTAATTCGCGCGAAAAGGTACGGCGGCAGACGATGCACTCGATCCGCCACCGCAATCCGGAACTTTTGCGTCGCTTCGGTCGGGCCGATCGGCGCTTCCACTTCGCGGTTCTCACTATGCATAGATGCGACGACCTGAGTCTGTACGGACGGATCCTGGGCAATTCCTGTAGGGACCGGTCCGGCCCCCGTCGGGTTCGCACCAACCTCGTTGAAATGAGCCGGATAGGGCAAAAACGGGCTTTTTCCCACGCCGACCTCGGGGCCCGGCTACGGCACGTGCCCGGCCCGAGTCCATTTACGACATTCTACACTTTTCCCCGCCGGCTCACGAGGGAGAAAAAGCGACGCCGCAGCGGACGGGCGCGCTTTTCGACCGGCAAAAAGCGTGGGAAAAGAGCATTCGGCCCCTCCTGTCGGTCGTCGGTTCATCCCGGGCGCCGACCCGGCTAATCCGCCAAAGGCGTGAGCGTCACGGTCCGGAATTGAATGCGGCCCCCTTCGGATTGCAGGCCGATCGGGCCTTCCAGCACGTCCAATCCCTCGGCCTCGTTGACCTTCTCACCGTTGATCCGGAGCGTGAGCTTCGGCCCGACCAGCTCGATCTCATACTTGTTCCACTCGCCCGGTTCATTTTCGGCCGCCTTGATCTTGCCGACGCCGACGAAATCCCCCAGCTTTTCATGGCCTGAGATCTTACGGAATCGCTCCGAATCGCCGCGGAGAGCCGCCCCGTAGAACGCCCAGATATCTCCCGCGTTTCCGCTTTGAAGCTGCGCTTCCACACACTTGGGCAGGAAGGAAACCGGATCGCCGGCGATCCGCAGCAATACCCCGCTGTTGCCCGGCTTCGTCCCCGGTTCCCAACGCCATTCCACCGTCAGGCGGAAGTTCTTGTATTTCTCCTTGGTGAAGAGATAGCCGAGCGGCTCGCCCTGTGTGACCAGCAGGCCGTCTCGCACGCTCCAAACGTCCTCGATCTTTTTCTCCGGGTCGATGACGAAGAAGTCCCAGCCGTCGAGGTTTCGGCCATTGAACAACCGGACTTCGCCGGACGCGGAGCCGGCCTCCGCCGATTGTTCTGCGCGGATCACGCCCGCCGGATGGACGTTCAAGATCATCAGCGACACAATCATCAGCGTTCGCAGCATCGATACTTCTCCTTCTCATGGGTTACGGCGGCCGTACAAAGTCGCACTCTCGCCATGGCGGCGAGACGCCGGGACGGGTCAATTCCGCGATCGCTCCGGCACTCGCAGCCGAATGTTTCGAAACTCGATGGGATCCCCCTCGGCGGTGAGGCAAATCTTGCCGGGAACCGTTTCGCACCGCGCGGCGCGATTGACTTCGCGACCGTTGATCACGAGGACGACCTCCTCCCCGCGAACCGTAATTTGGTAGGCGTTCCACTCGCCCGGCGGTTTTTCCGCGGCCGTCGCCTTGGAGAGATGCGTGAGTTTTCCGAAGACCGGATGCTCCACGGTTTCCAGGCGATCGCTCGGCCCGTGAAAGCTGAAACCTCCCAATCCCCAAAAGTCGCCCGCGTCGGGGGAATTGATCTGGGCCTCCAGGCTCTTGGGCCAAATGCGGTGCGGTTCCGTGGTTCGCAGAAGGACACCTCCTCGGCCGGCCTTGTCGCCCGGAAATCGCCACTCCAGCCTCAATTCGAAGTCCGAGAAATCGCGTTGGGTAAACAAGTATCCTCGTGGAGTGCCGGAGCATTGAAGGACGCCGTCCGGAGTGAGGCGCCATACCTTCCCCACGGGCACCTCGGCGTCCTCGCAGAACCAGCCCCAGCCCGGTATCTTGCCGGAGGGGGCCTGGCTGGGAACGAGGTCGACCCAGTCCTTTCCCGAGGCTCCGACATCCTCATCCGCGCCGGCGGACAATGTCGGCAAGAGGACCGTCGCCGACAGGAAGAGGATGGTGCGATAGATACGCATGGCTTCGCCCTTTCCTCAAGGAAACCGCCCCTCAATTCGAACCCGGAAACAATCGCGGGGACGGTATCGCTGGAGCCCGGCTACTACGACCGACAGCCGCCGCCGGATTGTAGGAAAGTCCCGCCGTACGGAGACGACGGACCTGTAGTCTACCGTGGCGTTCCCCCGTTCTCAAGCTGCGAACGATCTGCCTGATTTGCGGCCGACGGGGTTGCGCCCCGGCAACGCGGAGGCACGATCGGCACGCCGCCGATCCGGATTTGCGGCCACGATCCGCACTCGCGATCGGACGCGCAAAGCCCGCCCCGGGGCCCGAGCGGCGGGGCCGGAGAAGGCCTCCCTAAAAACACCGGAAGCCGACCACCTTGCGGAAAGTCGGCTCCGATGGTTGCTTTTTCGACTCTAGACCGCGGAACCGCAACAGGGCAAGCGAGTCCCACGAGGAAGGGAAGACGCAGAGCCGTCGGGGATGACCGGCAGGCGGCCGGTTCCCTGCGTGACGGCAAAGGAAGGACCGTCCCGCCCGAGCCTTAAATCACTGGGCGGCGGGGGCAGGGGCTTCGGCCGGAGCGGCAGGCGCCTCGGCAGGGGCGGCCGCTTCGGCGGCGGGAGCGCAGCAGTCCGCTTCGCAGCAAGCGACGGCCTTGCGGGCGTGCAAACGGCTCAGCAGACCGCAGCGCTTCGGAGCGCAGGTCGGCTCGCAAGCCGGTTCACAGGCCGGTTCACAAGCCGGCTTTTCGCAAGCCGGTTCGCAAGCGGCCGGGGCGCAGCAGGCCTTGGCGGCCTTGCGGGCGCGGATCTTGTCGAGCAGGCCCACGCGCGGAGCGCAAGCAGGCTCACAAGCCGGTTCGCAAGCGGGTTGTTCGCAAGCCGGTTCGCAAGCAGGCTTTTCGCAAGCCGGTTCGCAAGCGGCCGGGGCGCAGCAGGCCTTGGCGGCCTT
>Ga0067045_1032273_pt1 | contig 10534 bp, 12 predicted proteins | sample TerdegcTABiofilm_FD_59184 | JGI IMG/M metagenome (GOLD analysis project Ga0067045, IMG submission 59184) | Combined Assembly of (Gp0054472, Gp0054536) Wastewater bioreactor microbial communities from Singapore -Terephthalate degrading... | reverse complement strand
CAGCCCTAATGGCCTGTGCGGCAGCAGGAGTAACTCAGATGAGCGCCATTGCCCTCGATATGGACGCGGATGCGGTTACAGTAGGGTTAATTCAAGTAATACGCCTGGCTACAATAGTTTTACTAATGCCTTCTTTAATTGGACACATGATTAGTTGAAAAGTATGCAGAATAATGAAAAAAGTATGTTCTATCTACGGTATTGTTGAGTGTGATATCAAGCAAACCAGATGTATACGTGCTAAGATTCCCAGGGCTATAGTTGCTATAGGTTGTCCCGAGTTTGACAGTTGGGCAGGAAAAATGGGGTACAAAAACCCTGGAAGCCGCATAAAATCAACATCGATAGCTTGGCTATGCGATATAACCGTAATTCAGCATTTTTGCCTCACTGCAGTCGTACAAGGCGGCTTTGCGTTCATCAAACGTTGGAATTTCGGCTATTTCACAGAGCTTTTTGACCATGTTGATGAACATCTTATCGTTTTTTATCAGGTCGCGCCTTCCAAAGTTGTAGAGAACTCTGTGTTTTGTAGTACCATCTTCTCTGTATGATTCAACAAGTTTTATATACTCATAATTCTTACTCTTTGTTGTTTTAATAAACACACAATCACCGCCTGATGTCGATTATATACAAATCGTACCACACGGTATTGATTATTTCAATATTTTACAAAACATAATATTAAATAAGTTGTACCACGTTTTTTGAAAATCCGTGAATTTTGGACGAAGTTATGCGGGTTTGAAGGCTATTCACATTACCCAACTGTCAAACTCGGGAGAAATATTATACGTCACCCTGATACCAGGGTTTTGAACCCTGGTATCAGTTTGCAGACAAACACGGTTCCCTCTTGCCTCGGAAACTGTGTTTGTCTGCAAACTGTAAGGCTTATGTTTAAGACAAACATAAGCCTTAATTCTTTTTGACAGAGGGTCTTTATTCCAGACGTATAATTGTCAGGCTAGCACCTGCGCCGGCTTGCAAAACGGCTGTGCCGAGAAGCCCAAACAACTCAAGTGTAATGGTTGAATTAGCTGGTAAGGTTACTATAATTTCCGCACTATAGCTTGACAGTGTCAAAACCGGATTTATTGTAGAGGCCAGATTATCAGAACCATTGATTATCAGCCTGGAACCCAGCAGTGCGCCAACTGTCAAATTAACATTGTACGAAACATAGTACCTACCGGCCGGAGCTATGGTAAAAATTGTATCGCCTACGTTTGCTGTAATATCGGCCGACAGGTTTTGAGCATCAGGAAGGGGTACTGGAGTACCAGTAGCTATTACTGCAATCGTCGCACCTGATGTATTGGCAGCAAATCCAGAAGTTTCAGTTATATTAGGTCCGGGGGGTCCAGCAGGTCCGGCGGGTCCGGCTGCTCCAGCGGCTCCGGCAGGTCCAGCGGGTCCGGCGGGTCCGGCTGCTCCAGCGGGTCCAGCGGGTCCGGCTGCTCCAGCGGGTCCGGGGGGTCCGGCTGCTCCAGCGGGTCCAGCGGGTCCGGGGGGTCCGGCAGGTCCTCTTCTGGGATAAGGTATGCAGCAACTAATCGGTACAGTTGGACAGCAAGGAGTTTTGGCTGGAACAGTTGGTCCGATTTGCACATTGTTACATTTATTTTGTTTATCATTACTATCCATTCTTATTAGTTCATCTCCCTTCAATATAGTATGTATTAATGATATATTTTACAATATATATTATTAGTATTGCTTGGGGAATGCCACTCTAAGTGTCTACTTTTTAGGGTTCACTTCCACCCGCTTCCGCTGTCGCACAAATAAAGTCAATCTATCCTGCAGGTGGCTTTGGTGTACAGCCTTGCCAGATAGTCCATGAAAACAAGAAGCAGGGCATTAAGGAAGAAAACCATTCCGGTTGTTTCAAGTATTTCCTCAACGAATTGTTCAATTCTCTGTATGTGGATACTAAAACCCTCAACGTTAAAAGAATCCAGTATGACCGCTATGGCGCTGAACAAGACCCCGGTAAGAAAGCATATTTTTGCGGATTTTCTTCCTGAGAAAAGGCCAATCATGCGGGGGAGCAGGAGAATGCCCGCTGCAGCAAACAGAAGGAGGATAAAATCCCCAGCCGAGGTCCAGAAGAAGATCGGCAGTTTTATATTCCTTGGAGACAGGATTGCATCCCTTACCCTTTCATGAAGAGCAAATCTCTCGTCAAGGGTGAGAAATAGAAAGCCGGCACAAAGCAGGCCCCAAAACCTGGTTTTTCTCGGCTCATTATTTAATAAGGAAAACAACAGGCAGCCAAGGGAAAGGACAAAGCATGAGTATAATAGTATCGATTCAAACCATGTCATCGGGGTCTGCTCAAAGATGACCCATTCCCACTATCTGGGCCATTTGCCTACCACCAGGAGCAGTACAAACAATACAGGCAATATTATACTGGAAATAACTATGCTCCTTTCAAAGGAATTCTTCACTGTCCATGGGGTCGAGCCGGGCATAAAATTTTGCATTCATCACAGCATCGATTCTTTTCACCTGCTGAGGGGAAAAAGTGCCTTTGCCCAACGCAGAGATAATCACCCCATTTTTTTGTTATCGATGGCCAAAACAATCTCCTCCCATGATTATCCTTATGGTTTGGTTTATTAATATTATGTACCGGGTCTTTACGTATGCTATAATATTAACATGATTTGATAGTAAAGCGGTGATAAACATGAGGAAGAAGAGAAAAGCCAAAACCGGAAAAGGCGTTAACATAGTTTTGCTGATAATTCTGGTACCTATGCTCGGTACACTTTTAGGATATGCGATTTCACAAAAAGTGTTAATCCCATACCTGGTAGAAAAGGAAGATGCTGTGCAGGGTACTGCGGCCGCAGACGAAACTCCCAAGGGTGACGCCGTGCCGGCTGAAGCAGACCAGAGTAAACCGGTGGTGGCTTACCAAAGGATGATTGATATTGAAGGGATGAGCATCTATTGCGTTCAGGTGGGAGCGTTCTCAAGCCGGGATAATGCTGAGAGAATGCTGGAGGAGTTAAAGGATAAGGGATTCGCGGGCTCCGTCAGAAAGGATAAGATGTATAAGGTATACTCGCTGTATGCCTTCAGCGAAAATGCAGCCAGAAAACAGCTTGATAGGGTCAAGGAAATATATAGTGATGCCCACATTTCCACTATCAGCTATCCATCTATAGGAATAAGCTATCCGGACAGCAGCTCCAGGGAAGTTGAAGAGCTGTGGAAACAGCTTACTGATACCAGGCGGATAATAATGGACGCGATGGACAGGGCGGCATCCGGCGAAAGCATTAAGGATATAGTCACGGAGCACATAACCCAAATAAAGCAGTACAGGGAAAACCTCGAAAAACAGAACATGCCTCCCGCCCTTGCCGAATATAAAGATGAAACTATCAAAATGTACGATAGTATTCTTGCAACCTATTCCAGACCGGGGAATAAAAGTGATGTACAGCTGGCAGTTGATATTGTGAGCATCTATATGAGTTTCATTGAGAGAATTAGTCAAATGGTTTAGGAGGGATAGTATGAATATTCGCCAGATAGTTGAAATACTAAAGGCAGAAGTATTGACCGGTGAAGACGATATGGAAAAAGAGGTGAAATATGCATTTGGCGCAGATTTGATGAGTGATGTGCTGGCCTTTGTCAATGAAAAAACAGTACTTCTCACAGGATTGACAAATCCCCAGGTTATCCGGACGGCGGAAATGATAGATATATCTGCAATAGTCTATGTAAGGGGTAAAAAACCAGATGATGCGTCCATTATGCTGGCGAAAGAAAACAACATAACCCTTCTGCGCACTTCCTTTACTCTGTATACCACGAGCGGCCTGCTGTACAGCGCAGGCCTGCAGGGGATAGACGTACTGGGAGTGATAAAATAATATGGGCGAAATGGTAAAACTTGAATACAGAGTAAGCAGCGAGGACTTCGAAAGGGCCGGAGATGCTTCAAGCAATACCAAGAAAGTTCTGAAAAAGATCGGGATACCTTCGGACGTTATAAGGAGAGCTGCCATAGTAACATACGAGGCGGAGATGAATCTTGTGATCCATTCTATGGGAGGGGAAATAGTAGTTGAGATATTTCCGGATAGGATAATAGTAACCGCAAAGGATTTTGGGCCAGGAATACCCGATGTTGATAAAGCTATGCAAGAAGGTTACTCAACGGCTCCGGACCGGATCAGGGAAATGGGTTTTGGCGCGGGTATGGGGTTGCCGAATATGAAGAAGTGCAGCGATGACTTCAGTATAGAATCAGAGGTAGGTGTGGGTACCGAAGTGGTTATGACCCTATACATTTAGATTAAGAGGGTGAAAAATATGGGGAACTATTTTCATTCGGTAATACTAAAGGAAGAAAGCTGTAATGGCTGTACGCACTGCATCAAGAGATGTCCCACCGAAGCGATCAGGGTCAGGAACAGAAAAGCCAGCATATTCGGGGAGAGATGTATAGACTGCGGTGAATGCATCAGCGTTTGTCCGTACCATGCCCAGAAGGCTGTTACCGATGACCTTGAAGATATAAAAAAATACAAATATAAAATAGCCCTTGTACCGCCGGTGGTACATGGGCAGCTCGATACCGGATATAGTATAGGTAAGGTCCTGAAGGCTGTTGAAATGCTGGGTTTTGACAGGGCCTACGATATATCTCCTTACTGCGATGTTGTATCCGCAATAATCAAGTATTATATAGATAATAATCTTGTTCCAAAACCGGCAGTCAGCAGTGATTGTCCGGCGATAGTAAGGCTTATACAGCTAAGATATCCGGATTTTCTCCCGAATATAATTCCTATCGATTCTCCTATGGAAGTCGCGGCCAGACTGATAAAGACCAGGGTGGTTAAAGAAAAGAATTTCAGGCCGGGGGATGTCGGAATGTTTTTCCTTACACCTTGCCCCGCCAAGGTGACCAGTATTAGGGTGCCGCTTGGTATAGGCATTTCATACACCGATGGGGCGGTTTCTGTCCGGAAGGTTTTTGCGAGTCTGTGTAGAAATTTGAAAGAACTCCAAAATGTCGAAGATGTCGAAGGCTACGAGTACTCAGGAAGAGGCATAGGTTGGGGAAGGGTTGGGGGTCAGAGTTATTCAATAGATTCAAAGCATTATCTGGCTGTAGACGGCATTGAAAATGTGATAAAAATATTTGACGAGCTTGAATTGGGCAAGCTTGAGGACGTGGATTTCTTAGAGGCATACGGGTGCTTGGGAGGGTGCGTCGGCGGTCCGCTGCTGGTGGAGAACAGCTTTATCGCAAAAAGGAGGATAAGATACCTATCCGAAAACATAGCATCACCTCCATTGATGAGCGAAGAAAAGGTAAAGGAAATGCTTGATACCGGCATCTTAAAATGGACGGAAGAAATAAAGCCGAAGAAGCTGATAAGCTTTGACCATGATATTAAAGAAGCTATAAAAAAGATGGAAAAAACCGAGGAAATACTGAAGGACCTTCCCAATATCGACTGCGGCTCCTGTGGAGCCCCGACGTGCAGGGCAATGGCCGAGGACATTGTGAATGGGAGGGCAAGGTTGGAGGATTGTATCTTTAAATTAAGGGAAAGAGTAAAGAAAATAGAAAAGTAAGGGGGCATGTCGAATGACTGTTAAAGAGATGGCCGGACGATTGAACTTAAAACCGGCAGCAGGCCTGGATGCAATGGAGAATGAGGTGGCCGGGGCCTACGTATGTGACCTCCTGAGCTGGGTCATGGCCCACGCCGGGAAAGGCAGCGCATGGGTTACAATTCAGGCTCATGTCAATATTGTTGCGGTAGCCTGTCTGTTGGACCTCGCCTGTATAATCGTTTGCGAGGGTGTGGAGGTAGACGCGGATACCCTTGAAAAGGCCAATGACGAGGGCATGCCGGTACTAACCACAACCAAAGACGCTTACAGTATTTGCTGCGGGTTAAAAGACCTGGGGATATAGGTGAAGCCATGAGAATTGCCGTTGATCTCCATATTCATTCAGCGCTTTCACCCTGCGGCGACAGCGAAATGACGCCTAACAACATAGTGAACATGGCATATATAAAGGGCCTGGATGTTATCGCAGTAACTGATCATAACTCGTCCGAAAATGTGGGAGCAGTCATGAAGCTCGGCCTTGAAAAAGGAATAATTGTTATACCCGGAATGGAAGTACAGTCCAGGGAGGAAGTTCACTTGCTCTGCTATTTTACAGGTCTTGATCAGACTATGGACTTTCAGGAGGTAGTGTATAAAAACCTGGACGGTATCAACAACCCGGGATTTTTCGGGCGTCAGATGATAATGGACGAGCACGACAGATTAGTGGCTGAAAATGAGAAACTGCTGATAGGATCCACTAACCTTTCCGTTGAGCAGATAATCAACCAGGTTAAGGAAAGGGGAGGAAGGGTTATACCGGCTCATGTGGACAAGAGGTCCTATAGTATAATTTCGAACCTGGGCTTTATTCCTCCCAGCCTGGACATAAAAACCGTAGAAGTGAGCAAAGCCGGGGATATGGAAAAACTGCTCCGTGAATACGGCTTTCTAAAGAGATATCATATTGTACGTTCTTCAGATGCCCACAGGCTCGAGGATATTCTGGAAAGGGAATTCTATATAGATGCTGCCTGTATGGATGTCTCGGGAATAGTCAATAGTCTTTAGCGGTTCAGACATTGACAAGAAAGCATATCTTTATGGAATATTACGGCAAAAGGGAGTATGAGGATGAGAGATATATCGCTTCACGTTCTGGATATTGTAAACAATTCATTGGAAGCGGGCGCAGACCTTATTGAGGTGATAGTTGACGAAGACGTTGGTAATGATGTATTAAGAGTGCGGATAAACGACAACGGGCGGGGTATGGACGAAGAGCTTGTAAAAAAAGCTGTTACTCCTTTTTTTACCTCAAGAAAAACAAGGAAAGTCGGTTTGGGACTTCCGCTTCTCAAGGCCGCCTGTGAGAGGTGCGGCGGTAAATTTAGCATTCGCTCCAAGCCTGGAGAAGGCACGAACATAGATGCAAGCTTTGGGTACAGCAACATCGACCGTCCTCCCTTGGGTAATGTGGCAGATACTATATTGAGCCTGGTCATACTCAATCCTGATGTTGATTTTTTATATCGGCATTCCTTTAATGGGCAAATGTTCATAATGGATACGAGGGAGTTAAAGAAGGTGCTGCACGAGGTGCCGGTAAACAGCCCGGAGGTTGCCGGCTGGCTAAAGGACTATCTCAGGGAAGGGATCTCGGGTATTCGGAGTGCACCGTTGTAACGTCGAGGTATACACCTTGCGCTTTGACGTTTTTGGCATTTATAAATATAAAGTATTTAATTGGTGTTGCGTTTGTTATAAAAAATTGTTATAATTATATCAAACTGGAAATACTTCTCTTCGAGTCTATTGACCTAAAGGTATCACTCATGGTCTATAGACCGATAGGGTGTGTCTGGAAATGGACATGCCTCCCGGTATGGAAAGAAGAGGAACGGGATATGTTTATTGCCAAAAGCCGCTTCCAAAATTCCATGAAGCGGTTTTTATGTTTTATGCAAGCCGTACAATAGCCTCTATGGGTTAAAAATTTGTTATAGATAGCAGTAGAAAATAATTATTAATAAAAATATTTAATTTACGTAGCAAATATGTTAAAATATTAACAAATCTATATTTTTAAAAATATTTTATGTTAAAATAGATAGGGGTAATTTTGATAGTTAAATAACTAACATAAACTATTTGGGAGGGAAACAAATGGCAGTAAAAGAGGTCCGGGATCCAGTAGACATACCAGAGAACTATGAGAAGTTGAAGGAGGTAATAGACGAGCACAAGGTCAAGAGGGGGTCATTGATACCTGTACTGCAGAAGGCCCAGGAGATATTCGGTTACCTGCCTCTGGAAGTACAGAAATATGTAGCAGAAGGAATGAACGTATCCCTTCAGGAAGTGTATGGAGTAGCTACCTTTTATGCTCAATTTTCACTGACGCCAAAGGGAGAGCACACGATAGGCCTGTGTATGGGAACGGCCTGCTATGTAAAAGGGGCAAAGGCAATACTCGAGAAGGTTAAGGAAGAACTTGGCGTAGAGGTTGGAGGGACGTCGGAGGATTTAAAATTCACCCTGGAAGCAACGAGGTGCCTGGGTGCCTGCGGACTGGCACCGGTAATGATGATAGATGAAGATGTTTACGGAAGGTTAACGGTTGACAGCATTCCGGATATTTTGAAGAAGTATCGTTAAGGATGCAGCTGTCACGGATAAAGAAGAAGGTTGTTAGCTGGCAGAGATAACGATGAAAATAGGTTATGCCAATAAAATGGGGGTGTAGATCAATGAAAACTATCCAGGAATTAGAGGAAATAAGGAGCAGGACACTGGATAAGATAAGTATCCGTAAGGAGAGGAAGGGCACGAGGATAGTTATAGGTATGGCAACCTGTGGAATAGCTGCCGGAGCCAGGCCAGTACTTTTATCCTTTATGGAAGAAGTGAATAAAAGGGGTCTGCAGGATGTAATAGTTTCACAAACAGGATGCATAGGAGTGTGCGAATACGAGCCCATAGTCGAAGTTTACAAGCCTGGAGAAGAGAAGGTAACCTACGTAAAGATGACACCGGATAAAGTAGCAAGGGTTGTAGCAGAGCATATAGTAAACGACAGAGTGGTTTCGGAGTATACCATAGGCAGTATAGAAAAATAGCATCATAGAATGTAAAGGGAGGTAGGACAATGGAGATATATCGTTCCCATGTACTGATTTGTGCAGGTACAGGCTGTACTTCCTCAGGGTCGCAGAGTGTAACGAACGCCTTTGAGCGACTGATAAAGGAAGAAGGGCTTGAGAGGGAAGTAAAGGTGGTAAGGACAGGATGCTTCGGGCTTTGCGAGATGGGTCCTGTTGTAATAATATATCCTGAGGGTGCCTTTTACAGCAGGGTTGAAGAGAAGGATGTAGAGGAAATAGTAAAGGAGCACCTGATAAAAGGCAGGATTGTAAAGAGGCTTCTTTATGAAGAATCGCTGGACAAAGATACGATAAAATCTCTTAACCAGGTTGATTTTTACAAGAAACAGATGAGGATTGCCCTAAGGAACTGCGGCGTAATAGACCCTGAAAACATTGATGAATATATAGCTATGGACGGCTACAAAGCTATTGCGAAAGTGTTGACCGAAATGACTCCCGAACAGGTTATAGACGAGGTAAAGAAATCAGGGTTAAGAGGAAGAGGTGGCGGAGGGTTCCCCACCGGAATGAAGTGGGAATTTGCGAGCAAATCAAAGGATGATAAAAAATACGTATGCTGCAATGCCGATGAAGGCGACCCTGGCGCCTTTATGGACAGGAGCGTACTGGAGGGAGACCCCCACTCTGTATTAGAGGCTATGGCTATTGCGGGTTATGCCATAGGATCCGATCAGGGGTATATTTATGTAAGGGCAGAATACCCCATAGCAGTTAAAAGGCTTCAGATAGCGATAAAACAGGCAAGGGAATACGGAGTACTGGGAAGCAACATACTGGGGACCGGATTTGCCTTTGATATAGATTTAAAGATAGGAGCAGGGGCTTTTGTATGCGGAGAGGAAACAGCCCTGTTGAACTCCATCGAGGGTAAGAGGGGCGAACCGAGGCCGAGGCCGCCATTCCCGGCAGTGAAAGGTTTGTGGCAGAAACCAACCCTGCTCAACAACGTTGAGACCTATGCAAACATATGTCCCATAATACTAAACGGCGGCGAATGGTTTGCCGGCATAGGCACCGAAAGAAGTAAAGGAACCAAGGTATTTGCCCTTGGAGGGAAGATAAACAACACGGGCCTTGTGGAAATACCCATGGGAACGACCATCAGGGAAGTTATCTACGAAATCGGCGGAGGCTGTCCGAACGGTAAAGAGTTCAAGGCTGTACAGACCGGGGGGCCTTCCGGAGGGTGCATACCTGCAGAGCTTATCGATACTCCCATTGAATATGACACCCTGGTGTCCATCGGCTCCATGATGGGTTCCGGCGGTATGATAGTAATGGACGAGGATAACTGCATGGTTGACATAGCCAGGTTCTTCCTTGACTTCACCTGTGATGAATCCTGCGGCAAATGCACATCGTGCAGGGAAGGCACGAGGAGGATGCTGGAGATACTTGAGAGAATAACAGAGGGCAAGGGACGAGAGACCGATATAGAGAAGCTGGAGACGCTTGCAAAGAATATCAAGGCATCGGCCCTCTGCGGTCTGGGTCAAACAGCGCCCAACCCGGTGCTGTCCACCCTGAGATACTTCAGGCATGAATACGAAGCCCACATAAGGGACAAGAGATGTCCGGCGGGTGTATGTACGGCTCTTTTGCAGTATGTGATCGACGCAGATAAGTGCAAGGGCTGTGGTATCTGTGCCAAGAACTGTCCGGCTAATTGTATTTCGGGCAAACCGAAGACACCGTATGTTATTGATCAGGATAAGTGTATCAAATGCGGGACATGTCAGGATAAGTGCCCCTTTAATGCGATA
>Ga0067045_1032272_pt1 | contig 10535 bp, 7 predicted proteins | sample TerdegcTABiofilm_FD_59184 | JGI IMG/M metagenome (GOLD analysis project Ga0067045, IMG submission 59184) | Combined Assembly of (Gp0054472, Gp0054536) Wastewater bioreactor microbial communities from Singapore -Terephthalate degrading... | reverse complement strand
TGAACCGTTGGGACATCTACACGGCGGATGAAATTTTCCTCACGGGAACCGCAGCGGAGGTCATTCCCGTGGTGGAGGTGGACCTGCGGAGTGTCGGGGACGGAAAACCAGGACCTGTGACGAAAAAGATCCGGGATGTTTTCTCCAAGCTCGTCCGGAGCGAGGGATACGAGATCTATCGGGAGACACGACCTCACGAGAAACGGGGGCCCGTCAAGGATTTCGTGGGGTGCCACGAGGAGAACGAGGCGTAAAAATGAAGGGGGACGGGAGAGCTTCCCGTCCTTTTTCCGTCAAGACATGTCTTTGCGAGAGCACCAGCGGAGGAGGGAGCCCTGTGGAAGTGCAGGTACTTGCCATCAATCCCGGATCGACAAGCACCAAGATTGCCTGGTATCGGAATGATGAGGAGCTGTGGAGAGTGACCCTGTCCCACTGCGTGGAAGAGGTCGCTGCCTTTCCGTGTGTTGCGGAACAGTTTCCTTTTCGGCTTCAGGTGATCGAGCAGGCGGTGGCGGAGGAGGGGGGGGATCTGGATGCTCTTCAGGCCGTGGTGGGGCGGGGGGGTATCGTGGATCCCATCCCGGGAGGCACCTATGCGGTGGATGAGTTGCTCCTGAACCATCTGCGGCGCGGAAAGCCCTGGGAGCACGCCTCGAACCTCGGAGGCATCCTTGCGGCAGCCATCGCTTTTCCGCGCAAGATTCCTGCCTACATCGTCGATCCGGTCGCTGTTGACGAACTGGAGGCCGTCGCACGAATTACGGGACTGCCGGAGCTTCCAAAGCACTCTCTGGGACACGCGCTGAATATCAAGGCCACGGTACGCCGCGCCGCGAAGGAGCTCGGTCGGGACTGGCGGGAGCTGAACGTCGTCGTGGCCCATCTCGGTGGAGGTATCTCCATCTGCACCCACAAGGCGGGACGAATGGTGGATCTCAACAATGCCAACGAATTTGGTCCCTTTTCTCCCGAACGCTCCGGAGGCGTTCCGGCGGGGGACCTCGTCCGCCTTTGTTTCAGCGGTAACCATTCCATGCAGGACCTCCGCAAGAAGATCGCTGGAGCGGGCGGTGTGGTGGGATATCTGGGAACGAGCGACCTCAGGGAAGTGAAGCGTCGAATCGCCGAGGGAGACGAAAAGGCTCGTCTCGTCTACGAATCCATGGCCTACCAAGTGGCGAAGGAGATCGGTGCCTATGCGGTTCCCCTGGAGGGTGGCATCGAGGCGATTCTCCTCACGGGTGGCGTGGCGCACGACGGCGACTTTGTCCGGCTTGTCACGGAACAGGTACAGTGGATTGCTCCCGTTCTCGTCTACCCTGGCGAGGACGAGATGCGCGCTCTTGTGGAGGGGGCGTTGCGCGTTCTGCGCGGCGAGGAGCCGTGCCTCCGTTACGGTGAGATGATCGCCGCTTCCTGAAAAAGGGTTTTGGAGGGATCACATGTCTTGGCACACCGTGGCGTGTGGACATGTGCGGAAGCGAACATAGATTGCGGGAGGCAGAAGAAGCATGATGCATGATGGCGAGTTCTCTTCTTTTCGGAATCTTGATTTCCTGCTCGATCGTTGTCGCGATGGCAAACGCATGCGCATCGCCGCTGTCTGTGCTCAGGACGAGGATGTTCTTGTTGCACTGGACGAGGCACGGCGACAGGGCATTGTCGAGGGTGTTCTTGTGGGTGACCAGGCGAAGATCGAGAGGGTCGCAAAAACGGTGAGCGTGGATTCCGGAGCGTTCGAGATCGTGCACGAGCCCACTGAGGCTGGGGCGGCAGAGCGCGCGGTTCGTATGGTCGCCGAAGGACGGGCAGACACCCTCATGAAGGGGATGATCAAGACGGCGACGCTCCTCAAGGCGGTGCTGAACAAAGAGTGGGGATTGCGGTCCGGGGCGCTGCTGAGTCATCTCTTCCTCTTCTATATTCCCAAAATGGGGCGCTTCTACGGACTGACCGACGGGGGGATCAACACCTATCCGGATCTCCAGGCCAAGGTTGGAATTCTTGAAAACGCGGTGGCCTGTTATCGCGCTCTCGGATGTGCCTGTCCTCGGGTTGCGGCCCTTGCCGCTGTGGAAGTGGTGAATCCGGAGATGCCTTGTACGCTCGATGCGGCGGCACTCACCCAGATGCAACGGCGGGGACAGATCAAGGGATGTCTGGTTGACGGCCCTCTGGCATTGGACAACGCGGTGAGCGAGGAAGCCGCCCGACACAAGGGAATCGATTCGGACGTCGCAGGAAAAGCGGATATCCTTCTCGTCCCCGACATTGAGGCGGGAAATCTCTTGGGCAAGACCATGCTTTATCTTACTGGAGGCGAGGGAGCAGGAGTGATTCTTGGAGCGAAAGTTCCGGTGGTGCTCACCAGCCGAATCGATTCGGCCCGGACGAAACTCCTCTCCATCGCTCTCGGTGCCGTTCTTTCCAGAAAGTAACCCTCTCTGAAGCATGGGCTGAAGGAGGACAATCGCCTTGGCGTATGTCCGAGGGAGCGGTATAGTGTATCCATGAGGTGGAAACGCCCGTCTATATTTTCCAAATGACAAGGGGAGGTTCTGACCAGCATGAAACAGATTCGGTCGTTGACGGAACTGATGGAGTATGCCCGGGAGATTGGGCCCCGCAAGATCAGCGTTGCCCTGGCGGAGGATCCGGAGGTTATGGAAGCCGTCGAGGATGCGCGCAAGAACGGCATTGCCACGGCGATCCTCGTGGGCAATGCGGTGAAGATCGCCGATGTGGCGGCGAAACTTGGCATCGATCTTGCGAACTACAAGGTTGTGGACGAGCGGGGCGACGAGAACGCCGTGGCCCTCAAGGCTGTAGAGCTCGTGTCGTCAGGGAGTGCGGACATTCTCATGAAGGGGATGATCAAGACCGCCAACTTCCTTCGGGGCGTCCTCAACAAGGAGAAGGGGCTCCGCTCTGGAGCGCTCATCTCCCACGTCTACATCCATCAGGTAGAAGGGTACGACCGGGTCTTCTTCGTCTGCGACCCCGCGTTCAACATGTATCCGGACCTTCAGGCAAAGGTGAACATCCTGAACAACACTGTGGAACTCGCTCATGCCTTCGGCATCCAAACCCCGAAAGTCGCCGTTCTGGGTGCCGTGGAGGTGGTGAATCCGGACATGCCCTGCACGCTTGATGCGGCAGCCCTTGCCCAGATGAGCCGCCGCGGGCAGATCAAAGGATGCGTCGTGGACGGTCCTTTCGCCTTGGACAATGCCATTAGCGTGGAAGCGGCGAAGCACAAGGGAATCGAGTCCGAAGTGGCGGGAAACGCGGACATCCTCCTTGTGCCGGACATCGAGGCGGGAAATATGATGGCCAAGGCCATTGTCTACTTCTCGAGAAACAAGACTGCCGGACTCGTGCTGGGCGCCAAAGCGCCAGTTGTTCTCACCAGCCGCACGGATACCGCGGAGACAAAGCTCCTCTCCATTGCCTCCGCCGTCGCTCTCGCCGCCCATCAAGGGCGCTGACGCTCGAAAAAGGACGACAAAGGGGCCGCACGACGGCCCCTTCGTTCGCTAGTGCTTCGCCTCGGAGGGAATGCGCATGACTGTGTCGAAGGACGGTTCCTTCACGATTTTTGTGATCAACCCTGGTTCCACCAGCACCAAGTTCGCCCTCTTTCGGGATGAGCAGGAGCTTTTTTCCCACACCCAACGGTATGATGTGGAGGAGTTGCGGGAATTCGTCTCCATGGCGGACCAGGAAACGTTTCGGAGGACAGAAATTCGCAAGGTTCTCGACGCGGAGAAGATTAACCTCACCGACGTGGATGCCGTGGTGGGACGGGGAGGGCTGCTTCGTCCCATCGAAGGGGGAACCTATGCGGTGAATGCTCCTATGTTGGAGGACCTTGTCTCGTGTCGTTATGGAACGCACGCGAGCAATCTCGGAGCACCTCTGGCGCTTTCCCTGGCGCAAGAGGCCGGAGGCAAACCCGCCTTTATCGTGGACCCAGTTGTGGTGGATGAGTTACTTCCCCAGGCGCGACTCTCGGGTTTCCCCGGAATCGAAAGACGCTCCATCTTTCATGCGCTGAATCAGAAAGCCGTGGCCCGTCGTTTTGCCGCGGAGACGGGCAGACGCTACGAGGAGCTCAATCTCGTGGTGGCTCACATGGGGGGCGGCATCTCCGTGGGAGCCCACCTTCACGGGCGTGTTGTGGATGTCAACAACGCCCTTGACGGAGAGGGGCCTTTCTCGCCGGAGCGGGCGGGGTCTCTTCCTGCGGGAGAACTGGTCAAGTTCTGTTTTAGTGGCGTCGTGGACTTGGAGACCATGTTGCGGAAGCTTGTGGGCGGTGGTGGCATGGTTGCTCATCTGGGCACCAACGACCTTCGCGAGGTCTATCGTCGCATCGGCGAAGGTGATGCGACTGCGGCGCTTATCCTGGACGCCATGGCCTACCAGGTGGCCAAGGAGATCGGCTCCAGGGCAGTGACGCTTCGGGGTGTGGTGGACGCGATTCTTCTTACGGGAGGACTCGCCTACGCCGAGGATTTTGTGGAGCGCATTCGCAAGCGGGTAGAATGGATCGCTCCCGTGAAGGTCTACGAGGGCGAGGATGAGCTGCGCGCCCTTGCGGAAGGCGCCTTGCGCGTGCTCCGGGGCTTGGAGACCGCGAAGATTTACGGAGAATGAACATGCGTATCGCTGTTGTAGAACCGTTGGGTGTTCCTCAGGCACTTCTCGACGAACTTGCGGCTCCCTTTCGGGCGGCGGGACATGAGGTCTGTTTTGAGAGCGAGCGGAGCATCGACACGGAGATCCTCCGCAAGCGAGCGGAAGGTGCATCGGTGGTGATCCTCGCCAACATTCCCTTCGGAGGGGATCTTCTTCGTTCTCTGCCGGAATTGCGGATGCTCTCCGTGGCCTTTACCGGGACGGACCACGTGGATTGCGCTGTTTGTCGTGAGCGAGGCATCTGGGTGTGCAATGCTGCGGGATATGCAACGCAGGCCACGGCGGAAATGACCATTGCTCTCATGCTCGGAGTACTTCGCTGCGTTGCCGAGGGGGATAGGGTCGTCCGTCAAGGCGGTGTCCGTACCTATCTCGGAAAAGAACTTCAAGGAAAAAAAGTTGGGATTGTCGGAACCGGCGCCATCGGTCTTCGGGTGGCGGAATTGCTCCTTGCCTTCGGATGCGAGGTCGTCGCCTGGAGCCGCAGCATCCGGAAGGAAGCCTTGGCCCTCGGCGTTACCTATGTAGATCTGGACGAGCTTCTCGCCACCTGCGACATTGTCTCCCTCCATACTCCCCTTACGGAAGAGACGAAACTTCTGTTCGACCGGGAGCGGATCGCCCGCATGAAACCGGGCTCCCTGCTGTTAAATGTTTCTCGAGGTGGTGTTGTGGATTCCCGAGCCCTTGCTGTTGCATTGGAAAAGGGGCATTTGAATGGCGCTGGCATCGACGTGTTCGAAATGGAGCCGCCCATTCCCCCTGATCATCCCCTTCTCGCCGCGCCCAACACCTTATTGGCGCCTCATGGAGGATTTGCCACCGAGGAAGCGCTTGCGAAGCGAGCGCGGATCGTTTTCGAGAACATCACGGCATGGATGGAGGGACACCCGCGCAACGTGGTCGTCCAGGGGCGGAGTCTTTAGCAGCGGTTTTTGTCTTTTTCAGGAGAAAAACTGAAAGGGTATGGTTGTTTCCTTTTTTAAACATTGAGAGGACTTTCTGAGACGTGTTTCTCTCGTGATTAGTCGGAGAATTCTTTCAGAAGAGGCTCGTGTCGTGATTTTTGAAACGATTGAATTGTAAGATAAATTCTCTTTCTTGACAAACAATAAGGGCGGTTGTACCTTGTGCTCGTATCAGGAAGTTTCATTTTTCCGGAGAATTTCTCTCCGAAAAAGGAACGGAGCACAGGGAGGAATGTACCATGTTCGGTATGGATCCGGAGACAATCATGTATCTGGAACGGAAGATGGCGGGACTTGAAGAGGAGCGGAACGAACTCGTCAAATTTATCCGCGATGCCCTTGGGGGTAGGCTTTAGTTAGGAGTTGAGCGACCCTTCAGGGCTTTGTGCCCTTGGTAAAAGTCTCTTGTCAAAACGCGGCGGAGCAAGGCACATGACGCCTTTCTCCGCCGCGTTTTTGTGTCTCCGGAAACGGCGTGGCGCCTTTTGAATCGTTTTGCCTCTCGAAGGTGTGTTCCTGACCGTGTTGTGGCCTGGCCCTGATGCTCTCGCTGTCAGAGTACGCTACATTCCCTCCCATAATATCCTGAGCGGTGTTTCGCAACAAGAATGGCGTCTTTTGTCGGGGCCGTCAGAGAAGCCGCTGTTACCGAAAAGACGTTGCGGGAAGAGCTTCGGAACGTTTACAAGGAAGAGGACCGGTAGTTTTGCGGGCGGAATTTTTGTTTTTATTTCTCAAGAAGATGGGGTATCCTAGAGAAAGCGCACGTACTGCGACCATGCTCGGCCAAGAGAAGGAGGTAGGGGAGCATGCTGAGCTCGGAGAAGGGGGAAGAGGGGCGGTGCGGTCCGGTTTGCTCCTCCCGAGGCGGTGTTTCTGGAGAAGCAGCGAGCCTTTGCGGCCAAAATGGCTGGAACCTGGAGCAGCTTTTTCACGCTTCCGCGGAGGCTATCCTGATTCTTGGAAGAAATAAGCGCGTTCTTCGCGCCAATGACACCTTTTTGCGGATCTTTGGTTTTTCCAGGGAAGAGGTGGAGGGAAAGCTCTGCTTCGAGGTCCTTCGCGCTCCCTTTTGCAACGGTCCCAATTGCCCCTTGGAGCGTTCCTTCGATGCGGTAGAGACGCTGGAATTTCGCATGAACGTTCCCGCCAAGACGGGAGAGAACGTTCCCTGCCTCGTTTTTGCTACGCCGCTGCGGGATGGAGAAGGACGGGTCGTGGCCGTGGCGGAACAATTCCGGGACATGACGGAATGGCAGCGCTTGGAACGTCTGGCCGCGAAAGGGGTTGCTCATTGCCGGTTACTCGTGGAGAAAATGGGGCTTTTTTTGGTGGAACTCGATACGAGGCTTCGGTTCACTTTCCTCAATCCTGCGGCGGAAGTTTTTTTCGGTATTGCCTCGGGGAATTCGGGAAACGCAGTTTTCCAAAACTTCGTGCACGAGTCGAGAAGAATTTTTTTCGAGGAACGTCTCCGGGCCATCGCCAGGGAACGTTCTGTTTCGGACTCGTTCCGGCTTCACCACATTACCGCTGCGGGAAAGGAGTTTCACGTGCATTGGAGCGTGATCCCCCATTTTTCCGAGAAGGGGGAAGTGGAAGGATTTACCTGTCTTGGGCGGAACGTCTCCGAGGAGCATCGCCTTTCCGGAGAACTGCAGCGCATGGCCCTCTTTCCGCTTGCGAACCCAAACATGGTCTTTCAGATCGATACTTCGGGGGACATTACCTTTGCCAATCCCAGCGCATGGAAATGGCTCGGAGAGCACGGTTTCGAGGATCTCCGGGGGCTTGAGAACCTGTTGCCGCCGAACTACAAGGAACTTCTGGAGAGGAGCCTTTCCCTGGGAGATTTTCTGAGTTTCGACATCGCCTGGAAGGGGCATTTCTACGACGTAAAGCTCACTCCCTTTCCGCGGCAGGAGACATGCATGGTCAACGTGACGGACGTCACGGAGTACCGGAAGATCGCTCAGGAAAGGGAGCTGCTCTACCGGGCTTTTCAAGACTCCATTCATGGCATGACCGTCACGGATATCACGGGCAAAATCCTCTACGTAAACCGGGCCTTCGAGGAGCTCTACGGCTATTCTCAAGAGGAAGCGCTGGGAAAAACGCCGCGCATTCTCAATCCTGGGCGCAAGGTCTATCGGGATTTGGGGTACACGGAGGAGCAGTACGATCGTCTTTTCAGCGGAATGTGGGAGAGTATTGTCGATCCGCAAAAAGGACGATGGGAAGGAGAGCTCGTCAATCGCCGCAAGGACGGGACGCTCATGTGGGTGCATCTCTATATCAGCGCGGTGCGAGACGAGCGCGGAGAACTGATGGCCTTTCTCGGTACCCCCATGGACATTACCCAGAGGGTGGAGGAGGAAAGAAATACCCGGCTCGACCTGTACAGAGCCCTTGCGGAAACGGCCGAGGCGCGGGATATGGAGACTGGTGCACATCTCCTGCGGGTCAGCACCTATTGTCGTATCGTGGGTGCCTATCTGGGGCTCGTGGGAAAAGAGCTTTTGGACTTGGAAATTTTCGCTCCCTTTCACGACATTGGTAAAGTCGGTATTCCCGATAGCGTCCTCCTTGCGCCACGGAAGCTCTCTCCCGAAGAGTTCGAGATCATGAAGACCCATACGACCATAGGGTACAACATTCTCCACGGCCATCCGAGCCTTGAAACGGCGGCGGAGATCGCGCTTACCCACCACGAAAACTACGACGGTACCGGATATCCTCGAAGACTTGCCGGCTCCGCCATTCCGCTGAACGGACGCATCGTGGCCCTGGCGGACGTGTATGATGCGCTGCGGAGTCGTCGTCCCTACAAGGTGCCTTGGACGCACGGGGATGCATCGAACTTCATCCGCGCTCAGAGCGGAATGAAATTCGATCCGGCAGTGGTACGTGCCTTTGTTGCCCTTGAGGAGGAGTTTCAGGAGATCGCCGAGCGCTTCAGCGACGAGCGAGAGGGCTAAAGAGGAGTAAGCCACTTCGAAAGGGCTGTTGGTATTTCTGAAAACTGGGCGATCCCAGGAGGAGATCGGCGAAAAGGGGAAGCTTGGAAAGTGCTGTTGACATTTCTGAAAGGGGCAATGTCTCGGGGTGGAGCGGAATCGGGGCCTGGGCATTGACCTGAGTGGTGGAGGAACTCAAAAAAGTGTCCTCCTTTTCGAGCGGCACCGCCTTTCAGGGGATGTCGCTTTTTGTTTTTCCAGGAGTTCCATCACTTTCTGGAATGGAATGAATCCATTCGGTTTGACATCTGATTCATATTTGGGTATGCTGTACCAGTGCCGTTAGTAAAAAATGGCTCTTTTGCAATGATCTCATCTAAAAGTGATTGCATTGCGCTGTGGTTACAGAGTAGATTTACGATGTTTCCATATGCGGTTACTCCTTTTCATTTAATCCCATTCAAGTTCCGGAGCATTCCCGTTCCGAACGAAGAAACCGGCGGACACTTCGCAGAAGCATCGTGGGAGACGAAGAAGCAGAAGTATGTACCGCAGAGGCTTTTTCCCGGCAGAGGGGGAAAAGAGGGTTTTTTGTGCACTGCCGCCTCGATGGATCGAAGAACACGGAAAAAACGAAAAGAAGGTGGAACGGAGGAAGGAGCTGGTGGAATGAGAAAGCAATCCGCCGGACATCTCGTGGTGCAAAGCCTCGAAACGTGCGGTGTTGATACGGTGTTCGGCATTCCCGGCCTGCACACGCTCCATATCTACGACGGGCTGTTGCATAGCGCTCTTCGGGTCGTCACGGCCCGACACGAACAGGGGGCCGGGTTCATGGCCGACGGCTATGCCCGCTCCACTGGAAGAGTTGGTGTCGCTCTGGTCATCTCAGGACCGGGGCTCACGAACATTCTCACCCCCATGGGGCAGGCGTTTGCCGACGCCGTTCCCCTGCTTGTGATCTCCAGCCAGGTGCCACGGGCTTTTCTCGCCGGCAAAAGCGGTTTTCTCCACGAGCTGCGGAACAGCACGATCATGGTCGCCTCGGTGGCCAAAGAAAGTCGTCGCATCCATGCTGCGGAAGAGATTCCCTGCGCCGTGGCGCAGGCGATGCGGACCGCCCTTTCCGGGCGTCCCGGACCGGTGCATCTGGAGATTCCTTTGGATGTGCTGGGTACGGAGATCGGCGAGATCTCGTCCTTCGCGTGGCCCGGTTTCACCGCCTCGGGGCGCGATCCGAAAACCGCGCCGCCGGGAATGCGGGACCTCTCTGTTCCACCGGGTCCACCCCCTCCCGAAATCGATCCTGCCGCAGTAGTTTCCCTGCTTCGCAATGCTTCCACCCCGATGCTCCTCGCCGGAGGCGGCTCCGTGACGGCAGCCCCGGAAATCAAAAGTCTCTCAGAACGTCTCGGTGCTCCCGTGGTCACGACGACCGCTGGAAAGGGAGTTCTCCCCGAAAAGCACCCGCTCTCCCTTGGCACACGTCTGCATTTTCCGTCGGTCCGCAACGCCGTCGAGGAGGCGGATGTCCTTCTCGCCGTCGGAACGGAACTGGCTCCCACGGATCTCTGGGAGGCTCCGCTTCGCCCGAAGGGGCATCTCCTGCGCATCGATACCGATCCTTCGGCGCTCTCGCGCAACCTTCCCGCCCACATTTCCCTTGAGGGAAACGCCCGAGAGGTGCTGCGCCGCCTTCTCGCGGACCTGCATGTCTCCCGTCCACCCCGATCGGAGGCGGTCAAGGCCCTGCTCCAGTGTTCCCGAAACGAACTCGCCGCGGTAACGCGCATGGGCACGGCACTTCCCTTCATGCTGGACATGCTCCGGGGGCTTCGCCGGGGACTCCCCGACGACGGGCTCCTCGTCATGGACATGACGGGTCCCGCCTATGTGGCGCTCAGCG
>Ga0067045_1004440_pt1 | contig 10536 bp, 9 predicted proteins | sample TerdegcTABiofilm_FD_59184 | JGI IMG/M metagenome (GOLD analysis project Ga0067045, IMG submission 59184) | Combined Assembly of (Gp0054472, Gp0054536) Wastewater bioreactor microbial communities from Singapore -Terephthalate degrading... | reverse complement strand
CAGCAGTAGTAAGAATATGGCGGGTTTGCACAAGGTCAAACGCACCTTGGTCACAAAATACGTCTACCCAAGGTAAAGGTGTTTGGGGGGCATGTTGTTTCCACCAATTTTTTAGGTTGGGCAACATTTGTTCACAAATTAATTTCACGTACTTATCAGGTTTTCCCTGAAATTCCTCAGGGGTGCTATGGGCTGCTAGGAAGGTGGGCAGGACCTCCAGTGGACCGTGAGTGTTTAAATCCATTAGCACTTTTATTTGCTGTAATTCGCTTTCCCATGTTAGCCCGTACCCGCTCTTAGCTTCGGCAGTGGTAGTGCCCTGCGCGAACATCGCCCGGGCACGTTTGTAGGTATGTTCGAACAGCTCCCTATGACTGGCCTGGCGCGTGGCACGAACGGTGGAGAGAATGCCACCTCCTGCTGACTGAATTTCTAGGTATGATTTTCCCTTCAGGCGCTCCTCAAATTCTGCTGCGCGGTCCCCCGCCCAAACCAAGTGGGTGTGGGCATCAATGAAACCGGGCATCACCACACAACCGCTGGCATCCAGCGTAGTTTCTCCTCTGGTTTGGCTGAGCAGTTCCCTGGAATGTCCCACTTGGCTGATCATCCCGTTTTCAGTCTGCACGGCTCCATCCTCGATGATGCCTAGGTTGCCCAACCGATGTCCACGTTGGGCTGGGCCCGCCAGGGTGAGTAGTTGTGAGGCAGAATGAATCAACATGAGATAGATGAGTTATTATAAAGGACAATCTCGCAAGTGCGCTTATAGTAAAATCTAGCCGTTCGCATACATATAGAGGTGTGACCTTGCGCGTCTCAAAATTTGAAAAAGTCATTAGTGTAGTACTTTTTATCTTAACCTGGGTGGTGTTGGCATTGCAGGGTGGTCATCCCATTTTCTCTGATGAACTGCTTTACATTGATGCTGGCTTGAACGACACTCAGGTTCCCAGTTATGGTAACCGCTATTTCCATGTGTATCTGCAAAAGCTGTTTATGGTATTAGCCCCCACACCACTGAAAGGCATAGGTATCTATTGGGGTTTTCTGATAGCCCTCACCGCTTTGCTGGTGTATTGGAATGCGCGTTCTTTTTTCAAGCGCAGCACGCCTCTGCATGGTCTCATAGCGGTGGCTATCTTTTTCTCTTACCGCTTCATTGCACAATACTGCGGGGTTACCTCAGTGGATATTACTGCCATGGTCATGGTGCTCGTATTGTTGACTCTCTACCTGGCTTATATTCGCAGTGGAAGAAAGTTAACCTGGGCACCATTTGTTTTAGGTGCCATGGTCTTCCTCTGTTTTAAGACCAAGGAAACTACATTATTCTCGTTCGTCATCCTCCTGGGCTTACTATTTGATGAGCAGGGGAAATTTTCGTTGAAAAACCTAGTGCCAATCCTGAAACCATTGGCAATTGGATTTGTCGCGGCAGTTGGATTCTTCATTATGTTGGATACAATATTTTTACATCAACCATTCTTTGCCATCAGCCCTGCTACCCTAAGTGAGGTGATTAAAAATTATGCCTACACCGGGGCATTCCGCAAAGAGCCCAGCAGTTATTACTATTATCTTTTGGTCAGTTTAACCATGCCTTTTTTGCTCTACCTGGTCAGTGGTATCAAACATCAGGATTCAGAGACATCACCGTCCCTGAAAACTATCTGGCTTTTCCCTCTGGTGCTAGCGTTTTTCATGACCCTGAACATGCTAAAGATTCCGTGGGGATTCATTGAGCGCTTTTATTTCCCTGCCCTACCAGTAATTGCCCTCTTGGCACCTCAGTCTATTGACTTTGAATGGCCAAAGACCATCCGCGAAAAGATAAAATTCTTTGGCTTGCTTCTTTTGGGAGTAGGGCTCGTTTTCATCTTGCGCAGAATCTTCATGGAATGGACATCTGACATCCAGTGGGATTACGGGCGATTTTTGGATACCATCTATTATCCACTGCTTCTTTCAATATTACTTGCTTTTATCCTATGGACCCGACGGTTCACCTGGTTAAGCAGCGTTATCCCGTTGTTATGTATTTTTGCGTTATTGCTGGCGCCCCTGGCGCATACCTATAAATATATCTTTCGCGTGCCGAATGCCGCTACATATTTTAATAAGTTGTATTATCCCTTCATTGCTTTTCAGGAGAAAATTCACTATTCACCTGAAATAAATTTTTACATGACACCTGCTATCAAGACTGAACTGCAGATGTTGAGTGCTAACCGTGATGAATTGGTTGCAATGTTTAATGTCTTTTTTGATGGACGCACAAAGCAGTCCAATTTCACCATTGGTTGGGAGCCCGATAAAATATTTGAGGATATCTCTCAACAACCTTATGATTATGTGTTGCTAACGCAGGGGGAGTGGGATAGTATCAGTGCCAACCTGAGAAACAAACAATCTTTGGAAGAATTTTATACACAATGGAACGACCCACAAAAACAAGTAGTCTTGTTATCAAGACGGGCAAGTTGATTACATTTCATGGTAGTGGAAGTTATTCACCTGGTTGTTTAGTAAACTAGAAATATAGAAAAATTAAGGGTGTATGTGGGATAAAGGATGTTATCGTGTCTAGTAAGAAGAGTTAAAATTTCCATCAAAATATTTGTACTGCAATTCAGATGACCTTATTATCCGCAACCAAACTAGCCAAATCTTTTGGCGCCCATGATATCTTTAGCGACATCAACCTGAGCATCCCAACCCGCGCCCGTATTGGACTGATAGGTGCCAACGGCGTAGGCAAGACAACCCTGTTGCGCATCCTGGTCGGTGAAGAATCTCCCAGCCAGGGAAAAGTGGAATATGCTAAATCCTTACGTATTGGCTATTTACCACAAGAATCCCTCCAGATCAGCCCATGCACCTTATGGCAGGAGTGCCTGATTCCGTTTCATGGTCTACTAGAGCTAAAGCAGAAGATGGAAGCCTTGGGCGAAAGCCTGCAGGATTCCTCTCATAATGGAACCTTGATAAATGAATATGGAAGGTTACAGGCACAATTTGAGCATCAGGGCGGTTATGAGTATGAGACGCGCATCCGTAAGGTGCTCAGTGGCTTGGGTTTCACGGAGAGGGATTATGAACGTTCTCTGTCTCAATTTTCAGGAGGAGAGCGCACGCGTGCTTTGCTGGCTCAGCTCTTACTCTTGGGTCCCACCCTTTTGGTGCTGGATGAACCCACCAACCATCTGGATATCCAAGCCATTGAATGGCTGGAAAATTTTCTAAAGGATTACCCCGGCGCTCTGCTCATGGTTTCGCATGACCGCTATTTACTTGACCATGTTGTTCAGGTGATCTGGGAGATGACACCCGCATTGGAGGTCTTTCATGGCAATTACAGCACCTATCTCACCCAACGCGAGGAACGCTATGCCCGCCGTCTGAAGGAATATCAGGCACAGGAGGCATTTATTGAAAAGGAGAGGGAGTACATCCGCCGCAATATTGCCGGGCAGAATACACGCCAGGCGAAAGGTCGCCTCAAGCGCCTGGAGCGCCTTTTGAGGGATGCGCGTTTAACTCCGCCTGTGAATTCACGCAAATGGAAGTTCAATTTAGGGCAGGCCAGTCGTTCGGGTGACCTGGTGTTGCGCACATCTGATTTAAGCATTGGCTTTGCCGGTTCCAGTGAGCCACTCTTTCTGGTACCTGATCTTACCCTGCGGCGGGGTGAATGTGCTGCCATCTTGGGTCCCAATGGTGCGGGTAAGACAACTTTCCTGCGCACCATCTTGGGGCAGGTGCCTCCCTTCCATGGGGAGGTCCGTCTGGGAGCAAGCCTACAAATAGGTTATTTCTCACAGGCTCGTGAGGGGTTGTTACCGCAACGTACATTAATGCAGGAAATCGAAGCACGTGCCCCGCAAATGTTACCAGCGGAGGTGCGTGATTACCTGGCTCGCTTTTTATTCACCGGGGATGATGTGTTTCAGAAGGTGGAGACGCTATCCGGCGGGGAAGGGACAAGGTTGGCACTAGCCTGCCTGGTACTGGAGGGTGCCAATCTGTTGTTGCTAGATGAGCCAACCAATCATCTTGACTTGCACTCTCAGGAAGCTCTGCAACGCAACCTACAGGAATTTTCAGGTACTATTCTCTTGGTCACCCATGACCGCTATCTAGTGGATGCTATCGCCACCCAGATTTGGGAAGTTGATCCCGGTAGGAAGGTGTTGACTGTATTTCTTGGCACCTACTCGCAGTTTCGTCAGGTGCAGTCAGCAGCGCATGACAGGCGGGAATTCAAAGCCAATCTCACTACCAAGATATCCAATGACCAAAAAATCAGAGTAAGCAAGAATCGCATTGCAGCCTTGGAAAATGATATTACACTGCTGGAAGGCAGACTAAATGACCTCACAACTCAATTAGAAAATACTCATTTAAGTAGTGAGCAAGTAGCTGAGCTGGGGACGCGTTATATGGAATTGCAACGCAGCCTGGATGAAAAATGGAAGGAATGGGATAAAATCATACTTTCAGATTAACGCTATGGACGCAATTCGTTGAAGAAACTAAAAGTAGCCTTATTGGCCAATCTCAAAGTGAATGCCCCGTATTGGGAGGGTATCCCCGAGGACCAGTGGGCGGATTTAGATTCGGAAAAGACTATTAATGCCATCGTGGAAGCCATCCGTATGGGTGGATATATCTGTGAGTTTCTGGAGGGTGACCGCACACTAATTAACACCCTGCCGAAATTCAAGCCAGATATTTGTTTTAACATCTGCGAGGGTCATTTTGGAGATTCGCGTGAAGCCCAGGTGCCGGCTATCCTTGAAATGATGCGTATCCCCTATACCGGTTCTAAGGTGCTCACCCTGGCACTAGCTCTAGATAAACCCATGACCAAACGCATCCTGTGGTGGCATGAATTACCCACCCCCGGCTTTCAGGAGTTCGATGCTGCGGATGAGCCGTTAAATACTGACTTGAGTTTCCCGCTCTTTGTCAAGCCTAGCCGCGAGGGTACCAGCATGGGTGTCAGTGAGAATTCCATTGTAAAGACAGAAGAAGAATTGCGCGAGCAGGTTAGTTTTATTATCAATAAGTACAAACAACCTGCCTTGGTAGAACAGTACATTGAAGGGCGCGAGATCACGGTGGGTGTGGTGGGTAACCTAGTTGGTCCGGTGGCACGCCGGCTACCTCATCCTTATAATGCCCCCCGTGTGCAGGCCGGGCTGCACTTTTTACTGCCCATGGAAGTGGACCTGCGACCCTACCTAGCTACCGATGTGGTGTACAGCAACCGCCTGAAAGTAGCTTTGGCAGATCAATTGGACTACCTCTGCCCGGCACCTATTGATGAGGATATGGTGGATGAGCTCAACTGGCTAACGGCAGCTGTCTTTCGTGTTATGGATGCGCTGGATGTCTCACGTGTGGATTTTCGCCTGGATGTGAATGATAACTGGAAGCCTTATATCCTAGAAATTAACCCCCTACCCGGTTTGGCCCCGGGCATCTCAGACTTGGTGATTGAAGCGAACGCAGAGGGTATTACCCATGCTGAGCTAGTGCACATGATTTTGGATGCTGCCTTGGCGCGCTATGGCATGAAACTGCCGGGATTAGTATAATCCTGCTGTTGGCTGATGATTTTTAATCCTGCCTCATTGTCTTCATTAATAAGACTTATGAGATTACTTTGGTAATGATTGTTTCGACATACTTGACTTAATCCCGAAATTATCTACACTAATAACTAAATACCAATTTACGGAGGACATCATGCCTGCTTTGAATAAGGTACAACTCATCGGGCGTTTGGGTAGGGAACCCGAAGCACGCACCACCCCCAAGGGTACGGCTTATACCACTTTCTCTCTGGCAGTAGACCGCGTGTGGAAAGACAAGAAGGACACCGACTGGTTTAACGTGGAAGCCTGGGGCAAGCTGGGGGAGATTTGTAGTAAATACCTCAAAAAGGGTCAGCTGATATATGTCGAAGGTGCCCTACGTACCACCCGCTATGACCATGAGGGCGAGACACGCTACTTTACTAAGGTGGTCGCCAACCGCATGCAGATGCTGGAATGGAGAGAGGCCGGCGAAGAGCCGGTGCTTGCCGAGGAGACGGAGGTAGCCGAGGACGAGGGCGAATATCAAGCCTAGGTAAACTTTATAAACCGACACTTTCCGCAATCATTGTAGTAATTGCACACTTGTAAGTTTAAGTAATCTGTCACACACAATTTATGATGACCGTGCTTTCTCTCCAAGGGCGATAGAGGTACGTTGAGAGGTCGTCTAATACATTATTGATGGCACTGGTATCGTGACTAGCAGAAATTTACAGCGGGACATTGCTTAAATCCAGGTAGTTATTTTTGATGGGTAATGATCTTCTGTGCTAGGAAGACTAGCAGTGCATAAATTCCTGCCAGGGTTATCCCCATTACACTGACGAATATCATCTGGATGGTGCTCATAAAGCCGACCATGACGGTGTTAAACTCCGGTAAGTGCCAGGTGAATTTCCAGCCATTAAGAAAGTAGCTGAATAATGCTGGCCACGATAGTAAGCAGAGCAGTAAAAGAATCAATTCCATTACGATAATCGCTACTTCAGTGGGAGGATGATTAAAAAGCTTAATCCGCCAGGCAACCAATAAGCTAGCCATTAGGAGCATGAGGGCGCAATTCATCCCAAAGTAATGGATTGCCTGCTCAATACCTTCCATTGAACTGAGAGAATAGCCCATACCATCGATAAGGATAAATTTGAAGTTGAACAAGAGTATGAAAAATACGGCTCCCACTAGCAAATTAATTGAAAAAAGCCTTCTTTTCCAAAGAAAATAGGAAATAGGTAACATCAAAAAAAACAGGCTGGGTAGAGCGCGTGAAATCCGTTCCTGGCTCAGCCGTTCTTGCCGGATGACTGCGATAGTATTACCTCTCGCATTCTCGGGTAGGATGGATTGGCGATAGGCGTTGAGCAATAGAGTTTGCTGCTTTTCATATGCCTTTTGAATAATCTCATCATTCATTTGGGGTAATTTCAACATCTCAGTCAACACCCGCCCCTGAGTCGAGGCGGGTAGATTGGAACCCAGCAGGGCTGCCAAGGTTGGCGCGACATCTACCATCTGCACATCACCATAGCGACCTGGCTTTACTCCACAGCCTGCCAGCACGAAAGGCTCGATAAGCACAATTGGGTCCTGCCCGCCGTGACCGCCTTGGTCTATATGTCCGTGGTCGCTTACGACCAGAATCGCATCCTGAGAAAGGTCAAGTTGAGTCACGATTTTTCCCAACAGATCATCCACGCGTTGAGCAGCTGCATCCCAGCGGGGATCGAGAGGTCCACCTTCATGGTGTCCGGCATAATCCATCTGGTCAAGGTGGATTAGGATAAATTGATATTCACTGCTTTGCAACCATGGCTGAACGGCACCGATGACCTGGAGGTCCCCTGCATGGTCTTCCAGTGGGGTATAAAAACTTTCATCCACTGCACTATTGGGAATTAATGCACCAAACCAGTTAAATGCTGCCACTGCTGTGTGCAGACCTGCGCGCTTTGCTGCGGAAAAGATATTATCTTGTGTGAAGGGGTAAATCTGTTCAAAATCAAGGTTAATCACCGGGCTGTCGTTAATCTCTGGCCAGGCGCCAGTCAGCAGGGTGGCGTAACCCGGTTGTGAGAATGAAGGCGGCTGGCTGTGCATGCTTGCCCAGGCGCCCACCTCCCGTAAGTGATTCAGGTTGGGCATGAGCTCTGGCTTGAGGGAAGTATCCAACCGCAAGCCATCGAGGATGACCAGCACAACCCTGCGTGACAGCGGGGCACCCAGTGGGTCGCCGGGTTGGGGTGGGGAATTGTGCAGCGGGGAACGGTAAGCATATAGCGAATCCATCATACCGGTTATCCATAGGTAGCCCCACAATGCAATGAGAATGAGAATGAGTATGCGAGGTAGAAGACGAATCAGGTTTTTCAATGGAATTTATTAAAAATAATTGTTTGCCCTGATTTTATCAGGTATGTACAGGGCGTCTTTGCTTGAAGAACCACCACCTATTATCGGTCATTGCCAGACTTGCGCTCTTGGCAAGCCGAAGCAATCTGTTCTGCGTTATCACGATGATAGAAATGGCTCTCGCTACATTCATTTAGGTGAAATTTGTTTTATAATTCTCAATGCAACCTTTATCTCCGATCTGCGTAAGTAAGGGTAGAAAACGAGAAAGGAATACAACCATGAGCGATCAAGCAAACCCACAACCTCCACAGGAGCCCAAAGTAACCCGGCGGCTCTACCGTTCACGCCGCGAACGCATGATAGCCGGTGTGTGCGGCGGTCTGGCGGAATATCTCGAGATTGACCCCACCATCATCCGCCTGCTCTTTGTGCTGGGGCTGTTTATTGCTGGCGGCACCTTCTGGGCGTACATCATCATGATGATTGTCATCCCCGAAGCGCCTGCGTAGAAACGTATTTACCTTATCTGGACGGGATTGGCGGGTTTGTCAGCGAGGGAGCCCGGACAATCCCGTTTCTGGTTTAAAGGCGACCAAATACGCCTTCCAGTCCAGCTGCTGATAGGATTGCAGTTGCCGGTAGGGCGGCTTCATCCTGGCGATGTAGTACCCATTTTCGCTGAGTGCCTGCCACACTGCATGTGCGCATGTCTTTCCATGGATTTCCATTAAAAAAATCGGAGCGAATTCGTGCATCAGGCGCTGCATGCCCTGCACTGCCAGCACCTCCCCGCCTTCGATGTCCATCTTGATCAAATCCGGCTTGGGGTGATTCTGGGCAAAGGTAAAATCATCCAGCGCAATTCCACCCACATCGATCTTTCTGGTGTAACCCTCGGCTCTGCCAGACGAGCCGAGGGCTTTACCCATGGCGCCTGAGGCGTGTATAAGGAATTCCACTTTATGACTGGTTTCCACCACTGCAGCAGGAATGACTGAGATGTGTGCTTCCATTTTATTTAACGCAATGTTTTCCTGCAGGCGTTGGAGGTTTTCTGGTAGGGCTTCAAAAGCAAAAACTTGCCCCGTTTCTCCTGCCAGGCGGGCAAACAGCAGGCTCAGGTAACCGATGTTCGCACCCACGTCATATATCGTCATGCCCTCACGGATGAAGTCCTGGGCGGTGCGCTGCAGGTCTGGCTCATAAGTACCCAGCCAGTAATCCTTCTCAGTCTGCAGGTCCAATATGAAATGCATGCCCTTCAGCCCACCAGCGGCAATGGTTACCTTGGTAAGACCACGCGGGGCGGATTGGTTGAGTATCTGCCTCAGCAAGTTTGCCAGTGGTTTACAGTGATAGAAGGCTTGTTTGACCGGCTGGGGCAGGATGTGGGCAGAGTAAGAAGCCAGTTTCAGGATCAGGTTCATGGATTTAGTTTAATTTCCAATTCAATTTCATCACGAATAGGGATGCCGTCGTTGCCTATCAAGGGTATTTGCGGTTTAATCTGTCGCGAACGTTCCACAGCGCCGCGGTAGAGAGCTGCCAGTTCAAAGCCGCGCTTCTGATAAAAGCGTAGTGCAGCAATATTGTCATTAGTGGTGATCAACCACAACCGCCGGCAGCCGTTCTGCTTGGCAGTGTCTTTTACTCTCTCAATCAGCAGGCTTCCAATGCCCTTTCCTTCTACCAGTGAATTAAGGCTAAGCACCTGGCAGTCACCATCAGTGATGGCATAAGTAATCAGGCCAAAGATCTCATCCCCTTCTTCAGCAATATAGCCAGGGTAATCCGCAGGGTAAAATATTTTTCCCTTTGCTACAATGAAATCCGCACCCCACAAACTATTAATGGTGCGGTTGATAAAATCAGCATCCTTACTAGTGGTGGGTCGGATGTGGATGTCAGACATACATTGGAAATCTACGCGCTTATCCAACCTTCTTTGATGCGCTGGTAGGTCTGTTGCAGGTCCTCGGGCAGCACGCGTGCGCCCCCGACTGTGGTCATGAAGTTTGTGTCGCCTCCCCAGCGTGGCACCACATGCCAGTGGAAATGGGCTGCCACACCCGCTCCGGAGCAACTACCTATATTGGCACCCACGTTAAAACCTTCTGGCTGATACAGGGCTGCGATGGTGCGCAGCGCCTGCTGCATTAGCGCCATCATCTCATTGAGTGTGATGGCATCCAGGTCCAGCAGNGATGGCAGATGTTGGTTGGGAACAATCATCANGTGACCACTAGTATATGGGTAGCGGTTGAGAATNGCAAATGATTGCTGACCTCGCCGCACGATCAGATTCTCATTNTTNTCTTTTTGCCTGATTGCATCACAGAAGATGCAGGTGGTCGGTTTGTCTTTGCGTGTCATATAGCTCAGTCGCCAGGGTGACCAGATATGCTCCATGTTCACTCCGCAGTGTTTTATAATTCTGCCTGTATTATACGAGATAATCCTTTTGCGCGTTTTGGATTTGATTGACAAGCGGATAACTCCCGATTAAGCTAATAGCATGCAGCCTTCGGAATGGTTCATCCCTTACATTCACACAGTAAGTGAGATTTCTCAGTACATCCGT